>Ga0315277_10001003_pt1 | contig 42176 bp, 28 predicted proteins | sample YL17G05_15_MG_FD_203695 | JGI IMG/M metagenome (GOLD analysis project Ga0315277, IMG submission 203695) | Sediment microbial communities from Yellowstone Lake, YNP, Wyoming, USA - YL17G05_15 | ecosystem: Environmental > Aquatic > Freshwater > Lake > Sediment | place: USA: Wyoming | collected... | reverse complement strand
TGCACTTCACCTGCGGTCAGGATATGGTACCATTGTCCACCGAGATACCACTTCTCCACTACCAATGTTGTCGGGTCGGGCGTCGGAGGATCCACATCCTCAACGCCGATCGTCACAGCCACCGCAGGCGAATATCCGGTCATAAGACCGTCTGCGTCCGGATAACGAACACTAAACGTGTAGGTCTGCCCCACCACTAACCCAGTAACGGTTATGTCTCGCCCGGTGATCCATTGGTTCACCGGCTGAGTCGGAGTCGGAATTTCCGGACAATTAAAGTAATACTGAACCGAAGTTCCTTCCGGATCCATAGCCAGCGCCGCTACCATACGAACCGAACCCACGCCATTCTGTTGCGGCGCGATTTCCCACTGCGCCGGATTGGGAGTCGGAGTACCAGTTATCACCACATTCTTTGGTTCGGTCGTCATTGTTTCCAAACCGCGCGGATCGCGAACACGAATTCGATACCAGTGCGTACCTAAATCTAAACCCGTATCCGTCCACAACCACGGCAGATTCGGGATATCTGTTACTTCAATTTTCAGGGCAAGACTGTGCTGATGGCCTGCGGCAACGGATATAAAATTATTCCCTGCAGGAGGCGCCGCCTGACCAAAGTAATTGCTCCCCCAGGCGACGATTGAGCCGTCGGACTTCAGGGCAAGACTATGCCACCAGCCTGCGGCAATGGCTATGAAATTATTCCCTGCCGGAGGCGTCGCCTGACCAGAGTTATTGTCCCCCCAGCCGACGATACTGCCGTCGGACTTCAGGGCAAGACTATGATACCCGCCTGCGGTAACGGCTATGAAATTATTCCCTGCCGGAGGCGCCGTCTGACCATAAGTATTGTCCCCCCAAGCCACGATACTGCCGTCGGACTTCAGGGCAAGACTAAAATCATCGCCTGCGGCAACGGCTATGAAATTATTCCCTGCCGGAGGAGGCGTCGCCTGACCAGAGTCATTGTTCCCCCAGCCGACGATACTGCCGTCGGATTTCAGGGCAAGACTATGATCCCCGCCTGCGGCAATGGCTGTGAAATCATTCCCTGTCGGAGGCGTCGTCTGACCATCCCGATCGTCCCCCCAGGCTATCACTTCTGAACCATACGTTGATGTCTGAAATCCTACAGAAATGGCCGCAATTGCAAAAATCACTCTCATCAAGAGGGAACTTTTTATTCTCCTTACACCACCTCGCATCGCATTACCGTCCTATAGAATAAAATCCGAAACACGAAACAAATCTGAAAGCCGCAATACTCCATAGCTGCCCTGTCTGGATGTACTGTTCTATAGTAACAATCCCTTCCCAAAAAGTCAAGATTTTTCATCAAATTTTGGGGCTGTCTTACGTTGCGGGATTGAGGTTCAAATTAAGCGTTTTTTCTCTACACTTTCCTCGGCTTCGGGGCGGCGGATGTAAAGAGGAACCAGCGTATAAGGGTCTTCAAACCGTCCCTCGGCGGCCAACTTTTGTCCCAGCCGCCAGACCGATTCGGCCCGCGCCGGCCATAATGCCTTATCCAGAATGACCGTGTTGGGGTGTTCAAATTGTTTTTGATAATACAGCAGTCCTTCCCCCAGCAAATGGACGGGGGCACCTTGTGAACAAAAACGGCCTAAAAAATCATCGGCAGTTATTAAAAGATCGTCTGATTTCCGCTGGAAATGGTCATTGAGCCAGTCGAAAACAGCGATGTAAAACAGGCCACGTTTGGCGTCGAGAATGGCAGCCAGCCGTCGAATATCGGCGGTTTTGTTTTGAATAACCGACGTTGCGTTTTCCGCGAGGGCTTCGAGCGTGTCTATCGCTACGATTTTGGCTGCGATGGCAAAAGCGGCCATTTTGGCAAACGTCACAGCGATGCGAATACCGGTGAAGCTGCCGGGGCCTTTGGGGATATAGATTCGGCTGATGTCCTGCGGTTGGAGACGATGGCGGCCAAGCAGGTCGCTTACGACGACCAAAAGCTCGGAACTATGTCGTCGAAAGCCGGATAAATCGGCCTGCGCGACAAGCGAATCGCCAATCCCCAGCGCAACGGAGCCGACTCGACCGCTGGTTTCCACGGCCAGACTGACCTGCCTTGAATTGGGCAAATGGGGCATATCAATACTGGAAAAAGGGGGTATCCTCTCCCGTCGTTGTTTGAAAAATTTATTCGTGCAGGGAAATATACCGATTGAAATAATGAAAAACAAGGAAATTGCACGGGTAAAACGGATTTTTTCCCTTGCAACAATAGCAGATTCTCTATACACTTACGACACAGCCGACCGATAGTAGAAATAAAGGGTCTTCCTATACCGGTCGGCAGTATTGTAGGAATAATAGAACTAATTCGTGATTTTTGGAGGTTTCTGGTGGGTACGCAATTATTCTCGTGGATACGTCGAGGTACCATTGCACTTCTTATAACAGTCGTGTTTTTGGCTGGGATGGGGAAAATCAGCAGTGTCGCGGCTGCCCCTGCCACAGAACAGCAGGCCAAGCAGCAAAAAGCCGAAAGCATCTTTCAAATTGCGCAGGAGTATATGAAGCGAGGGCTGTATCCGCAGGCTCAGGCGCAACTCATGGCGATGGAGCAGGAGTGCGGGCGATTTCTGAGCGATGCGCAAAAACAAAAGGCGAAGGAATTGTCCGAGCAGGTTCAAACGGCGCTGGAGGAACGGAAAAAGGTCGCCGCGGCCATCGAGCGAAGCGATGAACTCATAGGAAAGGGGGATTCGGCTCAGGCCAAATTGCTGCTATTGCAGGTTCAGAACAGCCCTTATCTCAGCGAGGCGGAGCGAAAAATGATTGCCGCCAGTCTGAAAAAGGCGGAAGAGAAACTGACTGAACAACAGGGGGTTCTTGAGCAGCAAGCCGAACCGCAAACAACACGGACGGAACCGAATCAACCACCACCTCCGAGAAAACCCAACCTGCCCGTACAAACCACACCGACTCAGCCTGTAGCCGCGGCAGCGCAACCCGCCGCCGAACCCAATCTGGTATCTGTACAGCAGGAAAGTTCGTATCTGCAGGAAGTCCGCCGCAAACAGGCCGTGCAGATCAGCTATACCAAGGCCGTGGTCAACGATGCCCTAAACAAGGCGGACGAAGCGCTGGCCAAAAAGGATTTTGAGGCGGCCCGAAGCGCTCTTCGGCGGGCGTTTTCGACGATTGAACGCAACCGAATGCTGCTCGCAGATGAGTACGCATCTATTAAGATACAGTTGACCCAGAAAGAAGAAATGGTTGGTACCGAGGAGAAAAATTACACCGCCCAGGAAGCTCAGACCAAGCAGCGGCAGGCGGATCAAATCACCAGACAAATCCGCGAAACGATGGATGCTCGGCGGCTCCAGGCGATTGAGGACTATATGAACCAGGCGTACACCTTCCAGTCCGAGGAACGGTACGAAGAAGCACTGGGACAGTTGGACCAGCTTCTGGCGATAGACCCGCATAACCAGAAGGCCCTGATTATGAAGAAAACGCTGGAAAATACGATTCGATGGCAGGAACAGCTCCGCATCCAGCGGGAATCAGATAAGGAAGAAATGAAACTGATTCTGGAGGCCAACCGGCAATCCATCCCCTATTCCAAGACAGCCATAGAAGGAATCAATTATCCGCAAAACTGGAAAGAAATCACGGCGCGGCGCGAAAAGATGAAGGAAGAAATAAGTCCGGTCGATGCGGCAATCAACAAGTTACTGGATCAAACGGTGGATTTGTCGGCACTGACGGAAACCACCACCCTGGCCGAGGCGATTGAGATTTTGAGAAAGTCCGCGGGGACATCATTGCCCATTGTGGTGATGTGGAAAGATTTGAGCGAAAACGCTTTCATTCAACAGGATACGCCCATTAATATGAGCGGTCAGTCGCTGGTCTCGGCTCCGCTGCGAGTCGGCCTGGAAAGTGTGCTGCGATCCGTCAGCGCCGGCGCTATGGCCACGGTGAGCTATGTGGTCCAATACGGCACTATTACCATTGCGACTACCGATAACCTCCCAACCACGTACAGAAATGAGGTCTATGATGTGTCCGGGTTGAGCAATCCGCCCGCCAACTATGGAGATACCATGATGGGCGGCATGGGTGGCGGTATGGGCGGTGGTGGTATGGGCGGTGGTATGGGTGGCGGTATGGGTGGCGGTATGGGTGGCGGTATGGGTGGCGGGATGATGGGCGGTGGTGGTATGGGCGGCGGTATGGGTGGAGGTATGGGCGGCGGTATGATGGGCGGCGGTATGGGTGGCGGGATGATGGGCGGTGGTGGTATGGGCGGCGGTATGGGTGGAGGTATGGGCGGCGGTATGATGGGCGGTGGTATGGGTGGGGGTATGGGCGGCGGTGGAAACTATTTGTCCCAGATGCGAGGATATCAACTAATATATACCATTCCGCAGACGATCGCACCGACAACATGGGATCCAGAATTCAGTACCGTCGGCATAGGAGAAGGCCGAATCGCACTGTTTGGCGACAGGCAGTTGATTATCTGGCAAACGCCGCAGGTGCACGAAGAAATCCGCAAGTTCCTCGATGAGCTGGAAAAAAGTCTGGGACAGCAGATAGCTATTGAAGCCCGTTTCCTGCTGGTGGATGAAAACTATCTGAAGGATGTCGGACTGGACGTCGATATCAACCGGTTGAAGATCGGAGGAAATATTTTTAACACCGTCCCCGGTGAAAAAGGCATAATTAGAAACATTGAGCAGGATTCTACATCCATTGTAGCGCCTTCCAAGACCAGTATTCCGAGTAGCCTTGCGGGAACTTACGGCAGTCCCGCGGTTCCCGCGATGGGGTTTGGTTTTGCTTATGGCGGTCCGCTGGATGACTTGCAGGTGGACTTTATGATTCGGGCGACACAGATTCACCAGAATGCCAAACAGCTTACGGCTCCCAAGGCGATGGTGCTCAACGGCGAATCGGCCACACTGTCGGTAATGACCAGCAGGAGTCTGCGTACGGATGCGACATTGAACACTGAGACGGTTACCACGAACGGGGTAGCTCAGACTTTGCAATATATTACAAATAATTATGCAAATTACAGCGACGGCGTTACCCTGTCGATTGCTCCGACCATCAGTTCGGATAAAAAATATGTTCTGCTGAACGTCATCACGTATCTGCTGAGTTTGAATATCCCAACTGGAGAGATTACGATACTTGGGTACCAGAATAACGGCAAGGAGATACCGGCCACAATCTTCTTTCCGGAACAACAGATCAGTTCCATTCAAACGCGTGTATCTGTCCCGGACCGTGGTACGGTACTGCTGGGCGGGCTGACCTTAACGGCCAATCGGGAAAAAGAAGCCGGCGTGCCAATCCTGAGCAAAATCCCTATCCTCGGAAGATTCTTTTCCAACAGCAGCATAGTTGATGATAAACGGATATTGCTGATTCTGGTCAAACCGACTATTGTACTCAAACAAGAGGCGGAAGATGAGGCGGTCGCGCAGACGAAATAAGTGGTTTGCATAGCAGAGTCCAGAATACGGGATACAGAATCCGGAATAAAAAAAGGGACGCGAACAGGCGTCCCTTTTTGTTTTGTATCCGGTCGCTTCTTTCTTCGTCCCGATTCATTGGGACTTCGACGCGACACGTACGCTTCCGGCTTTTAGGCGAATTTGGCCTTCAATTGTTCATAGCCGAGATGCGCGATAAGATTGTCGAGAATGGTCATCGCGGTGTAATTTTCAGCCACCGGCCAGATGCGTCCAACAATGGTCGGGTCGCGGCGGGTAATCGCGGCCAACTGCTTGTTTTCGAGCGTGTATTTATCAATGGTCTGCTGGACCTTGTCAATGGTGGGGGTGGGTTTGATTGCCAGCCGCACCACAATGTCCTGGCCTGAGGAAAGGCCTCCGGTGATGCCGCCGGCGTTGTTGGATAAGAATTGTACCCTGCCGTTTTCGGCCCGCATCGCATCATTGGACCGGCTGCCGGTCATATCCCTGACGGCAAAACCTGCGCCGACTTCCACGCCCTTGACGGCGCCGATGCCCAGCATTCGCCCCAGTTCGGCATCGAGTTTCTCAAACACCGGTTCGCCCAGCCCGACGGGGGCGCCGGTGACGCGGACTTCGACCACGCCGCCGGAAGAATCGCCGGTCCGGCAGATTTTATTGCAGGCCTGCAGCATCGCCTCGGCTGTATCGGGGTCGGGGCAAATGATAACGTGATGAACGCCGTATTTGGCTTTTACTTCTTCGCCGGTCATTCGTGGAGCTTTGGCCCGGATGTCGTCAATCGCCTGTTCAATCTGGGCGAAAATCTTCATTTTCTCCAGAAACCGCATCTCCATATTGACCAGTCCCTTGACATAGACTTCCTGATAGAACGGGTCTAAATCGCGGCGCATCTGCTTGTAGCGTTCGGTGTAATTGAAAATGGTTTTAGAATCCATATCCGGGCAGCGGACGCCCGCGGCCTCACGAATGTAAGAGAACACCTCGATGCCGAATTTTTTCAGGATTTTTTTGGCGACGTACCCTGCGGCAACGAGGGTCGAGGTATATCGTCCGCTGAAAATGCCGGCGCCGATGGCGTCATCGCAGGGGCCGTATTTACAGAACGACGCCCAGGAGGCGTGTCCGGGACGAGGTGTGCGATTGGTGTCCTGATACTGCTTGATATGGATAAAATGCCGGTCCAGATTGGGAATCAAAATGGTAATCGGCGTTCCATTGGTCAGGTTTTTATTGCCGGCGTTTTCAATGGTATCGGCGGCATTAAGCCCCGTATAAATCACCGGTAAATCCGGCTCTTTGCGCGGACTGGCAAGCTCATCGGCGCCCGGTTTTCGCAGCAGCAGGTCTCCATAGAGTTCCTGTTCGGTCAGGCCCATTCCCGGAGGGGCGCCTTGTACCACCGCCGTCAGTCCTTCCTGATACGAACCGCCGGCAACGCTGGCCTGAAAAAAACGTCCAATATGGCAACCAATCATTTCTGCCTCCTGTCGTAAAAATTATTCGTTAAGCATTATTTTGGCGCCGAGGGTTTGCATCAGCGGCACATAATCGGGAAACGTAACACTCGCGGCCTCGGCGGTATCGACCGTGGTTGTGCCGTCCAAGACCATTCCGGCAATGGACAGCGCCATTACAATGCGATGGTCATCGTAGCCGTGCAGGTCGGCGGGGCGCAGTTTTTTGCCGCCGCGGATGACCAGGCCGTCGGGCAGTTCCTCCACATCGGCGCCGAGTTTGGCCAGTTCTTTGGCCATACAGGCAATGCGGTCGGTTTCTTTTTTGCGAGCCTGCGGGACATTATACAATCGGGTTGTTCCGGATGCAAAGGCCGCGGTTACGGCCATTGCCGGCAGGGCGTCGGGCGTGCGGTTCATATCAATATCAATGCCCTTGAGTCTGGATTTTCGGATAATGACCTTATCCGACTCGACGAGGATATCCGCCCCCATACCCTTCAGATAATCAACGACGGATTTATCCGGCTGACTGTCGGCGAAGTCCAGGCCGGTTAAGGTCAGTTTTTCCGCAGTCAATACACCGGCACAGAGGAAAAATGTCGCGCTGGAGAAATCCGCCGGCACGGGCAGGTCAAATGATTTATAGGCCTGCTTTCCGGGTATAGAAAAATGCCGCATATCCTGTCTGGAGTAGCGAATTTGCTGCTTATCCAACCAGTCGAGAGTCATTTTGGCATAGTCTGGTTCGTACAGCAGAGGAACGTCAATTTCGGAATCGCCATCAGCCAGAGGACAGGCCAGAAGCAGGCTGCTGAGATACTGACTGGTAGGGCATTGGATGCTCACCGAGCCGCCCCTGAGTCGGCCACGGACGACCACGGGGGCACAGTCATTTCCTTTCACTGTCCAGGACTTTGCGCCCAGTTGAGACAGCGCCCTGGAAAGTGGGCCGACCGGTCTGGATTGAATCTGATAATCGCCGGTAAATGTGATTTGGGCCGAGGGGTCTGCCAATGCCGCTGAACCGAGGGCGATATTCAGCGTCGTACCCGAATTTCCGACATCAATGGTTTCTTTTTTGGTTTGAATCTTGCCGCCTGTGCCGCTAACAGTCCAAAGTCTGGGGTTGTCGGTGTTAATTTGGGCCCCCAAAGCCCGATATGTGTGGACACAGCTTAAGGTGTCCTGGGAACTAAGGGGATTTCGAATCAGACTTTGCCCATCGGCAAGAGAAGCAATGGCCACTGTGCGAATGGTATGCGACTTGGAGGCAGGGATTGCCACCGTGCCCCGAAGAAGAGATTGTTGAGCCTGAATCTGCACAGTATTAATCCTGAGACTTTTTGCGGAGAAGTTGTCCGAACGGAGCTTTCTATCAAATTTTGTGAAAAAGGGAAGAAAAATCCAAAAAATTTCATTTTTTAAAGATTTTTGTTGAAATGGATATACCCGTTAGGGTATTAATAATGAAAAGGCCGTTATTATTGGGCCTTTGGGGGAATGAATTTTGGGGGAAAAGAGAACAGTGAAGCCGTCCGATAATATCATACGTAGGCAGGATGAAGGTATTTGTGAGCTTTGTTTGTTCTTGACTTTTATGGCATTTTCTGATAGCTTCCGCTTAAACTCACAGAGAGCCTTTTCCGATGTAGTAAGCAGTTAAAAATCCCTGCTTTACGTCAGTATGGAGACGGGGACGTTTTATCTATTTGAGTCGGGAAGGCGAATATGAAATTTCGGACTAATTTTCGTATGGAGGGTATCATGAAACGAAATTCAAATTTTGGGATGACGGTATTATTTTTCTTTGTTCTGGCCAGTTTTGTTTTGGCGGCTGGATCGGACTATCGCGAAGGCTATTTGCTGGTTCGGTTTAACGAACAGGGGGTCTCTGCGGCCGCGAATACAACACGACAGAATGTCGTTAATGCTGCCGGAGGCGGAACCATTCAAAGACTGTATTCTATTGTTCCTGGTCTTGCGCTGGTGCAACTGCCTGCAGGACGCACGACCCAGGACGCCAAGTGCGCATTCCAGGCTACGGCCGGTGTGGCGTATGCTGAACCGGATTATCGCCAGCAGGTGATGGCCATTCCCAATGACCCAATGTTCGGTAATCTGTGGGGCATGAATAACACCGGTCAAACGGGCGGAACGGTTGATGCGGATATTGATGCGCCGGAGGCGTGGAACCTGGCTACTGGCAGCAGGAATGTTATCGTCGCGGTTATTGATACCGGCGTGGATTATACCCATCCTGACCTGGCGGCAAATATGTGGACAAACACGGCCGAATTAAACGGTCAATCCGGGGTGGATGACGACGGAAACGGCTATGTTGACGACATCTACGGCTATGATTTTGCGAATGGTGATGGTGACCCGATGGATGATCATTCTCACGGTACGCATTGTTCGGGGACCATCGGCGGCGTTGGCAATAATGGTGTCGGTGTTGCGGGTGTCAATTGGAATGTGAGGATTATGGCATTGAAATTTCTGTTTGCCGGTGGATATGGTTACACAACCGACGCCATTTCCTGCGTCCAGTATGCGGTCCAAATGGGAGCAAAGCTGACCAGTAATTCCTGGGGCGGCGGCGGATACAGCCAGGCATTGTATGACGCGATTGCTGCGGCGGGAGCAGCGAATCAGTTGTTCGTGTCGGCGGCGGGCAATTATTCCATAGACAATGATGTTACGCCTTTTTATCCGGCCAGTTATGATTTGGATAATATTATTTCCGTGATGGCAACCACCAATCAGGACGTACGTTCGTCATTCTCGCACTGGGGTTTGAAAAGTGTAGATCTCGGCGCGCCGGGCAGTGATATTTATAGTACGGTGCCTGTGTCGATGGGAAGCTATGGAACTATGAGCGGTACTTCCATGGCCTGTCCGCATGTGGCGGGTGCCTGTGCGCTGGTCTTGTCAGCGGCCCCAACGCTGACGGCGGCAGAAGTCAAACAGGCTCTGATGGCGAAGGTTGACAAAAAACCGACTTTGAATGGGCTATCGGTGACGGGCGGGCGTCTTAATGTTGCAAGTGCTGTGCTGGCGGCAATGACCGATACGCTGCCGCCGCTTCCGGATCCGGCCGAGTGGCTGATTAAACCGCAAGCGACAGGTCTAATGACGATTGTGATGCAGGCGAAAAAGGCAACAGACAGGTCCGGCGTTGAATACTTCTTCGATTGCATTGAGAACAATACATTTGACAGCGGTTGGCAGAGCAGCAATCTCTATCAGAAATCCACTTTCACAGCGGGCACGGCCTATTCGTTCCGTGTCCAGGCCCGTGATAAATCTGACAATCATAATGAAACCGAGTGGTCTGAAGAAACGATTACGACGACGACGGCGACCGGTGTTGATAATTTACCGCCGGCCCCCAGTCCTTCAGAATGGGTCTCGTTTCCGCGTGTTACCAGCGTAAGCCGTAAACAAATCGGGATGGAGATTCTCACGTCGTATGATGAAAATGGGGTGCAGTATTTCTTTGATTGTGTGCTGAGCGATGACCCGGCGTGGGTGGCGGATAATACGAAATACGATAGCGCCTGGCAGGCCTTGCCGAGTTATACGGTAACCGTTGCCAGTGTTACCAATTACGAATATACCTTCGTTGCCAAGGCCCGCCAGGCAGGCACAGCTTATGAAACCACGCAGACTGAATCCTATCAGGTTGGCAAGGCGTCAACTTCAATGATTCGTGTTGTTCCGTCGGCGGCTTATCAGACGATTCAGGCGGCGATTGATGCGTCGCGTAATGGCGACACGGTCGTTGTTTTGCCGGGGGTATATCGTGAAATCAATATTGATTTTAGGGGTTATGCGATTACGGTTCGCAGTCAAAATCCGACTAATCCGGCGGTTGTGGCGGCGACGGTTATCGATTGTGAAGATATTTGGGATTACACCTCAAACCTCTTTGAAACACGCCGGGCATTTGTTTTCCAAAACGGTGAGGGACGTAATTCTGTGCTGGACGGCATTACAATTCGAAACGCCACGGCGGTGGATAATTCGGAACTTCGTTTGACCTATCCTGAGGCAATCGGCGATCCGGATCAGGGGGACCGTTATGAAGGCGCTGAATGGATTGACGGACAGGATGCCGCGGGCGGAGCCATTCTGATTGGTCAGTTGATTTATGATTTCCGATCCTGGAAACAAATTGTTGGTTCCTTTTTCCCCGCCAGCCCGACGATTCGCAATTGTGTCTTTGAGAATTGTTTGGCCAATGGTCAGTACGGGTGGAATGGTGTAAACGGCAGAAATGGGCAGGATGGTATGCCCGGCGGTCATGCGGATCGCGGCGGCAATGGCGGTAACGCCTACGGCGGTGCCATTTATGCGGTTGCCGGTTCGGCGCCGCTGATCCAGGGTTGCCAGTTTGACAGTTGCCAGGCGGTTGGCGGCGATGCGGGCAACGGCGGTGACGGTGGCGAAGGCGGGGGTATTCCGGGTGGTGTGGATAATTCCAACGGCTGGCGTGGCGGTGATGGCGGCGATGCCGGCTTTGGCGGCTGCGCCTGGGGCGGGGCGATCTATTTTGAACCGAACTGCTTGCCGGAACTGCGTAATGTGACGGTTGAGAACTGCTTTGTTCAGGTTGGCCAAGCCGGCTATGGCGGTAATGGCGGTAACGGCAGCGACGCCAAGGGAACGGGTTACGGCGGCAACGGCGGTAATGGCGGTGCCGGCGGCGATCTGCGGGCATCAAGTTCTTATGCCGGCGCTGTTTATTACGGCGACAACACGAATGTTACCATTGAAGGGTGCGAGTTTAAAAATTGCCGGGTTATTGCAGAATTGTCCGGCGACTATTCCGGCGGCAACGGCGGCAGCGGCGGTAATTTTGCCGGTGGCGCGGCCAGCGGCACGCTGGGCGGTAACGGCGGTAACGGCGGCCCGGCATATTTTGTGCCGGATAAGATGCGCGATTTTGGCGGTGTTACCGCCACGGGCGGTACTGGCGGCGATGGCGGCGGCGCTGGCGGCCGGCGGGGACTTCCGGGCAACGGCGGCTTCCGATTTGGCTTGCCGGGAGCCGGAAGAGCGGGCTATCTCGGCGCGAATTTTGCCCTGATTACCCAGCAGACGGGTATCTGGCCGTCTAATATGTACTATGTGTCGTATTACTGGGAGGATACGGCCAATATCGTTAATCCGACGACAATAACGACGGATCTGACGGATTATTTCAATCTGTCCTGGAGTTGGGAATGGCCCGATTATACGGAGCTTGCCCTTAATATTGTAATTACAACGCCACCGTCCTTAGATCCGGCTGACCCTAACAATGTGATCCCTGGAAGTGCGGATTCAAGCGCTACGGTCTTTTACATATTTGATAGCTCGTATTCTCCGTTTTACGGGTTATTGGAATGTGCCATTGATTATACCAGTATCGTTGTCAACTGCGAAGATCCTGCAAACATTGCCGACCCTAACTTTTATATCTACAATTTCAGCGGTATGATCGCAATTGGCATCCTTCCAGTTAACGTCATCCCTCTGACGCATATTGACCCAGCTCAACCCAATTCCGGTGCCTGTGCGGGTGCCAATTACTACGGTGAAGGCAGTGTCATTACGATGAAAGATACGATCGTTTCCGGCAACCGCAGCTTTGCTAACCATGGCGGCGGCGAACTCTATGACAAGGGCTGTCAGGCGACGGTTGAGAATTGTACATTTGAGGACAATACGACTGTTTATCAGACAACGGTTGAATCCGATTATAAATTTGAAGGTCTTGGCGGCGGTGTTTTTGCCGACCAGCCAAACAGTATGACATTTACCGACTGTGAGTTTAACAATAATAATGCTTTCAGCGGCGGCGGTCTCTACTGCAACTTTACCCCAACAGCGGAGTCGGGAATTGACGCCGCCCTGAATTTGACAAATATGACTTTCAGCGGCAACACGGCCGACCACCACTTTACAAAATCTTACGGCGGCGGCGTCTATGCGGGCAATTCGTTTGACCCGTATGAGGAATTCTACTTTAATGATTTTGACGGCTATGCTGATTTTGTGACATCTCGCTATGTGGACCACGGTTATATTACTTTCTATCGCATCATTCGAACATGGCTATGGTGGGATGAACTGGAGGCCGACCATATAACCTGGGGGTTATCACAACCCCGCTATTCGGTTCCTGTTACCGATTGCAACTTTATGGATAACCTGTCTCCCTATGGAGCGGGATTGTACCTCGATGCTTCCGTTGCAGATGTGAATGAAACGGTATTCTGGGGCAATACGGCCCATGTCGGCGCAGGCGGCTTTCTGTTTGCCTGCAATGTGACGGCTGGGAATAATCTGTTTGCTCATAATACCGCCGAAGAAATTCCGACTCAAGCACCTGGGAGTCAGCAGGAAGCCGGGACGGTTCAGATTATTGGTTCAGGCGCTGGAGTGTACCTTGCCAGTTGCGATTCGTTTTTGACCAACAACCACTTCGCGGCCAATAAAACCAACGGCTACGGCGGGGCGCTGTATATCGACGGGCTGTCCCTGACATGGTATCCGCAGTCGGTTTTTAACTGTTTGTTTGTGGAAAACCAGGCCCAATACGCCGGCGGCGCGCTGCTGGCGGAACGCGGCACGGATGTGGAAGTGCTGAACAGTACATTCGTTGACAACAAAGTAATGGATTATTATGGTTATGGTGGAGCTATATTTACCAACGATGCTTATATGAGCATCACCAATACGATTCTGCGGGGCAACTCGGCGCTGCTGGGGCCGCAACTGTGTGTGGGTGAGCCTTTGGATATGTCGGAAGTTTTTACGACCGTTTATCTTGACTATTCAAATATTCAGGGCGGCCAGGAGGGTGTTTATGTCGAGGCCAGCGGTTACCCCTGGCTGGATTATGGGGTCAATAACATCGAAGACAACCCGGCGACAACCCAGGATGAATCGGACCCGCAGTTTGTCGAAACCGGCGAACCTGCCAATGCGGTTGACCGGACATTCTATCTGGCTGAAATAGCGGCCGGGCAGCTATCGACCAGTCCCTGTGTGGACGCCGGAACGCCGACGCACTTTATTTACGATCCGGCCGTGGGCGATTTTATTGAGATTCCCGGCCCTGAGGCCTCAAGTGTTCTGGAGTGGCTGGCGGCCAAGCTCGGCTTCGATATGACCACCCGTACCGATCATGTGAAGGATACCAATCCGATTGATATGGGGTATCATTACAACGCGACTCAAATCGCGGCCAAAAAATATACTTTGACGCTGGTGGTGGATCGCGGCAGTGATGACCCGCTGATGACGCGGCTCAAAGCGGTCGGCGGCGGTCTGGATCCGTTTGAATTTTATAGCCCCGATAGCCGAACGGTCAAGGCGGGAACTCAGGTTTCACTGGAAGCCATTCTCAATGACCCGTTCTATACCGTCAAGGCATGGCATAATACAGACGATGACACCTCAACGGCGATTAAAAACAGCGTCCGGATGACCGCAAACAAGACCGTTACTCTTGAATGTGAAACCACAATCCCGACGTTGCGGACGTATGTCAAGAAAGGTAACGGTACGATAACGCCTGCCGGAGTAACCCTGTGGCCCAAAGGAACGGTGGTGGCTCTGCAGGCGACGCCGACGAACGCATCGGATATCGTCCGGTGGCTGGGGACCGATGACGATGCGCTTCTGGGAATGACCAACACCGTCACAATGACCGAAAGCAAGGATGTTGAGGTCGAGTTTTATACGCCGACAGTCTATGACGTGACGGGGGATTTCACAGAACTGCAGCACGCGGTCTATGACGCCAAAGATGGCGATGTTATTATTTTGAAGCCGGGTGCTTACAGGCCGGTCCAGTGGGAAACGATCACCATTGACAAGAATATCATTATTCAGGGGTCGAATCCGGACGATCCGGCGACCGTTGCCGCAACCACGATAGAGCGTAACACATTTGTCTTTAGTGGGACGAATCGAACAATGATTTTAAATGGAATTACGATTCGAGATGCCAATTGGTATGGTGGTGACGGTGGAAATACGAAAGGCCCGACAGGCGACGGCCTAAACGGGGGATCGCTGCAAGGCGGCGGAATGTTTTTCTTTGAAGACGCTTCGGCAACGATTAAGAATTGTCGTTTTGTGGGATGTTCCGTAAGCGGCGGTAACGGCGCCGATGGCAATCAGGATGGCGACGGCGGCTGGGGCGGCTGGGCGCGCGGCGGTGCGGTGTATATCGGTTCGGGCGATCCGCGGTTTATCAATTGTGAATTTACGGACAACTATGTTCGCGGCGGCGGCGGCGGCGATGCCGGAGACGGCGGCGCTCCGGGACGCGGCGGGTCGTGGGATGAAGTGTTGAATCCATGGCCTGATTGGGATTGGGGTCCATACCTGGAATATTGGAAATACAGCGGTTATGGCGGCGCGGTGTATTGCGACGAAGACAGCGCACCGGAGTTTAAGAATTGCACATTCAGTAACAACGTCGCCTATGGCGGTCATACGGGCCGAGGAGATCGGATGTATCCGGTTGATGGATGGTACAAGATCGACCGTTATGGCGGCGCGATCTATGCCGCTAAACGAAGTCATTTAACTTTGACACAATGTGTTTTTGAAGATAACCAGGCCGATAATGTTGGACCGGTTGAAACCTATACCCATAATCCACCTAGAGCGACAATAGAGGAAGATCCGTACTATGCCTATGGCGGTACGATTGCGTTTGAAGATGACGCGGTGGTGGCGCTGAGGGATTGCGTCATCGAAAATGGTGTGTCGCACCACGGCGGCGGGATTTATGCCGAACATGCGATACTAACGGTTGCGGATTGCAACTTTGTCGGCAATGCCGCATCGTTTGGCGGGGCGGTGTATTATGTGGATACGGAAGCGACCATTTCCAGCACGATCTTCCATGAAAACACGGCCAATCTCAATGCGTCTCAGGGCGGCGCCTTAGCCGCGTTTGACGCCAACTCCGTCTTTACGGATGTTGTGGTTGTCAACAATCTCTCCGGCCGGTCCGGCGGCGGATTCTATATGGCCGGAAGCGACCAGACAACAATCAAGAACGGATTGTTTGCCGGCAACAGCGCCGGTCGCGATGGCGGCGGTCTGTCGGCCAACTGGTATTCCGAGATGATAATTGATAGCTGCACCTTTGCGGATAATGAAGTGTCCGGAACGGGTGCCGGAATGTCGATGGGCGGAGGTATTTTTGTTGGATACCAGAGTTATGCGGATATTAAGGATAGTATCGTATGGAATAACCAGGCAGTAACGGGTAAACAGATTGCCGTCACCACAGGCTTTGAATTTGATCCGGCGCCGTCCACGTTGAGTATTGCCTATACGGATGTGGATCTAAATTCCAATGCGACCTATGTGGATTCCCCATCTACTTTAAAATTAAATACAGATCCGCTCAGTCCTGATACTCCATTTAACTTGGATCCGAAATTTAAAAAATTGCCGGGTTCCGAGTTGAGCGATATCTCAGCGGATTACTATCTTGACCAATCGCTCTCGCCCTGCAAAGACCGAGGCAGCGATAACTCGATAGCCAAGGGATTGTTTAATTATACCACCAGTATCGACGGCATCCAGGATAAGGGCATTGTGGATCTGGGGTATCACTATAAGAGTCTGTTAGCCAGAGAATTCTGTAGCTATGTGGATATGGGATCGCCTGTTGATGGACAGATTGATCTGGCCGACCTGATTCACTTTGCGGATCAATGGCTTAACAAAGTTTATACAGCGTGTTTAGAGACTAACAACTGGTGCGACGGGGCCGATGTGAACTATGATAGAGAAGTTGATCTTAAAGACATGGCTATCATCTCTTTCTGTTGGCTTGTCGAAGACACGGAAGCGCCGACTCCAAATCCGGCGGTATGGCTTGTTAAACCGGCTGGAACCGGGATGACTACGGTCTCCATGGAAGCGATGCAGGCCCGCGATAAATGGGGCGGCGTTGAGTACTATTTTGAAGCCATTAGAAGCGCCGACGGTCAGATACACAATAGCGGCTGGCGTCAGAGTTTTGACCCGAGTCGTGCCGGGTATATTTTCAGCCTGACCGACGCAACGATTCGTGCATGGATATTTAAAGATACCGGATTAACGCCCGGTATGGAATATAAGTATACTGTGAAAGCTCGCGATATTAAAGGTAACGAAACGCAGCCTTCAGAGGAGTTGCCTGCAACGCCGGGCGTGGATAATATGGCGCCGACACCGGATCCGGCCCTGTGGCAAACAGTACCGTATCAAAACGGTGTGAATACGATTCGTATGGTTGCCCAGGTTGCCGCGGATGCGGAAGGTAATGGTGTCTCATACTCCTTTATTTGTGTTGAAGATGCAGCGCTCAACAGCGGCTGGATTGCAGTCAATGAGTATATCACTCCGGCCGTTCTGGTGCTCGGCCAAACCTATACGTTTAGTGTGAGATATAGAGACAATTCCATCAATCTGAATGTAACAGCTCCTTCAGTTTTGGTGGCTGTAACGATTAGTGCTGTGGATGTAGATCCTCCGACGCCCGACCCGACAACATTGGCAGTGGTGAAGTGGTATTTCGATGGACAATGGTATCATATTCTGACCGCCGGCGTGGTGACGGATCCGGAAGGTAACGGTGAGGAATACCAGTTTAACTGTGTTGATGTACCGGGTTTGGTGGCTCCGACCTGGTATAATGCTCTGAATACGGCTGGGCTGTACTACCCGGACGGTAATCCAATGATACCGAACCAAATTTGGGTGCCGGTCAGCGGCAGCATCACGAATCACACCTATCGAGTTCGGACGCGCGACCAGTCGATCAACCAGAACACCGGCCAGTGGAGCGCCGAGGTGACGAGTCAGTAGTACGCCGATTAACCAAGAGTGTGTGACACAGGGCCGCGGCGGTTCCGCCGCGGCCCTTTTTTTATTGGGGCGATGAACCAGGCTTGGCGTAATCCATATCATTTATAGGGCCGAAAAATAGGACTTGACAATCCAGACAAAAGGGTTAAAAAAGGACGAACTATTTTTTCTGCCGAGCGTAAAAAATACTCTAATTTCGCTTTCGACCGACGGGTGATTTTAAAACCCGACTGAAATCAGGAGAGTATGACATGATTGAGGTACAGCGGTTACGCTGCAGTTTTGGTCCTGTGATTGCGGTGGATGATATTTCCTTTCAGGTCCGGAAGGGCGACGTGCTGGGGTTTCTGGGGCCTAATGGCGCCGGCAAAAGTACGGCGATGAAAATGCTGGCCTGTTTCCTGGTCCCCGACAGCGGCACGGCGACCCTATGCGGATATGACATTCTCAAAGACCCTGTCAGGGTGCGGCAGGTCGTCGGCTATCTGGCTGAAAATGCCCCGGCCTACAACGAAATGACCGTGGGGGGATTTTTGAATTTCGTCTGCGATGTTCGTCACATTACCGGCGCCGCCCGCAAAAAAGCGCTGGACAGAATCGTTCCTCTGTGTTCGATTGAGTCGGTCTATCACCAGACCATTGAGACGCTGTCCAAAGGCTATCGTCGGCGCGTGGGACTGGCGCAGGCGCTCATCCACGACCCGCAAATTCTGATACTCGACGAACCCACCGACGGTCTGGACCCCAACCAGAAGCATGAGGTGCGCAGACTGATTACGGGAATGGCCAAAGACAAATGCATCATTGTCTCCACGCATATCCTCGAAGAAGTCGAGTTAATCTGCAATCGGACGATTATCATCGCCCGCGGCAAAATCCTTGTGGATTCCACGCCGCAGGAATTGATTCAAAAGTACCATTGCAGTCTCGACGAAGTCTTCCGCAAAATCACGTCCACCAGGAAAATCGCGTAGCTGTAAGACAGGCTAAGGAGTCCATTGTTATGAACGGTTTTTGGTCGGTATTCAAACGGGAATTAAAAGGCTATTTTGCCACGCCGGTGGCGTATGTATTTCTCGTGATTTTTTTGTTCTTTTCGGGTTATCTGCCGTTTCGCGACGGTTTTTTTGAGATTCGCCAGGCCGAACTTCGGCTGTTTTTTGCGAATCTGCCGCTGCTGTTTATCTTTATGGTTCCTTCCACGGCGATGCGGCTGTGGGCTGAGGAACGCAAAACCGGCTCGATTGAATTTCTACTGACGCTGCCGGTTACGGTGTCGCAGGCGGTGCTGGGCAAGTTCTTCGCCGCCTGGGCGTTTTTAGGCATCGCATTGCTGCTGACGTTTCCAATGCCTGTCACGGTCTATTACCTCGGACAGCCCGACACAGGCCTGATTATCACCGGCTACCTCGGTTCATTTCTGCTGGCCGGTTCGTTTCTGGCCATCGGCTCGTTTTTCTCGGCACTGACCAAAAACCAGGTAATCAGTTTCATCCTTTCTGTGGTGGCCTGCGGCGTTCTGGTTTATGCAGGAATGTCCACGACGGTAAATTATTTGTCGTCGGTTCTGCCGGCCGGCGCCGTGCGGGTTGTGGAAAGTCTGAGCATCCAGTCGCATTTTGATTCCATCCTCAAGGGCGTTATCAAGCTGGAAGATATGGCCTATTTCATAATTCTGATTGTGGCCTGGATCAGCGCCTGTGCGGTAATTCTCGAAGAAAGGAAGGCAGCCTGATGAACCGAATGACCAAAGCCGTTCTGGCGATTCTGTTTATCGCCGTCATTGCCGTTTCAGCCGTGAGTATCACCCGTCAGGCGGGCAAATCGTTGCGGCTGGATATTACCGACCGCAAATTATACACCTTGTCCGACGGAACCAAAGCCATCCTGGCCGGCTTAAAACAGCCGATTACCATCCGGCTTTTCTACAGCCGGACGGCCTCAATAAAGGCGCCAGACCAGATTCGGTTTTACACGGAATACGCTGCCTACGTCAAAGCGATTCTGGAGGAATATGTCAGCCAGTCCGCCGGCAAGGTCAAACTGGAAATCATCGACCCCCGGCCTTATACCGAAGAAGAAATGGCGGCAATTCGTTACGGCCTCAAACGTTTTACCATCAGCGAGGAAGAAAATTTCTTTTTTGGACTGGTGATACAGACGCAATTTGGCGTGACCAAGACCATTGAGTTTTTCAGCCCCGACCGCCAGAACTTTGTGGAATACGACATCAGTTATCTCGTCGATACGGCGACCACCCGTCAGAAGACCAGAATCAGCATCCTGAGTTCGCTGCCGGTGATGGGTGAAGATGTGTCGGGCTATATGGCCTATATGATGCGGATGCAGGGCCAGCAGCCCAAACAGCCGTGGGGCATCGTCCAGCAGTTAAAGGAGCAATACGAAGTCAAGGCCGTTGCCGCCGATACGGATAAAATTTCCGATGTGGATGTCCTGCTGGTCATTGGGCCGAAAAATCTGCCTCAAAAGACGCTCTTTGCGATTGACCAGTATATTCTCAACGGCGGTCGAGCGATTATTTTTGTGGATCCGCATTGCGTCGTGGACCGCCCCAATCCGATGCAGGAGATGGGTCAGGAATTTAGCGCCGAATCGAATCTAAATCCGCTGCTCAAAACATGGGGGCTGGAAATGCCCGGTCTCACCTTTGCCGGCGACCGGACTTTGGCGGTGGTGGGGTCCGTATCTCAGGGCAGCCGACCGGAAAAAGTGCTCAGCATCCTGAGATTGACTTCAACGGAAAAATGTTTTGATTCCAATTCGCCGGCAATGGCGATGCTCAACGAGGTCAATGTGATTTTTCCAGGCGTCCTGAACCGGATTGCCGCCGAACCCAATAACCCCGCTGCCGGCATTGCCTATACGCCGCTGATGATGACCAGCGACAAAGGCAATGCCTGGAAAGTGGACAATTTCTATGAACTGGCGAGTCCGGATTATGCTCAGTTTCTGCGGAATTTCCGCGACGGAACAAAACCGGTGGTCATTGGATATATGCTCACCGGCAAATTCAAGTCAGCGTTTCCAAACGGTGTTGAAGTCGAAGAAAAAAATCCCAGCGCCGATTCGACCGACGCCAAAAAAGACGCGGACAAGAAAGACGCCGTGATAAAAAAGAAGCTCACCGGCCTTGCTGAGGCAAAGGACGCCTGCGCAATGGCGGTATTTGCGGATGTGGATTTCATCAGCGACATCGCGGCCTATCGACCGACGCCATTTGGGATGGCCATTGCCGGAGACAACAGCGCTGTGGTATTGAACCTTGTCGAAGAACTGTCCGGTTCGAACCGTCTGATGGCGATTCGTTCGCGGGGCAGCTATAGTCGTCCCTTTATCCGCGTCCAGAAAATCGAGACCGAGGCCGAAGCGCAGACGATTCAGAAAGAAACCGAAATCCAGGCTCAGATTAAAGGATTCGAAGAACAGCTCAAACAGAAAATCGCGGCAATGGATAAAAAAGAAGCCGGCTTGATTAACAAAACGATTGTTGACGAGCAGCGGGCCGTGGAATTAAAACTTCGCGAGGCCGAGAAGAACCTGCGGGACGTCAAGATGCAGAAAGTCCAGCGAATCGAACGGTTGGGAACCCGCCTCGAAAACTTCTGTATGCTGCCGGGACCCATACTGATTTTGGCCGTCGCCGTCGCACTGGGGCTGATGCGCAGTTTCAAACGTCGGCATTACATCAGCCACGCCAGCGATTCATAAAAAAAGAAAGCCCGGAGCGTCAGCGACGGGATAAGAACAAAAGCGCGGCGGCGCCCTTGTCCCGACCGAAGGGGGAAAGCCGCCCGATAACTTTTCGGATGGTATTGAGATATAGATATAGGAATCAATAATGAGTGATAAGAAACTGATGACATTGGGAATTGTTGCCGTTGTGGCGGTGGCAGCGGCGATTCTGGTCGGCCGTATTAGTCAGCCCGGACAAAAAAGCGGGCTGGTGGTCGGTCCGCTCATCGGGGGTATGGATATCGACCGAATCGCCAAAATCGTCGTCACCGGAGAAAAAGGAAAACAGAAGACAACCATTGTCAAAAGCGGCGACCGGTTCGTTGTGGCCGAGAAGGACAACTATCCGGCTTATCCCAAATCGGTCAATGAGCTGGTCGCACGGTGTCTGGCTTTCCGAACGGAAGAATTGTCCACCCAGGACCCGGCTTTTCACAAGGACCTCGGCGTCACGGATGACACGGCCCAGAATACGGCGACTTTTTACGACAGCGACAATAAGCCCATCGTGGGAATCCTCGTTTCCCCAGCTAAGGGAGAACCGGAAAAACAGCAGCAGGGGGCCTATATCCGTCTGGCGGCGGAAAATAATGTCTATCTGACGCTCAGTTCGCCATACATTAACTCTGCACCGATGGATTATATTGATAAGAATCTTCTGGAGGTGGATACGAAAAAAGTTACGGAAGTCTCGGCCACCGACCCCAACAATAATTCCTATACGCTCAAAGGCGACAAAGATGGCGAAGTGGTTGCGCTTCTCGATATGCCCGCCGGCAGACAGTTCAAAGGCACGGAGTATCGAAATGTCTTTACGGCGTTGAGTAATTTATCCATCGAAGACGTGATGGCCGAAAGCAAGGTCAAAGATTTGAAACCGGACTGGCGGTATGTCTGCAAACTCGGCGATTCAACCGTTTACACGCTGCGGCTGGGTAAAAAAGACGGCAAAGTTTATCTTTCCGCCGTTGCCGAATTTACGGATAAATCCGCCGTGGTAAAAGAACAAGGCGTCGAATCCCAGGAACAGCTCAAGGCCAAGGAGGCCAAGCTTTTGGCCCGTGACGCCGCCGAGCGATTCACCAAAAAAACCGCCGGCTGGCTGTATGTCATCCCCGAATACAGGGCCGCCAATGTGATGAAGAAATTGACGGATTTGCTCGAGGCTGTCCCCCCAGCGCCGAAGCCAGCCGAGCCTAATTCGCCCGCCCCCGCCGCCGCGCCGAAGAAGAAGCCCTAAGCGTCAGCGCGGGGATAATTTTAATTTTTGATTTGTGGTTTTGGGTTTTCAGTTTTAGGTTTGAAACGGCAGGGTGGTGCTCCTTGTCCCGCCGACTTGTCCCTACCGAAGGGGGAAGCCTTGGCGAAGGGGGATAGCCAACCGATTCCTCTTTAGTCCCGAAGGGTCTGTCCTGAGTCCGCCATAGGCGGATCGAAGGAACAACATTATAATAGCCAAAATAATTCCGTTCATTAAAAAATATGGAAATGCCGCATCAACGCATTTCCATTTCTGAACACTCTACCGCGGTTTTCATTGAATTTAACATGGACAATTTCATTCAGGAGTAGTATACTAAGTATTACGTATATAATTGTCATTGTGAATAAAGAGAGGTTTCCCCTCATGAAATTTGAGAGGGACCTCAGTAATTTCATTTTCGTTATATAACGAGATAGGTCAACGACCCCTCAACTTTAGCGCACAAACATAAAAATTGTTTCCCACCTAACAAAGAAAGAGGTTAAATGATCAAGGTCAAAAGCGAAGGCATAATACTTGAAAGTTCGCAAAACGGATTTGATAATCAGGCGGTCCTTAATCCCACCTGCGTCGAGATAGGTGGCGTAACCCACATGTTTTACAGGGGCGTAAGGCGCGGCGATATGTCTTCGTCGATAGGCTGCTGTCAATTGGTCGATAACAAGGTTGTAAAGAGGTATAGCGAACCTGTTCTTTTCCCCGAATATGATTATGAGAAAAAAGGCGTAGAGGATCCCCGGATCGTCTTTCTCGATGGAGTATATTATCTTTTTTATACCGCTTATGACGGGAAAAACGCCCTTTTTGCTTACGCTACAAGTACCGACCTTATCAGTTTCGTCAAGCGCGGAGTGATCTCTCCGCGCATTAGCTATGCCGAAGCGGGTAGTCTCTTTGGTTCTTCGAGGACAAAGATGAGGGAGAAGTATTTCTTCTTCGAATCATATATAAGAGACAGGGAAGGTGGCGACATCCTGCTATGGGAGAAGGACGCTTTTATCTTTCCTAAGAAATTCAACAATAAATTCGCGTTGGTTCACCGTATCCTTCCGGGAATTCAGGTGATATATTTTGATGATTTTAAAGACCTTACCGATGATTATTGGAGAGGTTATCTTAGGAATTTGGGCGACTACGTCCTACTCGACCCCGAATACAGGTTTGAAAGCAGGAATATCGGCGGTGGATGTCCGCCCATTGAGACTAAAGAGGGATGGCTTTTGATCTATCATGCCGTAGAGGATTCGCACTATGGCAGAATTTATCATGCGGCAGCCGCACTACTAGACCTCGACGATCCAGCTAAAGTTATAGGACGCTCTAAACGGCCCTTATTTTCTCCGACTGAACAGTGGGAAAAGTACGGAGATGTCAACAATGTTGTTTTCCCCACAGGAAGCGTGGTAAAAGACGGTAGGCTATATATCTATTATGGCGCGGCTGACAAACTTATAGCGGCTAAATCCGTCGATATGGAGGAACTCTTGAGAGAGTTGAAAAATAACAATTGTTGACTTTCGCACTTTTTTCATAACTATCGGCAGATAAAGAACTTACAAGGCGACATTTTGGATGTCGGCTCGAATTGTAAGTTCTTTCAAATAAAGGACTTCTATCACGCCAATTTTAAAAAGTGCGAAAGTACACACAATTGATTCTCGTCTATTGAAAATGAAAGAAACCCTTAAGATTATTTATTTATCTACTTTTCCTCCCAGAGAGTGCGGCATAGCTACCTTTACCGCAGACCTTACGGGCGCGATGGATGATTTGCTTGAACCCGCCATCGAGTCGAGGGTAACGGCGGTCAATACAGATGATATATCGCGTTACCGCTACCCGAGAAAAGTCATATTTCAGATAGACCAGTATTCTGAGCAGGAATATATCAAGACAGCCGAAAAGATCAACGCAATGTCCGGTGTCAAGCTTGTCAATGTTCAGCATGAATTCGGCATCTTCGGGGGAAAATACGGCGCACATATCCTTTCCTTTTTAGAGGCGCTCAAGAAGCCGTCGATTGTGACTCTTCATAGCATCTTGCCTTCGCCGGGCGAAGAGCTTTGTAATATAGTCCGTTCGATGGCCGAAAAAACAAGCGGTCTAGCGGTGATGACTAATCTCTCAAGGGAAATACTTATTCGCGAATATGGAATAGCCGCAGAAAAGATCTCAGTGATTCCTCACGGCATCCATTCTATGCCCTATAGCTCGAGCGCAAAGCCTAAGTCCGCTTTAGGTTTTTCCAAAAAAGTAACGCTTTTGACATTCGGACTTCTAAATAGAGGAAAGGGGCTTGAATATGTCATAGAGGCGCTTCCTAAAGTCGTTAAGGCCTACCCGGATCTTATGTACATAGTTTTGGGGGTTACTCATCCGAATGTCCTAAAAGAAGAAGGAGAAAGCTACCGTAATTTCCTGATTCAAAAGGTTCACGATCTTAAGCTCTCTTCCCACGTGAACTTTTATAATGAGTACGTCTCTCTGGATGAGCTCCTTCAGTTTTTGAGGGCTGCGGATATCTACATCTCAACCCCTCTAAATCCGAATCAGGCTGTTTCAGGGACGCTTTCTTATGCGCTGGGTTCTGGAAGGCCGGTCATCTCCACTTCCTTCGCGCAGGCCAAGGAGATCATAACCTCGGAAGTAGGGATATTAGTCAATTTTAGGGACCCCGATTCTTATGCCGAAGCCCTCATAAAGCTCCTGAAAGATTCTATCTTGAGGGAACAGCTTGGAAAGAATGCGTATTTTAGGACCCGCAATATGACATGGGAGAATGTTGCCCTTAAGTATTTAAAATTGTTCTCGAAATATTCCCGCGAGATCGCCGAAGTAAGCGAGCACAAAAAAATTCCTCGCATTAACCTTAATCACATGTTTCGCCTGACAGATGATTTCGGGATCATACAGTTCTCCAGACTATCTTTACCGGATATATCATCGGGTTATACACTCGATGACAACGCTCGCGCCCTGATAGTTGCGTGTTTATGTTACGGTGAGCTCGGCAGGGCGATTAAGACGGCTTTTCTTGATAAGCAGAAGAGCGATCTGCTCAAACGCATAGAGGTATATTTGCGTTTCATCGAGTTTGTCTTAGGCGATGACGGCATTTTATATAATTACGTAAAATCTGACAGGACGATAGATATCGAGCTTAACAAAAAGGAAAATCTTGATGACGCTAACGGCCGGGCTCTTTGGGCGTTGGCGGTTGCTGCTGCGGCCGATTCCCTTCCGGACAGCGTAAGGAATAAGGCCCTCTTTCTATTAAAGAAAAGGATGGAAAAATATAATATGTTTGAGTCCCCGAGGGCGGCCGCTTTTCACGTAAAGGGACTTTGTCCCCTTTTAAAAAAGAAAATGGATATCGACGGTAAGGACTTAGAGAAGATATTAATCATTCACTGCGATAGGTTAGTATCGCTTTATCGGGGGGTATCTTCCGAGGATTGGCAGTGGTTTGAAAATTATTTGACTTATTCAAACGCTGTTTTTCCGGAGGCTCTTATTTTGGGGTATGAGCAGACCCGCAATAGCGAATACCTGGAGATAGGCATAAAGACGATGGATTTTCTGATACTGCAGACTTTTGTCAACGGAATATACGCGCCGATAGGTCAGGACGGTTGGCATCATAAAACCGGAAAACGCCGCTATTTTGACCAACAGCCGGAGGATGTGTCGGCGATGGCTTGCGCTCTTGCTACGGCGTATTCAATAACCGGAAAGGATTCTTATAAAAAGCTTATGCATGAAGCTTTTAACTGGTTTTTAGGTGATAATAGCCTTAAACAGGTGGTTTACGATAGGACCACAGGTGGATGTTATGACGGCGTAGGAGATGGAAATATTAACCTCAATCAGGGATCCGAATCTACTACATCTTACCTTTTAGCAAGGCTTGCTTTGCTATAATGGGAAGAGAGGCCGGTAAAATCGCCGACCTCTACCTGGGCTTCCTGGCGGGACTTGAAAATGGATTTTCCTCGCGGGCCTTTATAAGTTAAAAAGATTTTTTCTTCTGCCTTCTGCCTGTCCCTCCCTGTATTTTTGCATCCTTGTATCTCTGAAAATCTCCTCAAAATCTCTTCAAATCGTTGCAAATCTATGAAAATCTCCGCCAATCTTTGAATATCTTTGCTCATCTTTGCTCATTCTTTCATCAACTTTTGCTCCGATTGCCCCAATCTTTCGTCAAGTTTCGTTGAGTTTGCGAATGGAGACCCTTGTTTTCACTTCAAAAACCAGGATTCGCTTTTTTTGTATTTTTACTGCCGCCGAAACTGTTTTTTCATAACCTGTTATACCAAAACGACTAACGCCATTTCATATTGCAAGGTCGGCAAGCCCCTTTGAATTTCAAAAACACACTAAAATTTCATCGTAGAGATTGCTTGTCTGGAATAACTATCTTCTCGCTGGCTTCTTTACTCATTACCTATCGACTAACGACCAATGACTAAATTTACTGTCGCAGGTATTTAAGCTGTTCGGGCAGGGGGATATTGTTGCCAAAGCAGTCTTCGCCATAGCCAGCCTCGGCCAGCAGGCGGATATCTTCGAGAACCCGCTTATCGCCAAAGAAGACCACTTTCATTTCCGTGGCGATGTCAATTTTGCCCATCACCAGCAGCTTGGCGATTTCGTCGGTGATCTGTTCAATCAGCGTCGCCTCGGAGCGAAGCATCAGTTCGTCCAGTTTCAGCGGTTGTTCGTAGAGGAGGATTTTTCCGCAGTCCGCCAGGGTCATAACGACATTTCGCATCAGGGTTTTGACATCGCTGCCGTTCGGATGGGACGGGACGAGGTTGAGCCGGATGATTTCCGCGGCCAGAGACCGTCGTTTCTGGGCGTTGATTTTTTCGTTGGCCCGGAATAATTCCAGCGGGCTGCGGGCGTCGTAAGATTCGTCTTCCAGCTCCATCCGCACCTCGCTGCCGTAGTGTAGAACCAGTTTGGAAATCAGCGTGGACGGCCGGACGTGGAAGCCGCGATAGGGCGGTACGCGCACTTCGATGCGGACGTTTTCCGTATATCGCCGCAGCATATCCTGACACAGCAGCTCGGCGCGGGTGAGGTATTCGCTCACAAAAGAAAGCGGGTAGTGAATCAGAATATCGAGGAGTTTTTCCGGTTCGACCAGTTGTCTGGCTCCCGGAACATGCAGTGAAGCGGGGCTGGCGTGGCGTTCACAGTAATGGGCGAAATCTCTGGCGGTTCGCAGCAAGTGCAGAACCACGGTAATATGCCCCCGCAAAATGGTCAGGTCTTTGTCGAATACCTCGGTTTCCGTAGTCGAAACGTACGTGTCGTACAAGGATTGGAGATTATGAAAGCGGAGTTCCAGCGAACGCAGTTTTTCTTCGCTGATGGGGCCTGTGATTTCCCCCGGGTATTCCTGAGAAATAATTTGTCGTTCTTTGGGCAGGGCCTGTTTGCATTCGGCGGCGAGATTCAGAAACGCCGTGGCCAGCAGCGTAACGGTACTGGAAACCGTTTCCAGCTTTCGCGTCGCCAGGTCGTGCGGCAGTCTTCCCGACGGCAGCGTTTCCATATAGACATCCGGCGACGGGATGGAATGGGGGATTGGTAAATGCAGGCCGGCGGATTCCTGAAGGAGCCGTTCGGTGGCGCGGAAAAGAACGTCCTCCACAAAATGAATCGCCTCTTGCGTGCCGAGATTAAAATCCTGTCCCACCGGCAGCAACCGATAGGCGGGGATGGAATGCTGGATATGAAGCAGCTCATATCCAACGTTGGAAAACAGTTTGATCGCCGCGATCATCGAGCGAAAGCCGGCCCATTGACTGTTATTGCCGGCGCCATAAGAATCCAGAAATTCCTCGACCTGGGTCGATTGCGTCAACAGTTCTCCCAGCAGAGGGCGGGTCAGTCTGCCGCAGTTATTATGATGCTGATTCACAAGAAAGCCTGCGGCTCGCAGCAGAATCGGTATTCGCTGGCTGATTAGCCGGGCAAAATCCTCGTATGATATCGATATCGGGTCCATTTGTTTCTGTGTATCCGTCAACCCATTTTACGAACGCTTCGGTCGGTTTTATTCTCCCTGCCGAAGGAACGAAAAACTATACTCGATCAGGGGAAAAAAGCAAGCCATATCAGCGGTTGTTAAAGACCTTTGAACTCGGCGACGACAAAGGTGTGATCGCTCGGTTTGTCCAGGCCTCGCGGAGTTTTGTCGATCCGGCAGCCGGTGCATTTGCGGACCAGAGGCTGTGTGGCCATAATATAATCCAGTCTCCAGCCTAAATTGCGTTGGAAACCATTGGGCAGCCGGTAATCCCAAAATGTGTAGTGCCCGCCTTGCGGATGAAATTTCCGAAATAAATCCACAAATCCCCAATGTATTATCTCCTTGAGCGACTTTTGGACCTCCTGACAGAAACATACGCTCCCCCACAGTCCTTTGGGGTCATAAACGTCGATTTCTTCGAAAGCCGCGTTAAAATCCCCCATCCATAATATCGGCTCATCCGGACGGAAGGTTCTGTCAAAATAATCCCTCAAGAGTGAAAACCATCGCAATTTATACCGAAATTTTTCGCTGTCCGGAGATTCCCCCTGCGGAATATAAGTGTTGACGACAGTGATTTTTTTATAAGAGATTTGCAGAAATCGCGCCTCATCAATTGAATCGCCCGGCAAAGAGGTCACGGACGATTCAATGGGCTGGTCGCTGAAAACAGCTACGCCGTTGTATTTTTTTTGTCCCCGAAAGACAATGTGATAACCGATGCCGCTAAACGCCTCAACGGGAAACTCTGAGTCCTGAACCTTCGTTTCCTGAACACAAAGAATTTGGGGGCGATTTTCGGCCAGCCAGGAATTGATGATCTCCACCCGACTGCGAATGGAATTGGCATTAAACGTGGCTACCTTCATTATTTTCATAACCATATTATCATTATCAGGCACAACCCAAAGCCTGTCAATGTGTTTTATAACTTCTTTTGACAAAGTGGGTTATGATTGTTTTTTGCGGATTCTCCGAATTTCCAATGAAAAACTGAAATGCATATTCCAGCCGAAAATAAATTTTCGATTTTTTATTGCACTTTCTTTGCTGGAGACAGTATTATATACTACTGAATGAGTAGGAATTTGGGAGATAAAAACTATGAAACTATCATCAAGAACACGATATGGAATGAGGGCAATGATGGAATTGACCCTCGAATATGGTAAAAAACCGCTGCAAATCAAGGCAATTGCGGACCGGGAGGATATCTCCAATAAATACCTTGAACAGCTTGTGGCGATGCTTAAGTCCTCCGGGCTGGTACGCAGCATTCGCGGTCCCAGAGGCGGCTATATGCTTTCGCGTCCGCCGGCGGAGATTAAGCTGAGCGAGATTTTTACGACGCTTGAAGGTCCGCTGGTTCCGGTAGAGTGCCTTGAGCATACGGAATTTTGTCCGCGGTGCAGCGATTGTGCGACCCGGCTGATCTGGCAGGAGCTGTATCAGGCCCTGATGTCTATTCTTGAGACGACAACATTGAAAGATTTGGCCGATAAGGCAATAAAATTGCAGCAGGGCGGTCATTACCAGATATAGGAGTTTGTTATGGCTCGAATTTACGAGGATATCACCCAGACCATCGGGCATACGCCGCTGGTTCGTCTGAATCGTATGGCGGCGCCGGGCGCCACAGTGCTGGCGAAGATGGAATCGTTCAATCCGTGCAGTTCGGTTAAGGACCGGATCGCCCTGTTTATGATTGACGATGCCGAGCATAAGGGTATCCTGAACAAAGATACGACGCTGATTGAGCCGACCAGCGGAAATACGGGAATCGGCTTGGCTTTTATTTGCGCGGCGCGGGGATACAAACTGATTCTGACAATGCCGGAGTCGATGAGCGTGGAACGAAGAAAACTTCTGAAGATGCTGGGAGCACAGATTGTTCTGACTCCCGCAGCCGGCGGAATGAAAGGGGCGGTCGAAGCGGCGCAGAAACTGAATCGAGAAATTCCCAACTCGCTCGTTCTGCAGCAGTTCTGCAATCCAGCTAATCCTGAAGCGCATCGAAAGACGACCGCCGAGGAAATCTGGCGGGATACCGACGGCAAAATTGATATTTTAGTCTCCGGTGTCGGTACTGGCGGAACGATTACCGGCTGCGGCGAGGTATTCAAGGTCCGCAATCCAAAGATTGAAATCATCGCTGTGGAGCCGGCGGATTCGCCGGTTCTGAGCGGCGGGAAACCGGGCTCGCACAAGATTCAGGGTATCGGCGCCGGTTTTGTACCGGCGGTGTTAAATCGGGATGTTATCGACCGTGTTGTTACTGTGACCAATGAGCAGGCGTTTGTCGCCGCCCGCAGATTGGCTGCGGAGGAAGGCATCTTGGCTGGGATAAGCTCGGGAGCGGCCTGTTATGTCGCCTGTGAATTGTCAAAACTGCCCAAGAACCAGGGCAAGACCATTGTGTTTATTATGTGTGATAGCGGCGAAAGATACTTGTCCACCGAACTGTACTCACAATAAGACAAGAGATAAGAGGACAAGATTCCGAAACCGCCGGCGGAAAGAAGAGAGAATAGTATGCCGCATAAAAGTTTCAGCAGCAATGAACTGGAAAAACTGACGCAGGAAATTCTGAAATCGTATGAGAACGACTCCGGCACGAATTTCATCGACGTTAAGAACCTCCCCGTTCGGGACAAGGTTTTGTCGATTCTCGATGCGCTGAGGGAATTGCTGTTTCCCGGCTATACCGGCAAACGTCCCATCACCAGTGATAATATCCGTTCAGTCGTCCAGGAGATTCTTGTGACGGTACGGCGGGAGCTGGCCGAACAGATTGAACTGGCCCTGCGATTTAAATGCAAACTGAAAAGATGTCCGACCTGCGATTGCAGAACAATGGCAAGGGAATCAACCGGGAAATTTCTGAACCAGATTCCGTATATTCGGCGGATGCTCAAAGACGACGTGCAGGCCGCGTTCGACGGCGACCCGGCGGCTCAATCCACCGAGGAAATTGTGCTGAGCTATCCGCATATTATGGCTATCGCCGTCCATCGCATCGCTCATGAGTTGTACGCGATGGATATACCGCTGATTCCACGGATGATGAGTGAATATGCCCATTCGATGACCGGGATTGATATTCATCCCGGCGCCAGGATCGGGAAACGGTTTTTCATCGACCACGGTACAGGTGTTGTCATCGGCGAAACGGCGGTTATCGGCGATAATGTCAAGATTTATCAGGGCGTTACGCTCGGGGCGATCAGTTTTCCCAAAGATGAAAAGGGACAGCTTATCCGCGGCAGAAAACGCCATCCCGCGCTGGGAGATGATGTAACAGTCTATGCCGAGGCAACCCTTTTGGGGGATATTACCATCGGCAAAGGCGCCGTCATCGGCGGCAACGTGTGGATTCGTGAATCCGTACCGGCCGGGGCGGTCGTAGCTATCGCCAGACCCGAATCGATGTATATTACACGGGGCCGAAAGAAAACCGCCGACAAAAAACGGAGCAAATGAGTGAGCACATCACTGATTGATAAAATTCAGGAACTGAAAAGCAAACGCAACGCCGTTATCCTGGCCCATAATTATCAGCCGGGAGAGATTCAGGACATCGCTGATTTCACGGGTGATTCGCTGGGACTGAGCGTGCAGGCATCGAAGACTGATGCAGACGTGATTGTGTTTTGCGGCGTGCTGTTTATGGCTGAGACGGCGTCGATTTTGTCGCCGCAAAAGACTGTGCTGCTGCCGGACAAGAATGCCGGTTGTCCGATGGCGGATATGATTACCGCGAAACAGCTTGAATCGCTTAAGGCGCAACATCCGGAGGCGCTGGTAGTTTGTTATGTCAATTCGTCCGCCGATGTCAAGGCACTGAGCGATTACTGCTGTACCAGCTCCAACGCCGTCAAACTGGTTGACAGGCTGCCGAAGGACAAGAAAATTATTTTCGTGCCGGACCAGCACCTCGGCAAATTCGTCGAGGAACAGACCGGGCGATGGATGATTCTCTGGCCGGGGTTCTGCCCGACACATGTGCGAATTCTGGCTCAAGATATCGAGACGGCTCGCAAGCTGCATCCGGACGCGATGGTGCTGGCGCATCCAGAATGCGGCCCCGAAGTGCGGACGATGGCCGATGCGCTGCTCAGCACCGGACAAATGCTGACTTTTGCGGGAAAGTCGGAAAAGAAAGAATTTATTATTGCCACCGAGCAGGGTATTTTGCATTCGCTTAAAAAGCGGTATCCGGACAAGGGATTTTATCCGGCCAGTGACAAGGCAATTTGTCCGAATATGAAAAAAATTACGCTCGAAAAAGTACTCTGGTCTTTGCAGGATATGCAGTATGTGATTTCCGTTCCGCAGGAAGTTCGGGTTAAAGCCCATCGGGCGCTGGAGCGAATGCTGGAAGTGCTACCGGAAAAATAAAATTTTCTATTTTCAATTTGATTGCGAGAAGAAAGGATTTTTTTATATGGATAATACAAAGAAGTACCGGTTGGAAACGTTAGCGCTGCATGCCGGGCAGGAGGTGGACCCGACGACGCAGAGCCGGGCGGTGCCGATTTACCAGACTACCAGTTATGTCTTTAAGAGTACCGAGCACGCGGCTAATTTGTTTGCGCTCAAGGAATTCGGCAATATTTATACTCGCCTGATGAACCCAACGACGGACGTGCTGGAAAAACGGATTACCGCGATGGATGGCGGTATCGGCGCCCTGGCCGTGGCCAGCGGACAATCCGCCACATCCCTGGCCCTGCTGAACATCTCGCAGGTCGGTGACGAAATCGTATCGGCCGATAATCTTTACGGCGGCACTTATTCGCTGTTCCATTACACGTTTCCCCGCCTGGGCGTGAAGGTGCGTTTTGTCCCGTCCAATAATCTGGCGGAATTTCAAAAGGCCATTACGCCCAAAACCAAAACCATTTACGCCGAGAGCATCGGCAATCCCAAGCTGGATGTGGCCGACATTGAGGGGCTTGCCGCGGTAGCTCACAAAAACGGCATTCCGCTGGTGATTGACAATACCGTGACGCCTTATCTGCTGCGCCCGATGGATTTTGGAGCCGATATCGTGGTCTATTCCGCGACGAAGTTTATCGGCGGTCATGGCACGTCCATCGGCGGCCTGATTGTGGATTCCGGAAAGTTCGACTGGACCCGAGGTAAATTTCCGCTCATCAGTGGGCCGGATCCGAGCTACCACGGCCTTGATTTTGTCGAGGCGCTGAAACCGCTGGGCAATCTGGCGTATATTATCAAAGCCCGGGTGACGCTGCTGCGGGATATAGGGCCGGCGATGTCGCCGTTTAACGCTTTTCTGTTTTTGCAGGGGCTGGAAACGATTCATTTGCGTCTGCCGTGCCACGCTCAGAACGCCCTGACTGTGGCCGAACATCTTCAGAAGCATTCTTCGGTTTCCTGGGTGGCGTATCCGGGTTTAAGTTCCAGTCCGGAATATAGCCGCGCCAAAAAATATCTGCCCCGAGGCGCCGGCGCGATTGTTGGATTCGGCGTGCGGGGCGGGCTGGAGGCTGGGCGAAAATTTATTGATTCGCTGCGGCTGATTTCGCATCTGGCCAATGTCGGCGACGCCAAAACCCTGGCGATTCACCCGGCCAGCACGACCCATCAGCAGCTCTCTGAAGAGGAACGATTATCGACCGGCGTGACGCCTGATTTTATCAGGCTCTCCGTCGGGATTGAACATATTGACGATATTCTCGAAGACATTGATGATGCTTTGAAAATAAGCCAGAAGCAGTAGTGTGTTTTTACGAGAACAACAGAATAGATAAATTCGAAGCACGAAATCCGAAATTCGAAATAATATCAAAACTCGAATGCTCGAAATTCAAAACGTCTTGAGAATTTCGATTTTGAGCTTTTGGATTTGTTTCGGATTTCGATATTCGGATTTCGGATTTAACTGCTTATGATAGAGGGTTTGAAAAGCATCGAATGCAGATAGGAATTTCGGGAGTTAATCCTATGTGGGATTATACAGATAAAGTGATGGAGCATTTCACCAACCCCCGCAATGTGGGCAGGGTTGCGGATTATGACGGCATCGGCGAGGTCGGCTCGCTGGCCTGCGGGGACGCCCTGACGCTCACGTTCAAGCTGGACAAGAATGGGCGGATTGCCGATGTGAAGTTTCAGACCTTCGGCTGTGCCAGCGCGATCGCTTCGTCCTCGGTGCTGACGGAAATTATCAAGGGGATGACGCTTGAAGAAGCCGAACATGTTACCAATCAGGACATCGCCAATCGTTTAGGCGGACTGCCCGAGCAGAAGATGCACTGTTCGGTGATGGGTCAGGAAGCGCTGGCTGCGGCCATCGCCTATTACCGCGGCAAGGGCAAAATTCCTGTCGAAAAGCACGGCAGGGTGGTCTGTACCTGTTTTGGCGTCACCGACGAGGAAATCCGCAAAGTGATTATGGAAAACGACCTGACCACGGTCGAGCAGGTGACCAATTACTGCAAGGCCGGCGGCGGCTGCGGCGGCTGCAAAGGCGAAATCGAAAAGATTCTCGAAGCCGTGCAGGGCCAGAAAATTAAACAACAGGCCGCTTCCGCCGCCAAGCCCAGGAAGCTTTCGAACATTCAGAAAATCGGGCTGATTCAGGAAACGGTGCGAGAACAAATTCGTCCGATTATCCGCACCCACGGCGGCGACATCGACCTCATCGACGTGGAAGGCAACAAGGTGATTGTGGCTTTTCGGGGAATGTGCGCAAGCTGCAATATGTCCGAGGTTACAATGAAAGACCTTGTGGAGGCCAAACTGAAGGAATTTGTCAGTGAAGACCTCTACGTTCAAGAGGAAAAAGAATCGTGAAATCGGGGGAAGCCGCGATGAAGCGCGTAATTTATATGGACAATAATGCGACCACGAGGGTCGCGCCGGAGGTGCTGGAGGAAATGATGCCGTATCTGAAGGATTTGTACGGCAATCCATCGAGTATGCACACCTTCGGCGGACAGGTGGCGCACAAGATTCGCAGGGCCAGAGAGCAAGTTGCGGCGCTATTAGGTTGTGAGCCGGACGAAATTATTTTTACCAGTTGTGGTACGGAAAGCGATAACACCGCGATTCTGGGAACGCTGGCTGCTGTGCCGAATAAACGCACCGTGATAACCACCCGTGTGGAACACCCGGCGGTACTCGGTCCATGCCAACATCTGGAACAGCACGGCTATCAGATTATAGAACTGGCCGTCGATAGAAACGGCAATCTCGATATGGCGGAATTTGAATCGGTCATCAGCGACGATACCGCGCTGATTACGGTGATGTATGCCAACAACGAAACCGGCGTGATATTTCCCGTTGAGCCAATGGCTGCAATCTCTAAGGACAAGGGGATTCCATTTCATACCGACGCGGTGCAGGCGGTGGGCAAAATCCCGCTCAATATGAAAGAAAGCAATATCGACCTGCTGAGCCTATCGGGGCATAAGCTGCACGCCCCCAAAGGCGTCGGCGTATTGTACGTCCGGCGAGGGACGCGGATTTCGCCTTATATGCTGGGAGGCCATCAGGAAGCCAACCGCCGCGGCGGCACGGAAAATGTCGCCGGCATCGTCGCATTAGGCAAGGCCTGCGAATTGGCACAACAATCTATGGAGGATGAGAACACCCGCGTCAAGGCCCTTCGTGACCGGCTGCAGGGGAAAATTCTCGCCACGTGCCCGGATTGTATGGTCAACGGCAACGTCCAAAATCGTCTGCCCAATACGCTCAATGTCAGCTTTGAGTTTATTGAAGGCGAGTCGATACTGATGATGCTGGACCGATTCGGAATCTGTGCCAGTTCGGGTTCTGCCTGTACGTCCGGCTCGCTGGAGCCGTCGCACGTTCTTCGCGCGATGGGAATACCCTTTACCGCCGCTCACGGCTCGATACGATTCAGCCTGAGCCGGTATAATACGCAGGATGAAGTTGATTTCGTGGCAGAGAAACTGCCCGCCATAGTCAACCGCCTGCGGGAACTCAGTCCCTTTGTGACCAAATAGTTTCATTTTGGAGAACGGGGTTATTGGATTTTCTCGGATTCCTGCGAAGAATTCTTTTGAGCCAGCAGGGCGGAAAGACTTTGCCGCAGGTTTTGTGCATAAGGGAAAGTGAATGTCGATTGTGTTGCATCCAGAGCCGTCCCGAAGCTCATCATCGTTTCGTTGCCGACTGTCGCGATGGGCAGAGGCGGCAAAAGCCAGTTGGCCAGTATTGCTTTAAACGCCGCGAGGATTCCCTCTTTTTGTTTTTCGCCCGCCACCGAACCGACTTCCGTAATCATTCTGGGCGGGTTGCCGCCGCGGACAAAACGCAGCGAATCAATCCGCGCAACCTGTTCGTGAAGGCGGTTTTCGAAGAAGCAATTTTTGCCGTCGCATTTTACGTCATATAAATGCGCAGTGACAGGACTTTTGCCGGCCAGGTCAAATCGCATTTGCACCTGTTTGACCTGTCGTTGATGATTTTGAATAGTTCCTGTGACTTCGAGAAAGCCTCGCATTGGGCCGTCCACGCGGATGGAGCGCAGCAGGTTGTGCAGCGTTCGCGGTGCGGTATTGCCTTCGAGATTAAACGCAATCATTTCCGTCGGCTCAAAGAACGCCTCATAAACGCCCTTGCCGCGAACCTCGAAAATGCAGGTTGTGGTAAATCTGGAACTGGATTCTTTGGAAGTCCGCGAGATAATCCGGGCGTTTAACGTGGTGTTGGGGTCGGTATAGACGTCCATCGTGGTCGGCGCCACCAGCGGCACAAAGTACATAAAGGTATCGACGGGATTTCCCTGTCCGCCGTCTTTGTAATCAATCAGCAACGTCGGGCCGGATGGTTCGAACGTTTCCGGACAGTCCGTACAAGTACCATAGGCCGATAATCCGGCACAAAGCAGGCCTGTTATGAATAAAATAAGTCCCTTTTTCATATTTTTTTATCGGTGTATGAATTATACTATATTTATGTTCTGCCGGATAGTAAAATTCATATCTGCTGTTGTGTCAAGAACTTCTGAGAAAAAATATCTGTTTCAACAAACCGAGGATGTTTCTTGACTTTTTTGGGCTTTTTAAGTATAATAAGGCTTACTATTGACGGACTTCAATTCGGGGGGTATTCATTGTTTCCGGCAGCCTTGGGTCTTTGGTGAGCGTGTATTCCGGCGTTTGTCTTGCAGCCGGATAATATATAGGGTTGATGGAAAGGGTTAAATTTGAGATTTTGGGAGAAAACTCTGGCTGTCGGCAAGAAAAGAAACTATGCCTTTCGTCTGGGCGTCGCTGCCGCAGCGGTCGTGGTGTTTTGCTGGAGTATGAATGTGTGCCTTCACGCCGGGGGCGTCATTCCGTTAAGCACGCGGATTCATGTGGAAGGTCTGGAGCAGAATCCACCGACGGTTGAACAAGTGCAAAATCCGCCGCAGCAGGACCTCGATGCGGAGCTTCTGAACTTGCTGCGGAATTCCTCCGCCGCAGACAATAACTCGCCGCAATGGAAGGTGGTTCGTATGCGCGTGACTGCTTATTGCGCCTGTCCGCGGTGCTGCGGGAAATTTTCCGATGGTTTTACCGCTAATATGCACAAAATCCATCAAGGCGATGTGTTTGTCGCTGCGGACAAGCGAATCCCGTTTGGCACGGAAATGATTATCCCGGGATACAACCAGGATCGACCTGTGGAAGCCAAAGACCGCGGACGATTGATTTATGGAAACCGTCTCGATGTTTTTTTCAGCAATCATCTCGTCGCCCAAAAATGGGGCGCCAAGTACCTCGACGTTCTTGTAAAAGTGCAAGAGTAATCCATCTTTGGTGTACTGAGAATAGTTTGAAGGGCCGGCCTTATGCCGGCTTTTTTTATGCGCGATGGTCAGCGTTCGGCGTACTGGAAAAGTTATCCACAATTGGGTTCGTTTCGTTTTTTTGACCTTTTGTTTGTTCTCCATTTCTGCGTTTTTGGTGCGATTTCAGGGTTTTTTCGGTTTTTAAAATGGCTTCGTTTTGCAAAACAGCTTCCAGAGGATAAAAGTTTATAGTTCATAGTTGGCTGTTTGAAGAATTGGGCCGGTCGGAGATGTTTTGGGCATCGCCGTAAAGGGCTTCATTGTGCTTTCGGACATACTGGAGTTTTTGGAGTTCGAGGATGGCTTTATAAAGACTTCGCTCCATTTCACCTTCGTATCGCAAGAGACGTGAAATGAGATTGCCGCCCTGGAAATCATTTTTTACCACCCTGCCCAGAAGGGTGGAGTCTGAAAGATCCGTCTGCGAAATATCGGAAGCTTTTGCCGCGGTCATTGCCGTGAAAGCCTGAACGGACCTGAGAAGACGGTCCTGTTGGTCCTGCTGAGAATAAAGCACTTCCAGCAGCGCTGTTTCCATCCGGCCGGTTCGCTTAAGACGCCAGAAGTGGGCGATGATGCGTTCGGCGAGGAAGATTTCCATCTGGCCGACGGGAGTGAGGTCGTGCAGTATCGCAAGATAAAAGACATCAAATTCGCCGGGGTTTTCATCTTTGAGCAAAATCCGGCGGGACAACAGGCCGTGAGTGAGAGCATTGCGGGAGGCGATGGCTTTGCCCTCGGCGGTATGCGGGCCTGTGGACTTGAGGGCGTTGAAACGGTTGGCGACGATTTGTTTTTCAGTTGTCATTTAAAAGCTCCTTTTTTGGGTTTTTTACAAGGTTTTGGGTTCGTTTGGGTTTGGTTTCGGCATTTTTGACGCTTTTTGAAAAACCTGTTTTGCAGTGGGTGCGCGCGGCATCCTTGACAAGCTTGTCGAGGAAATTCTAAATTCGAAATACGAAATCCTAAACAAGCACCAATAACTGCAAAATTAAAAATTCGAAACACTAATAAAAACTATAACACGTCATGCTCCTTTTGTTTTTTAAAGCGTTCAGCGGACAGCGTTCGGCGTACAGCCAATACCGCGTCCACAGGGGCGCAAAAGAGGCGCCTCCTATATATGGGGCGGAGTTGCGTGTTTGTGTCGAACCCGACAACGTCGGGATTGTGTGAAAAACCGTAAGGCCCGTGCAAAAAAGAGGTTAAAAAATTATGGAATTTTTGAAGATAGCAAGATAGTGCTATCGCAATACGTGCGAAGTGACAGGAACCACAGATTTCACGGATTTTCGCAGATTTTTTTTGCCACAGAGAGCGCAGAGCGGCACAGAGGTAAAAAGGGATTAACCACTGATTAACGCAGATTCCCACTGATTATATTTTTAGACAGGATTTACGGGATAAACAGGATATTTAACCACGAAAAACACGAAGTACACGAAAGCGGTTTCCCCCGTCGCCAAAGGCTATGGCGGGACACGTTGGCGGGTCTTCAACCCTTTTGGAAAAATTCTTTTGCGTTCATTCTCGAAGCGAGCTTCTGTGATGACCCCAAAAGATTTTCCCGTGTGCTAACGCCCACCCAAAACCGCAGAAAATCCTACTCCAAACAAGTTGTGCCAGCCCAAAAAGCCTTCTCCTTGCAAGCTATCGCTTGCCCAAAACCGCAAAGAAATCGCTTCTATATTATAGGGGAAATGGGGTGTAAGAATTGACGATTGACGATCCTACTTCGCCATTCTACTTCGCTCTTGAGCTACGAAGAAACCAGCTACGCAGGACAAGTTTTTCGATTGACGATTTTGTGGAATTAATAAGACGAAAATTGTGGATTGTAAATAGTGGGTAAGGATTATATAATGGGGCAAAAGGTATGCGTAAATTTCATCGTCGGTGATGCAGCAATGGGCGAAAATGTTTTTAACGGAGTGGATATGAAACGACAAAAAAGGACTACAGTAGGATATCTAAAAAAATTTCTATCTGGTTGTGACCCCAATATGCCGATTACTTTTGGATCTTCAAGATATAGGAAACGACCTCTAATATTCTATCGCTTTCATTTCAGCGGCATGGATAAATTACTGATAGAACTAAATGAACTTGATAAAGGTTCTGAAGACATATCAGAATGTGAGGCACGTATAACGGTATCGGATATACTTAAAGAGCTAAACGCGTACGATGATGACATTATAGTCTCTTTTGGGAGTAGCTTAGATGCCGTGCCTTTAGAGTTTCGTGATATAGAAAAGGCAGTTGCAATCAATTTAATTCAAACAGAAGAACCCCAATGGGAAGTTAGTGATGATTGAAGTAGGCGGGCAGGCCATCGGCTGAAGGAAAATAAAATGTTGAATATTGAGTGCTTAGTGTTAAAGTACTTATATATTATTGAATCAGAACAATGAATAAAAGAAGAAAGAAATTTGCGATAACTCCAATATGATAAGAACGAAGTCCCTCTGAGAAGGAATTATATGAGCACGACGGATAACGATAAACCGAGCAAGGATTTTTACGAACTCTGTTACGACCAATATAAAATCGAGTTAGAAGAAGCCGAAAAATTGTATCAAAAGATTTCTGTCTTGTTAATTTTGATCCCTGTCATCGGTGGAATATCCGTTTCGCTAGGACGATGTGATTTGATTCTAAGAATTTCCGAGACAGTAGTTTTCCTCTATTATTTTTCATTTTTTATGGCATGGTGCAGCCTCTCTGTCAGTACCGCATATTCAATCCTCTGTGTCATACCAAGAACCTACAAACGCATTAATGATATGGAAGGATGGCAGGATTGGAGGAAAAGGTACCAGAAATACATAGACGAATCTGGCAAAAATGAGACTGTTGATGATGCTCTGGTTAGAGAAATTTGTCCAAAATTGGCAGATGCACAAACAAAGAATGTACCAATTAATGAGAAACGAAGAAAGTATTTCCAAAAAGCTGTTTTTGGGGCTTCTCTGAGTATTATACCTATTGCTTTTCAAGCCATCTTTTTTTGTTTATTAAAAATTCAGGAGATAATCCATGTGTGAGGAAGAAAAAAAGAATCCTTCACCACCTCCGCCGCCACCACCACCACCACCAGAAAACAAAGATATTACGGCAGGTGATCTGTTAGATTCACGAAATTGTTTTGGAAAGAAAGAAGAGTGAAAAAATAGGAGAACTATTATGTGCCAAAAACCACCTCCACCAGAAAATCCAGACATAACGAAAGGCGGAAAAGTAAACAAGCCAACTCCTCCACCAAATCAAACAACAACGCGAGATGGTGGTCGTGGTGGCAGAAAACTGCGTCCTCACTAAGTCGGCAAGTCACAAAAAGCTGAAAAAAATGAGATTTAGGCTCTCTATGTTCCTTTATAGAGATGTTGTGTTGAGAGACTATAATGAAGAAGAAGGCGGTAAGTAAAAAGGCGGCGGTAAAACAAAAGGAGACACAGGAAAAAACTCC
>Ga0315277_10001002_pt1 | contig 42177 bp, 39 predicted proteins | sample YL17G05_15_MG_FD_203695 | JGI IMG/M metagenome (GOLD analysis project Ga0315277, IMG submission 203695) | Sediment microbial communities from Yellowstone Lake, YNP, Wyoming, USA - YL17G05_15 | ecosystem: Environmental > Aquatic > Freshwater > Lake > Sediment | place: USA: Wyoming | collected... | reverse complement strand
CCATGTCCCCACGGGACGGCTTAACCGGCTTAACCAGCGCCGAGAAAAGCAACATCGTGCAACCTAATCGGTTTTACATAACAACATTCTTTGCGTTCTCCGCGACCTCGGCGGTGAAAAATGCGGTTTAACTGCTCTTCAGAAGGACGAAGACTGCGAATTCGGCTTTTACGGGTACGCGGATCATATCTGCCTCGCACTTGCCCTCGAACGCGGGTTTGCCGAATAGGTTCTTGGGGTCGAACAGTTGGAACCTCTCTCCGCTCTTGAGAAAACCGTTGGTAGCGAGTTCTACGTTTTCAGCGTTGTCCCAGTTGAAGATTATGAGGTGTGCGCGATTTGGGTCGAATCTGTTGGGCAGAAGAACGGCTTTGACTCCTTTGGGGCGCTGCCCGCCCTTCTTGATGATGACATTGCCTTCGTCGATGACGTCTTTATATCGAACGATCTCCAGGTCGGTGTTGACTATGAGATTATCCCGCAATTCGCAGTTTTCATTTTCCGGCGCATCGTAGCCGATTCGCATGGGGACATTGTAGAGAAAATTGCCAAAGACCTTGATATTGTTGCTCGGCCTGCCGCCGCCGATCAGGAAGGGGCCTTTATCGTAGAAGATATTCTTCTCGACGAGGAAGTTGTTGACGTACGCCTGCGAAGAGCCGTAGGCGTGCATCGTGTAAGTGCCGTCGTATCTGCAGGTCATAATGCAGTTGGAGATTGTTTTGACGCCTTCATCGTTCTGGGTGTAGATGCAATGGCCGTGTCCCCGGTCGGTTCCGAGCCAGCCGTTGTCATAAATGATGCAGCCGTATATTTCAGGGTCGATCTCTCCCTTCCAGCAGCTAATGCCCTGATTGCAGTTATGAATAACGAGGCTGATGTATTTGCAGTTTTTGCCGCCGTACATGTGCACCCCGCCCCAGGGCCGTTTTAAGTCCTCAGGGTGCGAGCCGGGGCTTATGGGCTTTTCCGGCACCGGCTCGGAGACAAATATCTCCAAATCGCGAATCCAGACGTACTCGGACGGGCTTTGCACCGATAGACCTCCATCTATCCGCACACGGGCGCCCGGCGCCGGGCGGACATAGACTGGTTTCTCCGCAGTCCCCGCCAATCGGACCTCAAAAAGCGCTTCCGGACGCTGTCTATACGTTCCGCCGAGCAGATACAGCGTATCGCCCGCCGATACTTTCTGCCTGCCGTCGAGGGCGGATGCGATATCCCATGGCTCTTCACTTGTGCCTGGATTTGCCGGCCTGCCCTCGGGGCCGGCGTACCACTGTTGAGCCGGGGACAAGGCAGACGACAGCAATAGAATAAGCAGAGGCGCAAGTCTTCGCAACTCCATCTCCGACTCTCCACAACCATGCCCTTGAAGATTATGACGGGCTCTTGGTGATACGGTTTTGGTGTGCCGTGCACACCCTACATGTTTGTGAAATAGGAGCTTAATCGATCTTCTTTCTATATAGTCTAGTCTGCAGGGCGTTTCTCCAGGCAGTCCAATTTCCTTCGCCCGGCTCTTCATCAATCGCTGATGTCACCTGGTCCACCTTCGCATCGAGGTCGTCAAGAAAGCAGACCATAAACGCCTCGGCGGTGGCGGGCAGCTTGGGCGAACCGAATTCGAATTGGCCGTGATGCGAGAGGACGATATGGCCGAGCGAATCGAGGACTTCATCGTCGATCTGAATCCCCCTGACCCGCAGGGCGTCGGCCTTCTGATGTATCATCAGGTAACTTTTGACAACGTGGCCGATCAACTGGCCGGTGTCGGTATAAGAAAACGCCATATCGTATTCGAGCTCATCGGTCTTGCCGATATCGTGGAGAAAGACCCCCGCCAGAACCAAATCGGCCTGGACCTTGGGATACAGGGGCAGCACGACCAGGGCCACTCGCAGCATATTGTGGGTATGTTCGAGCAGTCCGCCGATGCAATTATGATGGAGCTTGACCCCCCCGGGGGCCTTGCGGAATTTCGCCATAATCTCCTCATCGGCGAGGAACTCCTCAGCCAGGGCCTTTAGCTGCGGATTCTCTATGCGAGCGACAATCTCGCATATCTCCGCGAACATCTGGTCGACGTCTTTTTCGGTGTGGGCGAGGAAATCGTCAATATTGACCTTGCCGGGGTCTATGACGGTAACGTCGTTTACGACGATCTGGAGGTTATTCTGATACAGCTCGCTTCTACCCTTTATGTAGATGAATCCCGGCTTGGGCAGGGCCTTATAGACGGCCTCGGTGGCCTGCCACATGCGTCCGTTGAGCTGGCCTGTCTTATCGCAGAGAAACATCGCAATGTACAGATCACCGCGGGATGTGCTCCGCAGAATGGGGTCCTTGACCAAATAGACGTCGTTAATTTGCTGTCCCGGCTCGATCTGGTTGATAAACGTGTGTGCCATTGCCTGCTCCAAATAAGAATTCGTAAGTCGTATATCGTATATCGTATTGCGTTATAGGGCGATGTGCAAGTAGTAAGCCACTGTATACTGATAAGAGAGATTGGGGGATAGACCGCTCGCCGAGAAGAATGGATTCCTGCTTTCGCAGGAATGACAAACGCTTTTTCCGCAACAGGAGCCAATTTGCCCAGTCGCGCTGATGTTGGTCTCGTCAAGAACTCTTGCAGGCGGCGGCATTTTGGGCTATAAAAGGTTGTTTCAGTGTGAGCCGACGAAGCACGACATCCGAAATACGAGATACGAATATGAGATACAGTCAAGCGTTTATACCTACCGTTAAGGAAGTCCCGTCCGATGCCGAGTGCGTCAGCCATAGGCTGATGATTCGAGCTGGGCTGATTCGCAAGGTCGCCAGTGGGACATACTGCTATTTGCCGCTGGCGTGGCGTAGTCTGCTTAAGATTATCGCAATCGTCCGCGAGGAGATGAACCGGGCCGGGGCGCAGGAGATTATTGTCCCCTCGGTGCATCCCAAGGAGCTCTGGGATAAGACCGGCAGAAGCGAGGACTACGGGCCGACGATGTTCAAGCTCGAAGACCGGCACGGACGGATGAATGTGCTGGGGCCTACGGCTGAGGAAGTATTCACCACGCTTGTCGCGGGGGAGGTGAAGTCGTACAAGCAGCTTCCGCTCAACCTTTACCAGATAACGCCCAAGTTCCGCGATGAATTCCGCCCTCGATTCGGGCCGATCCGCTCGCGCGAATTTATTATGAAGGATGCGTACAGCTTCGACGAAACCCCCGAAGCGCTACACAAAAGCTATATGGCGATGTACAACGCCTATTGCCGAATCTTCACTCGGTGCGGCGTCGAGTACGTCATCGTGGAGGCCGAGTCGGGCGAGATGGGCGGCTCAGGCTCTCATCAATTCACCGTCCCGTGCGAATCGGGTGAAGATACCATTGTCTATACCGGGGACGGGTCGTACGCCGCGAATTTGGAGAAGGCAGCAGTCGATCCATCGCCAAAAGAGAAATCAGGCGGTGAAATCCCTACCCCCCAAGAGGTTCACACGCCCAGCGTCGGGACAATTGACGCGGTGTGCGGCTTTCTCAAGACTAAGCCGAAGGATATGATAAAGACGCTGATTTATGCCGCCGGCGAAGACGTTATAGCAGCGTTGGTGCGGGGCGATCACGACCTTAATCCCGAAAAGCTCACCCAAAATCTCGGCGGGGCGCACAGCGATTTGGCCGACGAGCGGACTATCGAGGCAGTTACCGGCGCGAAGGTCGGCTTCGCAGGGCCGATTGGAATCGCCGAAAAGGTATCAAAGCTGATTATCGACCACGCCGTCGCAGCTATGGCCGCCGGCGTCACTGGGGCCAACAAAACGGACTTTCATACCAAGAACGTCGTCCCCGGCAGGGACTTCCCCCTCGAAGGCGACAACGTCGTCGTCGCCGACATCCGCTACGCCGGGCAAGGAGATACGCATAAGGGCAAAAAGCTGCTCTTCAAGAAGGGAATCGAGGTCGGCCAGGTCTTCAAGCTCGGGACAAAATACAGCGTCAAGCTCGGGGCGAAGTTCCTGGATGAAAATGGCGTCGAGAAGCCGTGCCTGATGGGCTGCTACGGAATCGGCATAAACCGGATTCTGGCCTCGGCCATCGAAATCGGCAACGACGATAACGGCATCATCTGGCCTATTTCTATCGCCCCCTTCGAGGTCCTGATCACCTGCGCGAACCAGGACGATGAGGAAGTGGCCAAGGTCGCCGATGGCTTGTATCAGCAGCTTCTCGATGTCGGCATCGAGGTCCTGTACGACGACCGCATCCTGCGGGGCGGCATAAAATTCAAGGACGCCGACCTGATAGGCATCCCGATCCGTCTGACAATAGGCAAAAAGTCCGTCGCCGAAGGAAATGCCGAGTTGAAGCTGCGCCGCGAATCGAAAAGCGAAAACCTCCCCATCAGCCAGGCCGCGGATAAGACCGTAGAATTGGCCGCCTCGCTAAAACAAGAGCTGCTGAAGAAGCTCCGACCATAAGGGAGGCCGGTTGATCCCGGCGCCACGTAAGGGGCAAGCTGACGGGCGTGTTGCCCAAATGGGATGGGGATTAGACTATTTTTTTATGCCAACTGTTTTTGATCCGCTATAATGCCTCATAGAATAATTACAGGGAGGCGTTTGCTATGATGGGTAAACCAAGTCAATGTGATTCTCAAGCCGATGTTTCTACTGTTTTACGAGAATATTAAATCCGAACGCGCCTTGATGTCACAGTTGCCTTTGCGAATGGCATACAATCCCGCATCTACTCTGCGGTTATTGGGCGATCTTCTGGCGTATAGGCTGTCATTGCCGTCAGTTATAGTTTTTCAGCGGTAATATGAGCGAATATCACTTTTTCCTCTACAGCGCGATAGGCATCGCCGTCTGTTTCGTCGTCGGCTATTTAGAATCAAGGGCAAAGGGTAAAAGGAAAAAGTGCAAAGTGTTCAGCCCGTTAGAGACCCTGAGCACAATCTTGTGTCACACCAATAGTGGTCGTCGTCTCGTATTCATAACCGCCATCCCCTCAAAGGAAATCTCTGACGGGCTAAAAGTCCCTTCGCCCGTTAGAGGCCGCGCCTCTAATCGGGCAGGACAATCCGAAATCCGATACCGTAGTGACGAGTCGCCGGCGTCTCGTTCCAGCGATCCGCGACACGGCAGTGGTAGGCATAGAAGGCCCAGTAGCCGCTGCGAAGAACGCGATACGGGCCAGTTATCGGGCCTGTAGGGTTATTCGCTGGACTCGATCTGTAGTACAGGGTCGAATACCGGTCGTTGCACCACTCGAACGCGTTGCCAGCCATATCGTACAGGCCGAATCCATTCGCCTCGAAGCTTCCACCAGGAGATGTATATGGAAATACGTCGTCCCAACTCGGATGACCCCCCTCAGTCGGACTTACGTCATAAGAGAACTTGGGATGGCCTCCATCCCAAAGGCTCCAGTAGTTGGCTTGACTGTGGCTTATCGTATCGCCCCAGGGGAACCGCCTAGCGGAAAGTCCGCCTCTGGCCGCATATTCCCACTCCGCCTCGGTGGCAAGGCGATAGCCGCGCTTGGAGAAGTCACAGTCCCACGTAGAAAGACTATAGCACTCTTCTTTGCCCTCCTGCTGGCTCCGCCAGTTGCAGTAGGCAGCGGCCCCATACCAGCTCACAGACACCATTGGGTCATTCGACATATCCCGTCCATTCTTGGTCCGGACGGAAAATACGGCGCCACTGTAAGCTATCTGGCTGTCAGGGTCTGCTGTTGACGTACTACAGTAAGGATAGCTCGTCCCCGACCAGCCCTCATAGACTCTGCCGTTGGTGACTGTAATCAGGCCCTGGGACAAGGCGGAGTTGAGGTAATCGCAGTACTGCCGGTTAGTCACCTCGCACCGGCCCATATAGAAAGAATCCAGCGTTACCGTATGGACGGGCCGTTCGTCTGAACTACCTTCACTGTCACTGAAGGTATCCCCCATCTCAAACGTCCCGCTGGCGATGAATACCACATCTTGCGGCGCGGTGACGTAACGCCATACGATCTCAAGGGGGTCAATCGCAATGGAGCGGTCAACTGTGAAGGTGCAGGTATCTATGGCGGTGGCTGATTCGCCCGGGGCGATTTCGGCGTCGCCGAAGGTTATGTGCGGGTCTATTATGGTCATATTGTCCGGCCAGGCCACCATTACGAGTTGAACATTGTCAAAGGCAGCCGCCGAGAGATTTGTCAAGATCACCTCACATTCATATTCAAAGACAATGCGATCAACCCGCCGCTTATCGACCACGACGAGCTCAACTGCAAAGGAATTAGGCTCATCCGTTTGTATATCGGCCCGGCCCAAGATAGTCAGCGGCTCTTCGTCCGATTCGAGCCACTGCCCGGCCAGGGTGTGCAGCTCGAGCAGGCTGCCTTCCGAGGCAACGAGAGGAAAATCGAGAAAGTTGACTAAGCAGTCGCCGTTGAGGTCAGCCGATGGACAGGCTGCAAAGGCGCAGTTGCACAATGCCGCAAGGGCGAAAAGGCCAATGACAATGGATCCTACGCGAAGCGAGGTTTTCATCACATTCTCCTCAAATTGGCTGCGTCTCCACGCCTCGTACGATCCTTCCCAGCAGCGCTCGTGCACATAAGCGCCGCTGCACGTTTTCGTGGGAACGTCCGTGTTCGATTGGCATCCTGATGGATACGTCGGTGGGAGAATATCTTCCACCGCTCCTCCGTGAGCATACATTTGAAACTGTACCAGAAATGCTCAAAAATTCAAGAAAAAAATCGTAAACTCTTGGACTTTGAACAGCAAAATGAATATTCCCAATAAGCTGGACGGGCACTGTCATTCCGGCCCTGAGCCGGAATCCACGAGACTGAGAGTGGATTCCCGCTTTCGCGGGAATGACGATTTCAAAGGCGTCCCCGTTTACTTGACCGTTCAAACATCAATAAATCAATCAAAATTCCCCCTTGCAAGGCAGCACTCGCGGTATTTGCTTTGACGCGGGCCTTTGTTCTGGTTATTCTGTGCGGCGATAGACAGGAGCATTCGGTATGTGGTATGCCATTCTTGGTGTGAGCATTGCGGTTGTGGGGGCGCTGGCGTTCTATGCGGGCAGGAAACTGGCGGACAAGCACACAGTCCAGTCGAAGACGACCACGTTTCTGATCAAATCCATCCAGGCGATAGCGGAATTGGCCGTGCTCGAATACAGGACCGAAGGCGTTACGGAGATAAAGCAACAGAAAAAAGGTATTCTTACGGTTTACTGGAAGAGGGGGCTTCTGCGCTACACGGCCAAGCTCAAGGTGGGCTTCGACCTCGAGCGGCTGGATTGCTCGGTGGATGATTCGCGGAAATCAATCACCATATCGCTTCCGAGCCCTAAGGTGCTGAGCTGCGAAATATACAACAGGAAGTTCTACAAGCTCCCATTGGAGAAGGCCGAGAACGTCTCCTGGAAATACGATATTATTCAAGATTTCAGCTCCGATGAGGTTCTGGCATTAGACGACGAGGCCAGGGAGAACGCGCTGAGCAACGTCAACGACCTCTACGTCCTTGACATGCTCCAGGACAAGACGAGGATGGCGTTCAAGAGGATCGTATCTCTTTCCTATCCGGACTATACGACCGAGATATCAATCGCGGGGACTTCCGCGCCGCCGGCGTCGCCTCAACTGCCCGCGGGGCAGAACCACACAGAGAACGCAACAGATTGATGCTACTTGAGGTTCTCTTTGATCTTGTTATAGACCATTGTGGATTTGGCTTCGTTGCCGAATGTGCCGAATCTGATGGAGATCGCGGTTGACTCGTCCGTGACGGCGGTGAGCTTGACGGTCGCTTTCCTATCCTGTGAATCGCGTGCGATAACGGTGGCACCCATCTGGTCTTTTGTATCCTGGCTGATGCTTAGTTCGAGGTCTGTCAGGGCCTTCTTGGTTGCGTCATAGACGACGTCAAGCTTTTTCGATTCGGTAGCTTCGAGGTCGCCCTTGACGTATGCCACGGTACCTGCGGCGCCCGCCCCGACAGCGGCAATTATGCAACCTGTGAGCAAGACGGCGGCTGCGACATATAGGCCCGCCAAAATCAACTGCTGTTTTCTCATTGTGCTTATCCTTTTCGCCATAAATCTTGATTAGTTTCGTATCGGATAGCTTACAATTTGAGCAGACTCGCGTCAATAATAATTCCGACTAAGTGAGTTCGCCTGTGATAGACTGTGCTGAGGGTAGGTCACGGCCATCCCCCCCTTAGGGGAGGCTGCCACCCAAGAGACACGCGCAAAAGCGCATTGAGTTTTTCTGACTGGTATTACAAACCAGGCAGACGGCGGCGGTTTTTGGGTTTTTACCTTTTAATCGCTGGTTTTTGGCCTTACTATAAGGGATATGCTTGATAAAGGACTTGTGCAGGTTTATACGGGCGACGGCAAGGGCAAGACAACGGCCGCTTTCGGCCTGGCGCTGCGTGCGGCCGGGCAGGGCAATAAGGTGCTGATCTATCAGTTCCTCAAGCCGTCCTGCCTCGATATCGGCGAGCGTCCGGCGGTGCGGGCGAGCACCATCGGAATCGAGATCGAGGCGCTTGATACGCCGTGGGATATGGCCAGCTCCCTCGACGACGAGGGAGCTGTCGCCAAGATGCGGTCGGCAATCGGCGATGCACTCAAAGAAATCGCCCTGCTCGCGGAAAAAAGGGTTTACGATGTGCTCGTACTCGATGAGATTGTGTTCTGCTTAGCCAAGGGCCTTGCCAAACTCGAAGATATTAAGGGCATCATCGACGGAAGGGACCCCGGCGTCGAGATAGTTATGACCGGACGCGGAGCGAGCAAAGAATTATTGGCCCTTGCGGATCTGGTAACTGAAATGAAGAACGTCAAACATCCGTTTGACAAAGGCATCGGCGCCAGGCGGGGTATCGATTATTAGAAGACAGGAGACAGAATACAGAAGACAGGAGATAGAAGCGGGACGAGATACGATATGGAAAGGACAAAAGGGGATTGAGTTATGTCAAAGACGGTTGCAGCGATAATATGTGCCGCCGGGCCGGGGACGCGATTCGGCGGAAAGAGGAAGAAGCAGTGTGCCGACGTTGACGGGCGCGCGGTCTTTGTGCGAAGCGTGGAATTGTTCTCGGACCACAAGGCAATCAAGCAGGTGCTGCTGGGGATAAGCCCGGACGACGAGGAAATGGTGGACGTCAAATGGGGGCCGAATCTGAAGTTCTTCGGCGTTAAGCTCTTCTTCGGCGGGGAGCAGCGCTTCGATACGGTGGGCAACGGCTTGAAGCTGGTGAAGGATGATATTGACCTGGTTGCGGTGCACGACGCCTGCCGATGCTGCGTGACGGCGGAAATAATCGACAAGACAATCGCGGCGGCGGAGAAAAGCGGGGCGGCAATACCGGCCTGCCCCGTCGCCGCCACCATCAAGCAGGGCAAAGACGGCGTCATCGTCAAGACGGTTGACAGGTCCGACCTTTTCGAGGCCCAGACCCCGCAGGTCTTCGACGCCAAGCTGCTCAGGAAGGCGTACGCGAATCTAAAGAACCTCGATCAGAACAAGATCAGCGACGACGCCCAGCTTGTCGAGGCCCTCGGAGAAACAGTGACGATCGTGGAGACGGATTCATCAAATATAAAGATCACCCGCGTCAGTGACATCGCAATTGCGGAGGCGATCATAAAAGCCAGGGCCAAGCTTGCAGTCAAAGGCCCGATAGGCCCTTATATCGAGGCCCAATGGTAAGGAGCAGTTATGGAGTCTCTCGATGACGGCAAGACATTTCCAGGCCGTCAAGAAGGAATTCTATAGGGTACTCATACCGGGCCAGAATAGCAACCAAATTGTAATACGCACGGATTTAATCGGGAGATTAAGGCATGGCGAAGAACGACGGAACTGAACAGGAGGCGACGCACGTCAATCCACAGATTGAAAAGGACCGCGAGCTGATAAGCACTGCCAGGCGGAAGGGCCGGGGGGCGCTTGCCCTGACATTCCTGCGATTGTCGGGGCCGGGCTGGCTCCAGAGCGGGATAACCATCGGCGGGGCGTCATTTTCATCCAGTCTTTACCTGGGCATCCTGTCGGGTTTCACGTTTCTGTGGCTGCAGCCGCTGGGAATGATATTGGGCATTATCATGCTCGGCGCCATCGGCTACGTGACGCTCTCGACGGGACGGCGCCCCTTGCAGGCGATCAATGAGCACATCAGCCCGGTTCTCGGCTGGAGCTGGCTGCTGGCGTCGATGGCTGCCAATCTTGTGTGGTCTATGCCGCAGTTCACTCTCGCCACCCGTGCCATACAGCAGAATCTTTTGCCTGGCGTTCTTGGGCCGGAGGCGGTGGCCGATCCCTGGGGCAGGGTGATTTGCGTCGGTCTGCTTCTCGTAATCTGCATCACTACAACGATGTTCTACGGGGCCGGGGCCCGCGGCGTCAAAATCTTCGAGGTCATCATAAAGGCCACCGTCAGCATCATTGTACTGTGCTTTTTCGGGGTCGTTGTGAAGTTGAGTTTGGAGGGAGGTATGGACTGGGGGGCTGTGCTGCGCGGATTGATACCCGATCCGCGTTTTCTGTTCAGGCCGGCGGCAGGCTTGACCGGCGACCTTCAGGCGGTTGCCGAGAATTGCCGGGGCTTCTGGACCGACTTGATTGTGCGGCAGCAGCGCGACGTGATGGTGAGCGCCACGGCGGCAACGGTGGGCATCAATATGACGTTTCTGCTGCCCTATTCGATGCTACGCAGGGGGTGGGACAAATACTTCCGTGGGCTGGCAATCTTCGACCTGTCAACGGGCCTGTTTATACCGTTCGTTCTCGCAACCGGATTCGTTGTGATGGCATCGGCTTCACGATTTTATTTGGCGCCCGCGGCGGGCTTCGTGGCGGATAAGCCGGACGGAACGGTTAGCGTCCAGCCTGCTAAGAACCTTGTCGGACCGTATAAGGACCTGTTGAGGGAGCGGCTGGCATTTGAAATAGGCGCCGAGGCAGTGGGCGGGCTTTTGCCCGATGAGCTCGAGCAGAAGATCGGCGCATTGCCGTACGCCGATAGGAAAATGGCGGCTATGCTTGTCAAACGCGATAACCTGAACATGGCCGATGCCCTGGCGCCGTTGACCGGCAACTTTCTGGCACAATTTGTCTTCGGGCTGGGCGTGATGGGGTTGGGCCTGAGCGCCGCAACGATGCTGATGACAATCAACGGGCTTTGCCTGTGCGAGCTGCTCAACAGGCCCCCTGGAGGGCGGACCCAGCGGATTGGGTGTCTGATGGTTTCGGTCGGCGCGTTGGGGGCCATTTTCTGGAAGCAGCCGGCGCCGTGGCTGGCGATACCGACGTCGGCATTCTGCACCGTGCTTCTGCCGATAGCGTACTTCGCCTTTTTGCTGCTGATGAACCAAAGAAGCGTTCTGGGCAGCGACATGCCGCGGGGCGGGAAACGCGTCGCATGGAATTTCCTGATGGCTTTGGCTACCGCGGTGGCGACGTTCATCAGTATGTGGAGTATGTGGTCGAGAATAGGGTGGTGGAGCGTCGTGATAGCAGTCGGTTTCATTGGGCTTATCCTCGTCGTCCATTTTGGTCGCAAGTGCAGGGCCGCCGCATGACGCCGGAGCAATGGGATAAGCTGCTGGCGGTTATCGACGGCGAACTGGTTGAGCCGATGCCGGTGGGCTTTATTATCGACAGCCCGTGGCTTGCGGGCTGGGCGGGCATCTCCAAACTCGATTATTTTTCGAGCGAGCGGATGTGGTTCGAGGCCGATCTCAAGGCCGTTCGGGAGTTTCCCGACGTGATTTTTCTGCCCGGCTTCTGGTCGGAGTTCGGGATGTGCACGGAGCCGTCGGCGTTCGGGGCGAAGTGCACGTGGCCGGAGAATGGGATGCCTTTCGCCGGGCAAGTTATTACCGATATCTCGCAGATCGGCAATTTGACGAAGCCAAACCCGCGGACGGACGGCTTGCCGCCCTTTGTCCTCAGCCGGCTCAAGCATTACGCGGGCCAAATCGAGCAGGCGGGCCACGCTATAAAGTTCGCGGTTGCCCGCGGCCCTTTGAATATAGCCTGCTTCCTGATGAACAGCACCGACTTTCTTGTGGCGATTCGGACGGACCCGGAACCGATACACAAACTCTTGGCGACTGTGACGGAATTCCTGATCGATTGGCTGAAGCTCCAGGCGGAGACGTTCCCGTCCATTGAAGGGGTGTTGATTCTTGACGACATTGTGGGGTTTCTCGGGGAAGATGATTTTCGGGAAATGGCTTTGCCTTATCTTGGGCGCATTTTCCAATCGCTGGACGTGGCGGTGCGGTTCTTTCACAACGACGCGGCGGGTGTAGTCTGCGCGCCGTATCTGGAACAAATGGGCGTGAACCTGTTCAATTTCAGCTTCAACCACGGCTTGAGTGAAATGAAGGCTCTGACAAAGGGGGCGGTAACATTGGTGGGCAATATTCCTACGCTTGAGGTGCTTGCGGCGGGAACGCCCGGGGAGATTCGTGAGAGTGTGCGTGCGGCGACCGAGGGGATAATCGACAGGAGGCGAATTATCCTGTCTTGCGGGGGGGGCATGCCGGACGGCGTCTCGAGCGAGAATATCAGGGCCTTTGTCTCGGCTGTCGGGCAGGCAGGATTATCGACGGCAGAAGAGCGGTAATGATTCCGCTGCTTCATCATCCCAAAACCGCAATATTGTCGAGTTGAGGAGCGTCTTTCTTGGCGAAGACCTTCTCAAGTTAAACGATGGCTTAGCCGATAATAGCGCCAATAATCGAGCATTTTCACGAAGCCACAAGAGAGATTTGCGTTGACTTTTGCGCCAAGACAGATATATAATTGATTTGCATATTTGGCATAGAGGCGTTTTTGAGTACATACTTTAGTGTAGGCTATAAACAGAAAGAAGGAGGCACAAAATGAGTAAGCGGCAGTTGGCAACAGTTTCAATAGCGGTGATGGTGAGTTTCGGCCTGCTATTCGCAGCGGGTTGTCAGAACGATGCGCAGACCGGCGCAGGCGTCGGCGTCTTGGGCGGGGCCCTCGCCGGCCAGTTGATAGGAGGCGATACTAGATCGACGCTGATCGGCGCCGGCGTAGGCGCCGGGGCCGGGTATATAGTCGGCAACGAGATGGACAAGAAGAAGACCGAGGCCAAGACCCAAGTGGAGATGAACCAGTTGCGGTCGGAGATGAGCAACGTTACCGTCAACGTCACGAACAGCAACGGCTCCAAGAGCCAGGTGCTGCTGCGCAAGCAGGGCGTAGGTTACGTCGGCCCGCGAGGAGAGTATTACGATCATTTGCCGACGGACGAAGAGCTGCGGCCTCTATACGCCTTTTGATTGGGGGCAGGACAAGTTGCCGTGGTCAGACGAATCGAACCGGCTGAGTCAATCTTGGGCCATCGAAAGAATCAGGGCTAAGGGCGTGTTGCGCCCTTAGCCTTTGTTTTTTGCGGGATCGGAGAGCTTTATGAGGCATAATCTATTGATGGGCAGCGCAGCGGCAGTGCTGCTGGGCATGCTGTTCTTTGCGGGGTGCAATGCGCCCAAGAGCAGCCTGAAGAAGTTTGACGGGTATTTTGCATCCGGCGCTTACGACAAATCCGTCGAGTTTGCTCAATCGAAGCTCGGCAAGGGCGAGAAGAATAAGAGAGAGGACCTGCTGTGGACGATGCAGCTCGGGGCCGTCGAGAGACTACGGCGGAACCACGAGACAAGCGTGAATTACTTCGACAAGTCGGAAGAGCTTCTCAACGAGTACGACACTCATAACAAGGCGCTGGATACGATTGGCTCGACGGTTGTGAATGAGAATATCGTGCCTTATCTGGGGGAAGAGTATGACGGGGTGATGGTCAATACTTACAAGGCCCTGAATTTTATGATGCTGAAGAAGGACGACCTGGCGAGGGTTGAATTCAACAGAGCGCTCGATAGGCAAAGGCGGTCGAAGGAGAAGTTCGCCAAAGAGATTGCCAAGCTCGACGAGGAAATACGCCAGCAGGAGCAGAGCCAGAACGGCTCGCAGGTAAGGCAGAACGTCGAGAACCCTCAGGTCGATGCCATAGTGGCCGAGAAGTATCCGAACCTGGACGCATTCGAGGCGTATCCGGACTTCGTCAATCCGTTCACGACCTACATAGCCGGGGTGTATTTCAATCTCGTCGGCGATCATGCCAAGGCCGTAGATCTGCTGAAAGAATCTTACGGAATGGTGCGGGATAATCGGTACGTAGCCGAGGACTTGGCCGTTACGGAAAAGGTCCTGGACGGTCAGCAGGCATTAGAGAACACGGTATGGGTGATATTTGAGAACGGTTTGGGGCCGACCAAGAAGGAGATTCGGCTCGATTTGCCCTTGTTCTTGGTAACAAGGGAGGTGAAATACGTCGGCATCGCCCTGCCTAAGCTGGAGTTCAGGGGGCAGGCATTTTCATCTCTCTGGATCAAGGCGGGCCAGGCCAATTACGAAACACTGCCGGTTGCCGATATGGACAGAGTAGTGCAAACGGAGTTCAAGAAGGATTTCAAGGGCATTTTGACCAGGGCGATCGTATCGGCGACGATCAAAGCGGCGGCTCAATATGCCCTGGAAAATCAAAACAGTTCCGGAGGAAGCATGGTGTCGATCTTTATGGCGGTGTATTCCTTCGCGACGACGGCGGCGGACGTGCGAATCTGGACGACACTGCCGAAAGATTTCCAGGTCGCCAGGTTCGGCATTCCCGAGGACAGGTTGGTGCGAATACACCCATCCGGCGGGACGCCTTTCGACGTGAAGATTCCCGATTGCAGAAACGCTATCGTTTATGTTAGAATACCGTTTGCACAGTCAGTGCCGGTGTATGATTTGATGACGTACTAATTTGTTTGATCCTTAGTTGACGGAGAAAACTTATGAAGAGTTTAACTATTCTTTGCGTTATGCTGATGTTGTTCGGCGCCGGCTGCGGGCCCAAGTCAGGGGACGAGCGAGTGCATGTAAGAAGCGGGATTTCGGGCGCCTCTCTGGGCAATAACGTCATCACGCGGCCGATAAGAGACGCATTCGAGTCTCTGGCCGGCATGGGTATCGTGGTCGATGAGGCGGTAATGAACAGAGACAATAATTCGGGCCTTCTCCAGATATTTATCGCCGGGCATAACACATCATCCAGGACCAAGCGTTTCAGGTACAGGGTGGAGTGGCTGGACGCCGGAGGTTTGGTGATCGATACGAAGACAAGCGTTTGGCTTCCGATGTCGGCAATGGGCAAGTCTCCGTTCCAGATCAAGGCAGTTGCGCCGAGGGCGGAAGCCGTCAATTTCAGAATGGATACAAGGAAATGGGAGTAGATTATGAAATCAAGAGCATTACAGATAATCGCAATAGTGAGCACCTTAGCCGGGGGGTGCGGCGGCATGAGGCCGACGAATATCGATACTGTGAACGACGAAGGCAAGAGCGTTATGGCGCTGGATTACAGAGACTTCGACAAGGCTGCAAGCGAGATGGTGCAGTCCCTGCTCAGCTCGGGCGCCCTGAAGAAGCAGGACGGCAGCCGATACGTCGTCGCTACCGGCCGAATCGTCAACGACACGATGCAGAGAATCGACACCGACCAGTTAATGGCCAAGGTCGAAGAGGAGCTGATGAACAGCGGGCAGGTGGTAATGACCTCGGCAGTCGGGAGCGGCACCGACCAGTTGATTCACGAGACCAGGGAGTTGAGAGACTCCGAGGAGTTTGACCAAAACTCGGTAGCCAAGAGGGGGACTCTCCTTGCTCCGGAGCTCAGCATCTCCGGCAAGATCTTCCAGAGAAATCTACGCTACGACAGCAGGAATCAGCAGGTCGAATACTACTTCCAGTTGAAGCTCAGCGATGCGACAAGCGGGCTGAGATACTGGCAGAAGGAATCACTTATCGGGAAGAGGGGGAGTAATAGGTCCGTTGCGTGGTAGCAGTGCAAGAGTATCTTGCTTTTAGGGGATAGAAAAATGAAGAGGCTTTGTATCACATTCGGTGTCGGCCTTCTGTTCTGCGCGAGCCTGTACGCAGAGGGGGCCGACGACGTTGTCGTCCGAGAGGTAATCGGGCGAGGCAGCACAAGAAGCCAGGCGATTAAGGATGCGCTGTACGTGGCGGTGGGCCAGTCGAGGGGCGTCGAGGTCGATTCCGGGCGATACGAGCTGGGCTTCTCGGAGTCCGGCATCGGTGTTGACAGCGACAAATCCGAAGGAGGAAAGTCGAGGAGAATACAGTTCGACTCAGTCTCAGTCGATACGAGCGGCACGGTCTATACAACGAAGATCGGCGGCTCGGTCAAGAGCTACGAGGTGCTCGAAGAGAAAGAAGTCGCCGACGGCTATGAGGTGAAGGTTAGGGTAACTGTCGTTGATTACGGCCCCCGGGGCGAGGCCCACAGGCCAAAGGTCGGGTTGATGTTCGCCCGGACGTTGCAGCCGGCCTACTCTTTCTTCGGCGAGCCGGCGCCTGCCGAAGTCGTCTCGGCGATGTTCACCCAAAGACTCGCCGTCGCTCTCACTCAAACCAATAAATTCGCCGTCCTCGACAGGGAGAGCATTGCCGAGTTTGCGCGTGAAAAATCGCTGCTTGTCTCGAATGACGCGCCGCTGGAGGAGCAGGCGAAATTAGCCGAGATGCTGGGCTCCGACTACCTGCTTGTGGGCACGATTTCCCAGGCGATGCTTGTGAGGCAGCAAAAACAATTAGAGGCCGCCAACTATACCGTCAGCGAGTACAAGGCGAGAGTCGTCTTCAATTATCGCCTTATCCTGAGCTACAGCAGGCAGATTGTTGCTGCGGGGGTTGTTGAGAAGTATCTTGAGAATGAAGAGATCCGTGCGCTTGCGGACGAGCAAAGCTCGGCGCAGTGGGATCCGACCCAGGTTCGCGACGCGGTTTTCCGTGTTGTCGCCAACGAAGTTGTCGAGAAAATCATCGATCAACTGTATCCCGTGCGGGTTGCAGCGGTGCAGGCCGACGGGCAGGTGGTTGTAAACCAGGGCGGAGATAGAATCGCACAAGGCGCGCTGTTCGAGATATATGTAGCGGGCGAAGAGGTCTTCGACCCCGACACGAAGGAATCGCTCGGAAAGATTGAGACTCCCGTGGCAACGATAAAGGTCACAAAGGTCGCCAATAAGATGTCATTTGCGGAGGTTGTCAGCGGCGATAAATCCAAGATTGCAGAGGGCCTGGTCTGCCGACCCAAGCAGGTCGCGAAGAAACTTGAAGCCGGGGCGGAACGTGAGGTGATTAAGACCCCCAGCGGCGGGGTCAAGCTGCCGTTCGATAAATAGGGCTTTTCAAGAAACTCGAATGATAGTAGAAAAAGCCGGGGACACTGTCAATGGCCCCGGCATCAGGTATCGGTTCGCCCATCCTGGCCGCCTCCTAACTGAAAAAATCGGCGGAAAATCACTTGACATTGATTGCCCAGCCGGGTTAGATTGTCTATCCAAAGGCGAACAAGTTCATTGACAAGTCATTTTGAGGCAAAGGAAAAGCTATGACGAATCATAAAACATTTCTTTTGGCTGCCGTAGTTTTGATGACCAACTCAATTGCAGGCGCGGATTTGATCCTGACGCTCAACGGCAATGACCTGAGCGATTATCCGCTAATATCGAGCATGGGGCAGATTCTGGTCGCCGTTGAGGGAAGCACCGAGATAGGGCCTAATGACGTATCGGTCGTCCCACATGGCGGAGTATTGCAGCCTGTGCCGGATGCAAACAACGAGTACTACTTTGAATTTGACCCCAACTCAAATGAGGCGACCATCAGTCTGGTTACCGCGATAGATATGGTTATCGACGGCAACTCGATCCCGGCGGCTACTACAATCTATCAACTCTGGCTTTGTTGCAACCGTCAGCAGAACATTTTTGCCGCTGCCGGTATGGGGCTGGAAGATCTTATCTGGTCCGAAGGCGAATCCGTATCCGACCCCAATAGTAAGGATAGCAACGGTTCGATAAACACGGTTGATCTTGACCAGACAATAACGAACGGCGCGGTAACGCTCGATGAACCGAATGAACTTGACAAACATCCCTTTTACCCAATTCCTTACGAACCTGGGTATTCTGCTGTAAGTTGTCCGAATGACTTGGGCAGGCCTTATCCGTTAGAGAAGTTTGCTTATTCTCCTATAATTGAAAAGAATCACGAAAATTTGACGTTTACATATTCGGGTGAAGGCGGTTATGTTGAGTTACAGGAAATCACCAGCAGCCAATTCTTGGACCCGGGAGTAATTTATTATGTCCCCAATCCCCCTTTGCTAATACACGCAGTTGGCGCTGAACAAATTGATGTGGTAATTCCGTCAGACACATTCATCGTGCTTGCAGAGGATTGGGATTATGGAATTGTAGTTTACGATGGTGCAAATGTGCACTTCGGCGAACCAACACCACAGTTCGATGAGCCCAGTGTGATTTACGAACCAGATGATGCAACCAATCCTGTGCCCCCCGTCTGGGTGGTCGGCGAATCCGGCAGACCCTTCTTCAACAATTTCTGCGGTATTTTTATCGAGCGAACAGCAGGCACAAGATGTAAGCTGGATAACGTTTGTCTGAGCGGGTTCTATTATGGAATTCAGGTCGATCAGCAGCTTGAGCAGGCTATATCGAATACACATATTTCGGGATGTTACAACGGAATTTTGAGCTTCGGCCCCAACAGAATCCTCAATTCAAGTGTAAGCTACTATGGAATATGGTTACCAGACTGGCCTTATGACGGGCGTGCTTACGAGTTTATGTCCCAAAGCTGGGATGGCACCATCTTCTTTGAAGGCGCTGACTTTGAGATATTCAATTCCCTGGCGGATGATGGTGATTATGCTTTTACGGCGAATGGATTGTATGAACCTTATGAAGAGCCCATCCTCTACGCCATAGATTGTGCGGCTACAAATAGCTATACAGGCTTCAATTGTGTTAATGGATTCCTTGGAATAAGCGTTGTTTGTCCCGGCTTGTATAACAATTATCAGGACAAGAATTTCCCGGAACTGCCATTCACCGATCCTGTTTATGAGGTCAGCGACCCATTTACTACCAATCCTGACGACTACAGAATCTTCCTCAACGCAAATTCGCAGTTTGTCGATCACGCTTCGGGACCCACGGCATTCCAGGGATGGACGACTAATATCAACGGCGTTCCGGATGCCGGCGTTGGAGACATCTGGCCGCACTATCAAACCAATCGCGCCGAGAAATACCCTAACGCAGACCTCAATTTCGACGATACTGTCGACTTCTCTGATTTGAGTGATCTTGCAGACCAATGGTTGAATGCGGACCCTGTCCGCGGGGATTACAACAACGACCAGAAGGTGGATTTCCCGGACTATTCAGTCTTGGCCAACCAGTGGCTGCTATCCGAGGTCTCCATCGAGATACTCAATCTCGATACGGTCGAGTCGATAGATTTGAACAATATTTATGGCTACGTAGGAATCCAGATAAGCAATATCCCACCCTTGACCGGAATCGTATCTCTATATCTGGACAACGTATATGTTGGCAACCTCTCACTTGGATGGGATGATGAACAGAGGTGGATTGGCTTACAGAGCGACGCCTTCACCAATGGCTGGCATGTAATCAGACTTGTTAGTTCGGATATCTATGGCAACACAATTAATCACCGACCGATCAATGTTCGTTTTAACAATCTCCTGTATCAAGTTGCAGGTGCCGATTACTTTCATCCCTCTGAGGATTATAAATATAGCGGCTTCTATGATGGTGGCAATACCTTAGAAGCACAGGTCACTAACCAGGATGGTCAGATAATCTGGTCGAATAGTTACACCGCGCCGTATGTCAGCATCGTGATTCCCGGGGCTACTTTCGGAAGCCACCAATTCTGCGAGCTATCGATAGCTGAAACCGAAGGCGGCGAGATGCCGACGGGCGGCGAATCCCGCGCATCCAGCAGCCCCGGCGTTACGACTAAAGACCTGATAAAGAAATTCAAAAAGAGCGACTACGAAGACGTCAGCGTCAGAATGGTAATCGTTCTGCCGAATAAGGACGTTTTTGACGTGCGAAAGCCGGTAATCCTCGATTGCGCGAGGGCCTGCCAAAGTCGTGGGGTCAGTTGGGTCAGCCTCTACGATAAGGATGTTACTGAGGAGAATCTCACGTTTCTATATAACAAGCCAAGTGTCAGATATATATACTGGTGTGGCCACGCGAACAGCCACGTGGGGAGAAACGAACGAGCAGGCATTGAAGGAGTTAAAAGAACACATACCATATGCTGGGAGCTTGAGGAAGGATGGGTTTGGGATAGCTGGAAGGAAAGAGGCGTCTTCTCCTATACCCGCCAATCAGTCCCGGATGCCGAGCCGCTGCCGGACAATTGGGACACCCGCGGGTTCGACCTGTGGCTACTTGGAATGCAAGAGCAGGGCAACAAGAAGATAGTCTTTGTAGATGGGTGTCTAAGCGCTCTTTATCCGGGTATGGCTTCATCTTATGGAATGTTCTCCCTCTGGAATGCAGGCCACCATGACCAATGTTATATTGGCTGGAAGATAGAAGTTCTGGTATCTGAGGGCATTCTGGAAAGGATTATAGGAAATACAACCGAGGGCGTAAGGATGTTCTGGGAGAGAATGGGATACGGCGACACTATCTTTAATGCATTGTATTACACAAGCTCACGCGGCGATTCTGCAGTGAAACAAGCACTATGGGGGGATAATGGCATGCTCGATATTGGCGGCGGGTTGCCAGAGGATATTGATGACAACATCATTTTATGGGGAGAGGGACTTGGCAACAGACTTGATCCGTAGGAGATCCACAAATGAAAAACACGTGTTGTTTGGCGATCCTGATGCCCCTTTTTTTCTCTTCATGTGAAAAGCCACGGCAATTAGTTGAAGAATGGAAGGGGCAATACGCAGTATTTGATCTGATGCCACCTGTTTGTGCAGTCTGGTATAGGCCGGGCCCGTTAGGGTGGCTTCCTTATAAGTGTTTTGGCCAAGCAGCTGAACTGAGGGATATCATGAACGTCCTGATGTGGGAGGGTAATTCGGAGATTCGCACGCCAGACTTTGAGGGCAGGTACAAGCTTTGTTTGATGTTTTATAAGGGTATGCGCGAAACATTAGCGCTTAGGGAGGTTTGTTTCAACTTGAGCGACGACACATTCGTATGGCCTTATGGTAAAAGTGAAAAACTGGGACGAATCCTTATTGAAAAGGAAGTTTGGGGCGATTATTACGGACGGCCCCACGACGCCAACATGGCAAACCGAATAAAACAGTCCCAGGAGTGGATTCGCAAGGAAGTTGAACGGCTACAAACCGAAAGGGAGAGAGACGCTCCGAGAAAAATCGAAGAAGGGAATCTGGATAAGTAAAACCTCAGTCGAGTTGAATTAGACCCTTAATTCGAGGAGGCCAAAAATGAGAACGTTTGTGCTTAGTTGTTTATTATTGGCATTCTTGCCCTCGTGCAAAGAAGAGACAAGAAAGGTTGATTACATATGGACCGGGCAAGAGGAACTCCGACATTCAGTTCCAGCTTGTATAATCTGGTATAAGAAAGTGCCGCCACCGCTTGATGCATGGAAACCGTACAAGTGTTTTAGTCAGGCGGATGCAAACGATATGCGAAGTATAATCTTGCTGCTGACAATACCTGAAAGTAAAGAATTGAATCCAAGGATAAAGACTGAAGATAAGCTCAGCCTGATTTTCTATAACGGGCTTCCGGAAAAACTAACAGTCAGAGAAGTCTATTTTGCAATGCAAGAGCACACTTTCATAGGCCCGCTTGGGAAAAGCGAGAATCTTGGGAGAATACTACTTAACAAGCAAGAGGTACGCCCTCTCTTTTACTACCCCTACTCAGACCTTGACGAGTGCCATTATCTTGATGATTTCGAAAGGATATTGCAGATTAACCAATCTAATCAAAAACTGGGCGAAGACTGGAGGAGAATCAGAAGACAGGAAGAGAATCAGAGGACCGGAAAAGAATAAAACGGCTGAATCAGGCTCGCCCATCAGTCATGGATCCTGTAGTTTATGATATTTGTAGCGCCGATCCACAGGATAATGATTACACCTACGAATCGGGAAATTGTGAAGTTTATGTCAATTTCAGTTGGGTTGGAAATACGAATATCTTCTTCAATCAATAAAGGGGTTGAAAAATGAAACAAATGGTTCTGCTTGTGAGTCTATGCCTTTTGAGCTTCGTTTCATGTCGTTCTAACAGTTTTGACCTCTCAAAGGTTCGGTGGGCTCCGACTTTCGAGGACATTGTCCGCCTCCACGATATAAAGATGCTCATTTTTCTATATGATGATGCTGAAGAGATCAAAGATTGCACCGAATTTGGGAGAATTACCGACCCCGAGAAAATCGAGAGGGTTGGGGTAGCCATCTCCAATAGCCAACGCGATACTTTGCCTGAGGCCTGCCTCGGTACAAAGATGGCTCTAATTGATGAAAAAAATCAAGGGCTGATTTTGAACTTTTGCTGGGACGATAAATCCAAAAAGGTTGAATTTACTTGTGGTTATTCTGAAGAACTCTATGATCTTCTTGTCGAATATGGAGTGATACGCCAAAGAGATTAAAGTGCCGATCCTGGAAGAGGCGCCGTCGCTGGCAATGTTAAAAACTCTCTCATCGGCGACCAGTTATTTGTGGGTTGGAAAGAAGCGGCGTTGGAGTCTGACATACTCGGAAAGTACAATCACTTTGAATATGAATCAGGAAATTGTGAAGTTTATGTGAATTTCAGTTGGGTTGGAAATACGAATATCTTCTTCAATCAATAAAGAGGTTGAAACATGAAACAAATGGTTCTGCTTGTGAGTTTATGCCTTTTGAGCTTCGTCTCATGTCGTTCTAACAGTTTTGACCTCTCAAAGGTTCGGTGGGCTCCGACTTTCGAGGACGTTGCACGCGAAGATAATATAAAGATGCTCATTTTTCTATATGATTATGATTATAATGACGATCAACAGGTCAAAGATTGCACCGAATTTGCGAGAATTACCGATCCCGAGAAAATCGAGAGGGTTCTGGAAGCCATCGGCCATAGCCAACGCGATACTTTGCCTGAGGGCTGCCTCGGTACAAAGATGGCTCTAATTGATGAAAAAAATCGAGGGTTGATTTTGAACTTTTGCTGGGACGATAAATCCAAAAAGGTCGAATTTACATGTGGTTATTCTGAAGAACTCTATGATCTTCTTGTCGAATATGGAGTGATCCGCCAAAGAGATTAAAGCGCCGATCCCGGAAGAGATGCCGTCGCTGGCAAGGTTAAAAACTCTCTCATCGGCGGCCAGGCTAAATCGGATTGTATGTTATGCTTGGCTGGCCGGTCAGCTCGCGAGGTCGATTCGGCCATTTCAATATATCAAAGATGTACTCACTTGCCTGATGTATCATTACGCCCGGCGTACAAGGGCACATTTCAAGTGAACCGATGATGTCGTTATCGTACTTGCCGAGAGTTTTGAGGAGATAGTCCCAGTTTTCCCTGGAAATTCCGCCGTGGAGGCCCGCAGGCCCGTGGTCGTCGTCGAAGCCGTAGTTGTCGGTGAGATGCAGATGCTCGACTCTCGGCGCCAGTTCATCAACGTATTGCCTGAAAGTATAATCCTTGTCGATATTGGCATAGCCGGTATCGAGACAGTAGCAAAGAGAATCAAATCTCCTTGCGATTTCATTTATCGTTGAGAGTCTGCCGGTTTCGAGGCATAGTCTGACATCGTTAAATTCGGCGAGTTTGACGACTTCGGCGGCAAAGCCGTTTCCATTAGGCTCGGCGCCGTGCGGGATGCCGAGGTCTGCCGGGTCCGTTATGATATTCGCGCTTAGGAGCTTGGCGCACTCGATTTGCTCATTCCACTGGGCGATAGTCGGCTTATCCGCGCGAGATCGCATTGAAACGAGCATACCCTGCGTGCCGGCGGTGAGCCTGGACCAGTTTCGTCGTGCGTATCGACATTCATTGTGGCCTTTGATGGTGGGCCAGAGCTCGACGCCGAAACCGAGCGATTTGAGGAACTGGCACTCTTGCTCGAATGAGAGGTGGTGCTCTCGTCCCCAGAAAACCATAGTAGAAACGACGTATCTAATGTGCATCCTGCATCTCCAGAACGACCGATAAATCTATCTGTCAGCAAGTTTTGGCCTCTGATATATCGCTATAAATGAAACCGATGTTCAGAGTTTCTCAGGAAAAAAGTGGTTCGGGCGGTAATTTTTTGTTGCAAATGCTCTTTGAGCCGCTAAAATGATAGATTCTCCTGAAAAGTATGGGAGGCGCAGGTGTAATTATGAAAGAAGAAATACATCCAAAATACGATAAGGTAGTGGTTCATTGCGGGTGCGGCAACACGTTCGAGACTCGCAGCACCGTGCAAGAGATCCACGCGGAAATCTGCTCGATGTGCCATCCGTTCTATACGGGCAAGCAGAAGTTCGTAGATACCGCCGGTAGAATCGAGCGATTCGAGAAGAAGTACGGCAAAAGTTATTTGAAAAAAAGCCAAAAAGAGCAGAAGCAATAGCTTTTCCCTCGGCTTACAATAGCGTTTAGCGCCCGTTGTTTCACGGCCGGATTTACCTGGCCGCCGCTGCGAGGGGGGCTATGTCGCTATTTTTTTTACTCAAAGTGACCGATTCCGGGGTTAAGCCATGGGATAGCCGTTTTTTTGACACGGATTTACACAGATTAACACTGTTTGAGGGTATTTGGATTCCTGCTTTCGCAGGAATGACAGATGCTTTTATCTTGTTGTCATAACTGTACTTAAAATGAAGTCCAACCCGAGAACGGTCAGGTTGAGTTTTCTTATTCAGCGTGGATTATTTCAATGACGGAAGCAACGGGAAGCCTGTTGGCGAAGCTTGACGAGCTTGACGCTCGGTTTGAGCAGCTCGAGCGGCAGATTTCCGACCCTGCAATTATCGGCGATTCGGCCAAGGTAGTGGCGCTTTCCAAGGAGAAGGGGAAGCTGAAATCCCTCGTATCGAAGTACCGTCAGTACAAGGCGGGGCAATCCGGCATCGCGGACGCGGAGCGAATGGCTAATGACGAGACGCTCGAGGAAGACTTCAGGGCGCTGGCGCGGGAGGAGCTCCAGCAGCTCGAAACCCAAAATAACGCCTTGCTTGAGGAGCTTCAGGATACGCTGTTGATGGCCGACGAGATGAATATCGATGCGGTCATAATGGAGGTGCGTGCAGGGACGGGGGGTGAGGAGGCGGCTTTGTTCGCCCGCGATCTGTACAATATGTACATAAAGTACGCCGACAGCCGGAGGTGGAAGGTTGAGCAGCTTGACTTCAGCGTGGCGGAGAAGGGGGGCTTTCGCGAGGTCATATTCAGCGTCAAGGGGCCGGGCGTGTGGTCTGAATTGGGGTACGAAGGCGGCTGCCATCGTGTCCAGCGGGTGCCGGAGACGGAAGCGCAAGGGAGGATTCACACCTCGGCGGCGACGGTCGCGGTGCTTGCCGAGCCGGAAGAGCTGGAAATCGAGATAGCGCCGAACGACGTTATTGAGCACGTCAGCAGGGCGGGCGGCCCCGGCGGGCAAAACGTCAACAAGGTCAGCAGTGCAATCAGGCTCGAACATACCCCGACGGGCATTACGGTGAGTATGCGGGATGAAAAGAGCCAGCATAAAAACCGGGCCAAGGCCTGGCGGCTCTTGCGGAGCCGGGTTTACGAGCACTTCGAGAGCCAAAAGAGGGCCCAGCGGGATTCACAACGCAAGACAATGATAGGCTCAGGCGACAGGTCCCAAAAGATAAGGACGTACAATTACCCACAGAACCGCGTTACCGACCACAGAATCAATCTTTCGCTCTACAACCTGGAAAAGATAATGGCCGGCGACATGGGCGATCTAATCGCGGGCCTCAAGGATTACGACAAGCAAGAAAGACTCAAGAACCTTTGACGACGCCAGACTCATGACACAAGACTAAAGACACAAGACACAGAATTCAGGGAGGAACCTTATGGGCAGAGATTTTAAGAACATAAAGGCGTGGAAATTTGGGTCTTGAGTAATGAAAATCGTTGTTACGGGAATGGTGGGCGTTGACAAGAAGAGCTACCTCGAGGAGGTATGCGCGTATGCCGGCGCGGAAGGTAGGGAGGTTTTTCTATGCAACGTCGGCGATATGATGTACGGCGAGGCACCCGACATTCCGCCGGGCAAGATTCTTGATATATCGCTGAAAAGGCTAAGCTCCCTTCGGCGCAGCGTGTTCAAGGACATAATCGTCAAGGCGCGGACGGCCCCAAATCTCATAGTCAATACACACGCGACTTTTCGGTGGTGGCATGGGCTGTTTCCGGCGGTGGATTTCGACCAGATGCGGCAGTTGGCCGCTGATATGTATATCTGCCTGATCGACGGCGTGATCGCGCTGCATACCCGCCTGCTGAACCAGCACACAGTCCAGCATACTCTAAAAGACCTGATCGTCTGGCGGGAGGAGGAGATGATCGGCACGGAAATGCTCTGCAAGGGTATCGACGACAAGATACCGTTCTATTGCCTGGCCCGCGGCTGCGAAGGGCCGACGGTCGAGACATTCTACAAGCTCGTCTTTTCCCCACAGACGACACGGGCGTATCTGAGTTTTCCGATGACGGCTGTTGCGGAGATGGAGGAGGTTAGGAAGGAGATCGACGAGTTTCGCCAGGCGATGAAGGGGCTTTTTGTCTGCTTCGATCCGGGGGATTTGGAGGAGGCGTTCCTGCCGGGATATGCCCGGCGGGCCGAGGAGGAAGGGCTGGAATTCGTCGAGACGATGGTGTTCGGGCGGAGTGTCCGAATAGATGTCGATGAGATCCGCCAAATCGAGCGGGACATCAACAGCCAGATATATGCACGTGATTTCATGCTGATCGACCAGTCCGATATGATAATCAGCTTCATTCCAACGACGGACGACGGACGGGCCGCCATATCGAGCGGCGTCGAGAGGGAGATGCAGCACGCGCACGAGGCGGCGAAAGAGGTATATGTCATCTGGACGGCCCGGCAGAATCCGTCCGTGTTCGTCACTCAGACGGCGACAAGGGTGTTTCCCGGTATAAGCGAAGCCCTCGAATTCTTCAAGGCAAGATATGGCGTCCAGAGATAGTGACATGGCGGAACGGCTCATCAGCGAGCCGATTACTCCGTTCGAAGGAAGCTCCGATACGGCGGCGATGACGAGGGGAGAGCCGGGCCTGCCCAGCGGCTTTGTCTGGCGAGACAAACGCTACGAAGTTACCGGCGTTATTGAGGCATGGAAGGAATCGGGTGCCTGCAGGAGCGGCGGCGGCGAGCAGTACCTGCGAAAGCACTGGTGGAAGATAAGAACCGGCAACGGTCTGGAGATGACGATATACTTCGAGCGCCAGCCGAGGTCAAAACGCCAGAGTAAGACGAGGTGGTGGCTATATACGGTCGCCGAAGGGGTAACGGATTTGAGATAGTTCCAAAGGATAAATGAAGGTTGGACGCAGATAAATATATTGTAATTGCCTTGATTATAGTGAATTTGGCCGCCGGCTTTGGCTGTGCTATTCCCATGGCCGGTAAGCTCAGGAAAATAATCGGCGGGACAACTGGATTTTTTCGCTGCTTTGCAGTGGTTGTCGGCATATATTTTGTTGAATGTGTCGCTTTTCCTGCGGGAATGTGCACACAAGTTGTAACCGTGGCGCTGGGATTTGTATGGGGGGTCATATTCGGCTTGCGGCTGCGAAATACCGCGCCGGCAAAAGAAGTCCTCAAAACCGGCTTTTTCGTATCTCTGTACGGCTGCCTGCCAACCTGTTCTTTCGCTGTCATCCTGGTTGGCACCTGGGTAATCAGCGGCAATTCACTTTTGGATGTCGAGCAGGCGCATAATTTCGGGATACCGCAGTTTGTCCCATGGCCTTTCAATACGCTGCTCGGCTTCTGTGTCGGCCTGGCAACGGGAACGATTTTGCTTAAGACAGCAATAACAACGGGCACAGTCCGCATGCTTATCCGCCGCGGGCAAAATCAGATGGCGGCCAACCGTAATTAGAAAAAAATACAGTATGCCCAGGGTACAAAACTCAGAAAGAGATTGCTTCGCTTCGCTCGCAATGACGAACGGGGCTGCAACGACGCAGGCGCCTGGTGAAACTGATAGGCAGATTCTGTGCAGAGTACATTGCAGGGAGTTCCGCGTATCGATTGATTTGGCGGCTTTGAGCGAGGTTTTTGGTGGTCTCCGCGAGGCCTCTATCCTCGGCGGCAACATCGCCAAGGGCGACGCGGATGGATTCAGCTATTGGGCGGCCGAGCCGAGGGATGTCTTTGAATTTCGCTCCGGGCAGAAAGAGCCTTTCGCAAAGCTGGATCGGATTTTGAGTAAGTACCGGCTCAGAGAAGTTGACGGCGTGGATTCCCGCCTGCGCGGGAATGACAAGCCAGGGCCAGGCGCTTCTTGGAGCCACGGTGTAGGCGTGGATTCCCGCCCGTTCGGTTTCGCCCCCGAGGGGCTTCCCTCAGGGCAGGCCCTGCGCGGGAATGGCAAAAGCGGCAATATTCTTCCCAAGGGCATGTTCTGCGGCGGATGGATTGGGTATTTCAGTTACGAGCTCGGTCGATATATCGAGAAGCTGCCTGCTGCAACGGTCGATGATCTTGCTATGCCGCTGATTCGGCTGTGTTTCTACGACCGTTTTGTGGCATACGACCATCGGGGGGGAACTTTCCGGGTGATGGCTCTGGAACTGCCCGGCGATAGAGAAAGGCCGGGCGAAAAGCTGGCGGGCTTGGAGCGGCTATTGGATGAGGCGGTGACCATAGATGTGCCGGAGCCTGCGGCTGCGGACCTCGATAATATCGACCTATCTCGGTTCGGCTGCAATATGAACAGGGCTTATTACCTGCGGACGTTCGGTAAGATTAAGCGGCATATATTTGACGGCGACGTTTATCAGATTAACTTCTCGCAGCGGTTCGAGAGCGATTATACAGCCGAGGCGATAGACCTTTTTCACTGGCAGAACCACTATAACCCCAGCGGTTATTCGGCGTATATCGGCGGGCCGGATTTCAAGATCGTTAGCGCCTCGCCGGAGATGTTTATGACAATTAACGACCGTTTCATCAGCACCAAGCCGATAAAGGGCACGCGACGACGTTTGTGCCCTGCGGATGCAAAGGCCGAGCGGACCAACGAGGAGAACTTCGGCGACTTGCTAAGCAGTGAGAAGGAGCGGGCCGAACTCAATATGATAGTCGATCTGGAGCGCAACGACCTGGCGAGAATCTGTAAGCCGGGTACTCGGCATGTCAGTCAGACCAGAACGATTGAGACGTATCCGACCGTGTTCCACGCGGTTGCGACTGTGGCCGGGCAGCTTCGCGACGAAATCACATTTTGCGATTGCCTCAAGGCGATGTTTCCGGGCGGCTCGATCACGGGCGCCCCCAAGATTCGGTCGATGGAGATCATCGACCAGACCGAGCCGACCACAAGGGGCGTTTATACCGGCAGCATCGGCTACATCGGGCTTGACGGCAACGTCTGCTTGAATATCGCGATCCGGACGATTATCATCGCCGGGCAGAAGGCCTACGCCCAGACCGGTGGCGGAATTGTTGCCGATTCCGACCCCGAATCCGAATGGAACGAGACGATTACAAAGGCAAGGGCGCTGTTGGCGGGGATAAACAGCGTGCAGCGGGAATATAGCGTATAGCGTGGAGCGTAGAGTTGTGAAGACTGCGTCTTTTAAGGACCTTATAGTCTGGCAGAAAAGCTACAAGCTGGTTTTGGAAGTTGGAAGCATGTTGTACAGGATGCTCCATCCTATTCGCTAAACGCTCCACGCTGAACGGTAAGACTATGGAAAAAGTGTTTCTGAACGACAAGTTGGTGGATGCCGGCAAGGCGAGCGTACCGATTAGCGACAGCGGGCTTCTGTATGGGGCGGGGCTGTTCGAGACTATGCGGTCGCGGAACGGTAGGGTCTTTGCGTTGAATGACCATTTGGATCGGCTGTTTTCCAGCGCTGAGACGCTCTCGATCAATATCGGCTGCGACAAAGAATATATTAGCGATGCAATTGACAAAGTGTTGCGAGCCAATAATTTGAAGGATGCGCGGCTGCGCTTGACCGTAACCGGCGGAGCGATGTCCCGGGGGGCCGAAGAACGCAAATCGACGCTGCTGATAACCGCCGTCAAATTAGCTGCTTACCCGCCGGAGTATTACCGCAAAGGCGTTATGGCGCTGCTCTGTCCGTACAGGCAGAACGAGAATGACCCGACGTGCGGGCACAAGGTTACGAGCTATTTCCCGCGTATGATCGGCTTGAAATTTGCTCATGAGAAAGGGGCGGCCGAGGCATTGTGGTTTACCACGGATAATCGCCTCGCTGAGGGGTGCATAAGCAATGTGTTTTTGGTGAAGGGGTCGGTGCTCTATACGCCGCCCGTCTCGACGCCGGTGCTTGCGGGAGTTGCGAGGAAGGCCGTTTGCCGAATCGCCGTCGATAATTCCATCGAGCTGGTCGAGAAGGACCTTTACATCGACGACGTTCTCAAGGCGGACGAGATATTCTTGACGAATGTGATTATGCAGGTTATGCCTGTAAATAGCGTGGAGAAGCACACGGTTGGCGAGGGCAAGGTCGGGCCGATGGCCAAGAAGCTCAAAAAGTGTTTCGACGAAATGGAAGAGAGGGAATGTCGAATAACGAATGATGAATGACGAACATCGAAGAGGCGGACGACGAAGCAATCTCATAATTTCAAGAACGCCAGGTGTGGGAGAAGCAGATGAAGGTAAGAGATATAGCAGCGGCGATTGAGCGGATAGCGCCGCTCGAATTGGCTCAGAGCTGGGACAACGTTGGGCTTTTGGTCGGCGACGGCGGGCAGGACGTGAAAAATGTTCTGCTGACTATCGACATTACAGCCGAGGTAGCCGCTGAGGCCAAGAAGCTGAAGACCGATCTGATTGTAAGCTATCATCCGATTATCTGGGACGGGCTGAAGAAAGTGACTGTCGATGGGCCGACAGGTGCAATATATGATCTGATTCGCACGGGGATTTCGGTATTTTCGATACACACGGCTCTGGACACGGTGGCCGGCGGCGTCAACGACGGGCTTGCCGAGATACTCGGAATCGAGGACGGCAAACCCCTCGGCGATTATGTCGATGCCCCGAGCGGCTGCACGTACAAGCTCGTGGTCTTTGTCCCGCTGGATGCGGTCGGCAAAGTTTCAAACGCGGTATTCGCCGCCGGGGCGGGGATGATAGGCAATTACAGCCATTGCGGATTCTCCGCCGAAGGGGCCGGCACATTTCTTCCTTTGGAGGGCGCCAGGCCCGCCATCGGCAGCAGGGGCAATCTCGAGAGGGTTGCGGAGATGCGGTTCGAGACGATTGTTCCCGGCGATAAGCTCGATGCTGTTATAGCGGCGATGAGGAAGGCGCACCCCTACGAGATGCCCGCTTTCGATGTCTTTCAACAGTGCGACTTGGGCGGCAGGCCGGGCCTGGGCAGGGTTGGCAAGCTGGCCAAGCCCACGCGCATAACGACTCTCATCAAGAAGATAAAGGCGGCTACGGGGGCCAAAGCGGTCGGGATAATCGGCCCGGAGAAGCGGCTGGTGAAAAAGGCGGCGGTCTGCGCAGGGTCGTGCGGCGAGATTATCGACAAGGTTATCGCCGCCGGGGCAGACCTGTATCTAACCGGCGAATTGAAGCATCGCCAGGCCCTGGCGGCCCAGGAGGCGGGATTGACCTGCATTTGCCTCAGCCATACCGTCTCGGAGCGATTTATCCTGAAGAAGTTTGCAAAACAGTTGAAAAAACAGGCGAATTCCATAACAATCAGGGTAAGCAAGAAGGATGCAGACCCATTTAGATGGAAAAATATATGACAGAAGAACAAAGCGAAAAGGTGAAGGCTGAATATCGAATATCCGATGATGAGCATCTAATGCCGGACGAAGAACAAACGAATTTGTCGGAGAATGACCTTGATTCGCGCTTAGGAGAGAATAACGCGGAGGTTGTGGATGCGGACGACGCGACAACACAGGAGCCCGACACGTCGGCAGAGGAGAGCGACGCGGAAGTTGAGGGACGGGATAGGTTTACCGAGCCTGCGCCGGATCCGGATTTCGAGCCGACGGTTGAATCGGTCGTAGAGGCGATCCTTTTCGCAAGCGATGAGCCGCTGACGCCCGCCCGCCTGGCAGGGATTGTCGAGACGGGCGTTAAGCAGGTGCGGGAGCATGTCGAGAATCTCAATAGGAAGTACGAGGCGGCCAAAAACGCCTTTAGAATAGAGCAGATCGCCGGGGGCTATCAAATGCTGACGCTCAGCCCCTACAATCACTGGCTCAAGAAGCTGCTCCGCGCCCGCTCTGACGACAAGATGAGCCCGGCGGCGCTAGAGACTCTGGCGATAGTGGCCTATAAGCAGCCGGTGATCCGGGCCGATATCGAGGTTATTAGGGGCGTCGCAGTCGGCGAGGTGCTTCGCGGGCTGATGTATAAGGGGCTGGTAAAGATCGTCGGTCGAGCCGAGGTCTTAGGCAGGCCGATGCTCTACGGCACTACTAAGAAATTCCTGGAGACATTTGGCCTGAACTCGCTCAAAGACCTCCCCAAGGTCGAAGAACTAAAGAGACCACCCGTCTAATCCCATGGCAGATGGTCGGCATCGGGTTTAACCGCGTGCGCGGGTCGGGGGTGTTTATCGTCGAAGACGTATAGGTCTTTTTGCTCCTGGATGGTGATGAAGCTCTCGTCGATAGAGCCATCCGGCTTTTTGACGCAATTCAGCGAAAGTCCCAGATGCTTGGCGAGGAATTCATAGGCGGCGATTCGCTTGGAATAGCCGTAGTCGTGTCCCTCGTCGGCGAGGTGGACATATTCGACATTGTCGGCGGCGCCGTATAGCTCGTAAATGCTTCGGATGTGTGGGTATTCGACATCCGGTGTGTTTTTTGTCCAGTCCTGGCCGTCGGAAATGAGCAGCATGGGTCGGGGGGCGGCTAAAGCGGCTATCTCGACGTTGTTCGTTTCGTGCCTGGAGCTTTTGTGGATGGGCATTCCGCTTTCGCAGTTGCACCCGCCGAAGAAATGAGCGGAGACCATAACCGTCGGGACCGAGACGGTGACACGATCATCGACCGCCGTTAAAAGGAAAGTCTGGGTTCCGCCGCCGGAAGCGCCGGTAACGCCGATGCGTTTTCCGTCAACATCCTCCAGAGAAGTAAGAAAATCGACGGCCCGGATACTATTCCAGATCTGGAGCTTGAGGGCCTTGCGCACTGCGTGGCTGAAACCCGCGTTTTTCCAGTCGCCGTATCCGACCATATCGTACGTGAAGACGACGGCGCCCATCTTGGCCAGGGTCGCGCATCGCTTCTGCATGTCGGGGCGGAACCGCCCGTAGTCGGCCTCGCTGCTCCAGTGGCCGTGCGGACACAAAACAGCCGGAAATGGCCCCTTGCCCGTTCGTGGCCGATACAGATTTCCGGTGACGAACACGCCGGGCATGCTCTCGAACGCCGCGTTCTCGACCGTATAGCCGTCACATTCGCGCTTGCTGTGAATAATCGGATTTAGCGGGGTCTTCTCAGGAAAAGGAATCAGCTCAGCCCCGCGGAGAATCCCTTGCCGAATATTCTCGGCCCGCGCCTTCCACCCATCCAGGTCGGAATAGCACTTGGCAAACCTGGCGAGCTGTTCTTTAGCCTGCTCTTCGGTCTGGTAATTACCCTGGCAGAGCAAAACCTCTTTATCTTCGGCGCATCGGGCAAGCCAGGCGAACTGTCCCAATACCAGTAAGAATGCGCCAAAAAGCAACACTGTGTGCAAGCCGATTTGTCTTTCTCGCATCTGCTTTCTCATAATTATCGACCTTTCCTTATTCGTTCGCTTTGTTCAATTCCAATTCCATAAACTTCGCGTCTTCGAGCGGGTTGTAGCGATAAGCTTTAATCTCTTTGAATCCGAGGGATACGTAAAGTGCTCCGGCGGCCTTCATCGCCGCGACCGTATCCAGCCGCATAGAAGCATAGCCGATTTTGCGGGCCTGTTCAATAACCGCCTCGGCCAGTGCCCTTCCTATTCCTAATCGGCGAAAGGCGGGCGCGACGTAAAGCCTCTTCATTTCGCAAACGTCATCGCTTAGTCTTCTCAGCGCGACGCATCCGGCGGCCCGGCCTTGATGGATCGCCAGCAGTAAGCGCCCGTCCGGCGGGGCAAAGCACCCCGGCAGCTTGGCGAGCTGCTCCTGAAAGGCCCGGAATTCCTCCGGGAACACTATGCCTTTAGCTTGTCCCCAGGCTCCGTATTCCTCAAAAAGCCTCCTGACAAGCTCAATACTCTCGCCTTCCAGGGCTTCAATGATTTTCAGCATGGGCGCTTCTGCCATAAATGGCTGTTCTCGAACATGCGCAACGTACCAGCTATTGTTCTTACCAATCGGCCAGCGGCTTGAGCTCAACGGTGGTGAAGCCGCCATCGTTCCATTTCGGAGACAGGAGAATTGCCAGGCGCAGGCTCCCTTTCGCATCAGGCAAACGGACCATGAGTCGGCTGACGCCGGCGTTTTTCTTCTCCGGCGGCTTTTGTTCGGCGGACTCAACTGTGAATTCGGCCCCAGCGGGGGAAAGGATTTTGGCGGTCAACTCTTTGCCCTTCAGATTCAAAACGGCGACGCCGCCCTTTTCAGTGGTAATCTTCGCATCCGTCGTCATCCCCCAGGCGACTTCGCAGGGCTTTTCGATCTCGAATTCATCCTGCACCAATACGGCCTTGCGGCCCTGCACCAGTGCGATACCTCGCGTAGTTGTTTTGGCGAACTTCTGATAGGCGGTTGTCAGGTCGATTATTGCAAATGGCGCGGATTGGTCCGGCTGGAATTTGGTGACGCTCGATTTGGCATACGCATCCTGGTCCTCGCCGCCCAACAGGGGTACGTTATGACTCTTGGAGTTGAGGCGGTAGTAGCTCCATCGTTGGCCGCCCCTTCCGCTGCTCCAGTAGCCGGCCATATTGTAGTCGTCCGAGCCTAAGTCCCGTGCCCACCGCACTCCGAGGGCGTCAAGCTCGAAGTTGCCTAAGTCGAGATGCCCGTGGTTGACCTGGTTGTAGCCGGCCTTGACGCCGACGAACAGACCATCCGGGTCGTCCCGGGCGCTGCGGAATACGGCTACTTCCACCGGGCCGCGAAACATCCGGTCGAGGTCTTTGGTCGCCGGCTCGCCCGTCGGGGCGGGGACATACCAAACGACGTGCTCCGGGCCGGCTGAGCCTGCGGCAAGCTCGGCGTGCTCAGCCTGGGCGTAGAGAGAATTATTGTATGTGCGGGCGAACCAGAACAGGCACGGCATTGTCCCTCTCGACGCCCATTCTCCGCTGTCGGCGAGGTTGAGGTAAAGCCCGGTCGGGCCGGTCATATATATCGGGAAGGTCCCCGCCTCAGCTAGGCCCTTGATTTTGAGCAGGCCGAAGTCCTTGCCTAATGCGGTCTCCAGGGCCGTCAGGCCGTAGGCGGTGTATCGGCTGGCGTAGTGCCAGTAGCCGGGGCCTTCGCCCCAGGCGCCATCCGGGCCGTAGGTCTTGATTGCAAGCGGCAGTGACTTGACCGCCGAAGAGACGATCTGCTCGGCGTACTTTGGGTCGGATTCGGCTATCGCCAGGGCGCCCGCAATCAGGCCGCCGTTGCAGACCTGGTTCCAGTTGTGCTCACTCTTGCACCACCCGAGTTTCTTGTAAGCAATCAGCCCCTCCTCCATACCGTTCTTAATCAGGCCCGCCTTGATCTTCGCCCGCGTATCGGCGTCTATGTAGGAGAACAGCCAGTCGTAGCCGACGCCGACTGCGTGCGACATCTCGGCGGTGTCGAGAAAGTGCGATGGATTCCAGTCCTTAAACGCGCAGACCGCGAGCAGATTGTCCACTGCCTTTTTGGCGTACTTCTCATCACCCGTCCAGCGATATGCCAAGGCGAGAGCGTATTCACGGCTGACGCACTCCCGGCTGACCGAAAGAAGCCGAGGCCCAATCTTTTTATACTCGAGCACAGGCTTGCCGAGATAGCCGTCGGCGGTGTTGATGACGTCCATAATGCACTTTTGGAGGACCTTGTCTTCCACGTATCGGGCCTTGAGGCTTTGCAGACCATCGTCCTTGAGCATCAATCGCGGATGGTTCTTGTCGAGCGTCTTGAGCACGTCGGAGGGATTCACGACAAATTCCTCAGCCGGCGTCAAAGCCGCGAACAGACATAATACGACAATCACAACCGCCCCAAACCTGCACACATTACTCATAGTCCACCTCCTTCTGAGTTACGGGTTTTCTCGTTTTACCGCATCCCCGAGGGGCGGCGGATGCGGCATTATAGCATAGTCGCCGCGCAAAGAACAACAGGGGCTATCGGTCAGTTTGAGTAAACTTGAGGAAAAAACCGTCAAGACAGTTGCTTTTATCATGTAAATTTTGGAATATAGGGCCCTGTGGACGAATCGAAGTACCTGAGATAATCTAAGGGGTATGAAGATGTCAAAACAATCGAACGATGGTCGGCTTGGAGGCGACTCCATAAAAGGGCTGCCGACGGGCAAGATCGGCGGCGTTGAGATCGGCAGGCTGATTATCGGCGGCAACCAGTTCAGCGGCTGGTCTCACAGCAGGGACCTGCCGTATCTGCGCCAGCTATTCTTAGCTTACAGCTCGCAGGAGAGAATAATGAAGACCCTCGAGCTGTGCGAGGAGAACGGCGTGAACGCCATCATAACGTCGGCGTCGGATTACCTGAGCAAGTACTGGAAGGAGAGGGGCGGGCGAATGCAATGGATTGCCCAGGTCCATCCGCAGTCAAACGACCTGACAAGCGACATCCAAAGGGTCGTCGATAATGGGGCAATCGGCGCCTACGTGCAGGGCGGCGTCGGAGACAGCTTCGTCAAGAGCGGGCGAGTCGATCTGCTCGGCAAGGCCGTTGAGTTCATCAAGAAGAACGGGCTAATCGCGGGGATCGGCGGACATTCGGTCGAAGTGCCGATGGCCGTCGAGAAAGCGAAGATAGACGTCGATTTCTATATGAAGACCTTCCATCACGGCGACTATTGGTCCGCCACGCCGAGAGAAAAAAGGGTGGAGTTCAACGTCGATAGCGGCAGCCCTTATGACCACGACAATATCTGGGAGATCGCGCCGGAGAAGACTATCGAGTTTATGAAGAACGTCGCGAAGCCGTGGATCGCGTTTAAGGTCTTGGCGGCGGGCGCTATCCATCCGAGCGAGGGCTTTAAGTACGCCTTCGAGAATGGGGCCGATTTTCTCTGCGTGGGGATGTTCGACTTCCAGGTTAGAGAAAACGTAATCATCGCCAGAGACATATTGAAGAGCGAATTGAAGAGGCAGCGAACGTGGAGATCTTAACGCCGAGGAATCACAGTCTCAGAAAAAACAGGGGCAGCTTATGGAGAAATTCGTTTACGGGACAAGCCGAGAAATGGCGGCAGCGGCGGCGGGCAGCGCGGCTGAGGCTATTAAAACCGCGATAAAAACTACCGGGCGTGCGAATATCATTCTGGCGACGGGGGCAAGCCAAATTGAGATGCTTGGCTGCCTGACAGGCGCCGAGGGCGTCGATTGGTCCAAGGTGACGATGTTTCATCTCGATGAATACATCGGGCTTGGCCCGGACCATCCTGCAAAGTTCGGCAAGTATCTCAGGGAGCGATTCGTCGAGAAGGTCGAGGGGTTAAAGGCCGCGCATTTTGTCAATGGCGACGCCAGGGACTCGAAACAGGAGTGCAAACGGATAGGCCGTACAATCGCCAAGCATCCGACCGACGTTGCATTGATCGGCATCGGCGAGAATGGGCATCTGGCCTTCAACGATCCGCCCGCCGATTTCCAGACCGAAGAGCCTTATATCGTCGTCGAACTGGACGAAAGGTGCAGAAAGCAGCAGTTGGGCGAGGGGTGGTTCGAGACTTTGGAGCAGGTGCCGAGCCGGGCGATATCGATGAGCATCGGGCAGATTCTCAAGAGCAAGTCTCTGATTGTCACCGTGCCGGACAGGCGGAAAGCCGAGGCCGTGAAGAAGGCGTTGGAAGGCCCGGTGACGCCGATGTGCCCGGCCTCGATATTGCAGCGGCACGATAACTGCAAATTATTCCTGGATGCCGAAGCGGCCTCGCTACTTACAACCCATTAGAAGCACCCCAGCCGAGCAATTTGTGGATAAAAAGCCAAATACTTCCAGCGTAATGAAAATTCCCGGATTGGTTGACCTCCAGGTCAACGGCTACAAGGGCGTGGATTTCTCAAGCGGGGACTTGAGGCGGGACGATTTCATTCTCGCTTGCCGGGAAATGCTGGAGGCGGGTACGACGGCCTTTCTGCCCACAATGGTTACAAGCCCGGAAGCCGTCTATGAGCACAATCTGCCGATAATAGCTGAGGCGATGGAGCTGGCGGAGTTTCGAGGCCGGCTGCTCGGCGTACACATCGAGGGGCCTTTCATCTCGGCAAAGGTCGGAACGTGCGGCGCGCACAATGCCGAGTGGATAAGGCCGCCGGATATCGGCCTGCTCGATAGACTAATCGGCTGGGCGGATGGCAAAGTGAAGTTGTTGACTATCGCCGCTGAGCCGGCAGGGGCTGAGGAGCTGGCTCGATATGCAGTAAGCAGGGGAATCGCCGTGGCGCTTGGTCACCAGGAAGCTCAAGAGGAGGACTTGGAAAGGCTCGTGCGGGCCGGGGCGGTGGCGATAACGCACTTGGGCAACGGCGTGCCTGCGATGCTGCCGAGGCATAACAATCCGGTCTGGGCGGGCCTGGCCGAAGACCGTCTCTTTGCAACGATAATAACCGACGGCAATCACCTGCCCCCTTCAATACTCAAGACGATAATCAGGGCCAAAGGCCCGGTCCTCTGCATCGTGATAAGCGACGCGACATCATTGGCGGGCTATGAGCCGGGCACATACGAAACGCTCGGCCACAAAGTCATACTCGAAAAGAACGGCAGGCTCCACGACCCTGAGACCGGCTACATGTGCGGCTCGTCGGCCACTATGCTAAAGTGCATGAACCACCTCGCATCGTTGGATATATTGAGCGCAGACGAACTGATCGCGATGGGTTTTCACAATCCGCTTAGCCTCATCGGCCTTGCTCCGAACGACGTGAAACCTGGGCAGGCCATCTTTTTCGACACAGAGCGCCGGGTTTTCTATGCACAAAAGCGCCGGATCAAGCAAGGCCTGACCGTGAGGGAAGGGACCGATCCCGGCGCCCCGTAATGGGCAGGTTTACGCTTAGGCCTTGTTGTGGATATTGGAGGCGCACAACTTGTTTCCGGTTCTTTTGCGGCACCGGAGCAAAGGGAATGAGGCGTTTTTGCCTTTACAGTGAAGTGCCGTTGCGTTAGGATTCCGCCATAGCGTAGTTGGTCGAGGTATTCTCCGAACGAGATACGCAAAACGATATACGCTGTACGAAATATGGCTGGCAAGATAACGATTGATATAGAGAAGTGCAAGGGCTGCGGATTGTGTGTGGCGGTCTGCCCTAAGGGCAGCATCGTCATCAGCGAACAATCCAACTCAAAGGGCGACTACCCGGCCCGCCCGACCAACAGCGACTGTACGGGCTGTTGTAACTGCGCGGTCGTCTGCCCCGATGCGGCAATCGAAGTGCAGAATGACGACTCCGACCGAATCAAGACCACTAGTCATCAGGCTAAGAAGAATAACAGGGCGAGGTTGGTGGAGGACAGAAGGTGAGTGGTGAACGGGTATTGATGTGCGGGAACGAGGCGTTGGCTGAGGCGGCTATCCGCACCGGGTGCGACGCCTATTTCGGCTACCCGATTACGCCGCAAAATGAGATCGCCGCCTATATGGCTAAGAGGATGCCGGAGGAGGGTCGGGTGTTTGTCCAGAGCGAGAGCGAACTGGCGGCGATAAGTATGGTCTTCGGCGCCTCGGCGATGGGCAAGAGGGCTATGACCACCTCCTCCAGTCCGGGCATCAGCCTTATGCAGGAGGGGATAAGCTACCTTGCAGGCACCGAGCTGCCGGCTGTGGTGGTGAACGTGATGCGGGGCGGGCCGGGACTTGGCAATATCGCCCCTGCCCAGAGCGACTACTTTCAGGCTACTCGTGGGGGGGGACACGGAGATTACCGGACCATTGTTCTGGGTCCTTCTACTGTTCAGGAGCTGGTCGATTACATGACGCTGGCCTTCGACTTGGCTGATCAGTATCAAATGACCGTGCTCGTCCTGGCCGACGGTATCCTGGGCCAAATGATGGAGCCGATAGTGTTCGAGAAGAGGCCGGGCCGGGAACTGCCCCCCAAAGACTGGGCACTGACCGGGGCCAACGGCAGAGAACAGAGAATCGTCCGCTCGCTGTGGCTGGCCGAGGGCAAACTCGAAGAGCAGAATCGCAAGCTCCAGGCAAAGTACGAGCAGATTCGCAGGAGCGAGGTGATTTGCGAAGAATACAAGCTCGAAGGCGCCGAGGTTGTGATCGTCGCGTACGGGATCGCGGCGCGGATCGCGCGTTCGGCGGCGAATAGGGCAAGGGATGAGGGGATGCCGGTCGGGTTGATACGCCCCGTCACGCTCTGGCCCTTCCCGACCGAGCAGATAAGCAGGGCCGCTGACGAGTTCAGGCTGTTCCTGGCGGTCGAAATGAGCGCCGGACAGATGGTCGAGGACGTGCGGCTTGCGGTGGCCGGCAAGGCGCCGGTGCTACTTCACGGGCGACCAGGCGGCGGGGTGCCAAGCGTTGATGAGATACTCGATACAATCAAAGAATTGTCCGTCTCCGGGAAGAGGTAAGACAGAATGCAGACCGTGTTCAAGCGAACGCCGACTCTGAAGGATTGCCCGACGCATTACTGCCCCGGGTGCGGTCACGGCATCGCCCACCGTTTAGTCGCCGAGGCAATCGACGAGCTGGGCATACGGCAGCGGACTATCGGCATTGCCCCGGTCGGCTGCGCCGTGCTGCTCTACGACTATATCGACGTCGATTGCATAGAGGTCGCGCACGGCAGGGCCCCGGCGGTGGCGACGGGTATGAAAAGGACCTGTCCGGACAAGATTATCTTTTCTTATCAGGGCGATGGCGACCTGGCGAGCATAGGAGCCGCCGAGATTCTGCACGCTGGGCATCGCGGCGAGCGACTGACCGTAATATTCATCAATAACGCCGTCTATGGGATGACCGGCGGCCAGATGGCGCCGACGACAATGCTCAATCAGGTGACGGCGACATCGCCCAAGGGGCGCACCGCCGCCGAGCAGGGCTACCCGCTGCAGGTTTCGGAGATAATGGCCCTGCTGCCCGGCGTAATATACGTCGAGCGCACGGCCTTAGACGGGGCGACCGGCGTGCGAAAGACCAAGAAGGCCATTAAGCACGCCTTCGAGCTGCAAATCGAGGGCGCCCCCGGCCTGGCCCTTGTCGAGGTGCTCTCGCCCTGCCCGACGTACTGGCGAATGTCTCCTGCAAAGGCGATGGAGTGGATCAAGACGGATATGGCAAAGGTCTTTCCATTAGGCCGGTTGAAGGGTTGAAAATGAAGACAAGCGGTCTTTGCGAAGAAGTTATTATCGCAGGCTTCGGCGGGCAGGGGATCATATCGGCCGGCAAGCTGCTGGCTCAGGCCGCGATGAACACCGGATGGCAGGTAACGTATATGCCCTCTTACGGCGCGGAGGTCCGCGGGGGAACGGCCAACTGTATGGTGGTCGTTGCGGATGAGCCTATCGCCAACCCGGTCGTCACTAAGCCCAATTCTCTGATTGCAATGAACAAGGCGTCGCTGAACAAGTTCGGCCCGCGCATTAAGCCCGGCGGCCTGCTCGTAATGAATTCTTCATTGATTGACGGCAAGCCTGAGCTGGACGAGACCATAGAGGTAGTGGCTGTGCCGATGGACGACCTGGCCGTCGAATTGGGCAGTCCCAAGAGCGCCAATATGGTCGCAATCGGGGCCTATCTGCAAAAGAAGGGATACCTGACGCCCGACGCAGCGGCCCAGGCGCTGCCCGTCGTGTTCGCCGAGCGACTTCATAAAACACTGCCGGTGAACGCAAGAGCTTTGCACCGCGGCGCC
>Ga0315277_10001001_pt1 | contig 42183 bp, 61 predicted proteins | sample YL17G05_15_MG_FD_203695 | JGI IMG/M metagenome (GOLD analysis project Ga0315277, IMG submission 203695) | Sediment microbial communities from Yellowstone Lake, YNP, Wyoming, USA - YL17G05_15 | ecosystem: Environmental > Aquatic > Freshwater > Lake > Sediment | place: USA: Wyoming | collected... | reverse complement strand
CTCCCGGTAAAGAAGAAAGCAAGACCCGCCTCAAGCTATTCCCAATCGTTGCTCCATATCCAGGATAAAGCCCTTCTATTTCAAAAGTGGCTTTATTTTGCTCTTTTTTTATTATTTTTGCCTTTTGAGGTAGAGGAATCATATATAATTTAAATTATTTAATTTATATTATCTTGAATAAAACTCAAATATTGAGGAAATTTCCACTGGTATTGTGATATCTTCCAAAGTCGGCTCTGTTTTTAATTTTCCTTCAAATTTTTCAACATTAAATTCAAGCCAGTTTGGAGTTTTTATTTTTTTGGTAATAGTTTTTATATCTTTAAAGACTGCTTTTTTTGTTTTTTGAGGTTTAATTGTAATTACATCACCCTTTTTTAATTGGCGCGAAGGTATATTTGTCGGTTTGGCATTGACCAAAAAATAGCCATGCGAAACTAGTTGTCTTGCCTGTTTTCTTGAATTAGTAAATCCCAACCTAAAAACAACATTATCTAAACGGGACTCCAAAATTTTAACCAATAAGTCTGAAGCGTTTTCTACTTTTCCCCGTTTTTTTAAAACTTTCTTGACGTAATTTTTAAATTGGGCTTCTTTTAAATTGTATAAATTTTTTAACTTCTGTTTTTCTCTCAATTCTCTTCCATATTCAGAAAGAGGAGTTAATCTTCTTTTCCTTTTTTGACCAGGAGGATAAGGTTTCTTTATCATTTGGCATTTTTGCGTAAAACAACGCTCGCCTTTTAGGAAAAGCTTGACTCCCATCCTTCTGCAAATTTTACATTGCGAATCTGGCATTTTTATTTAATAAAAATCAATTGCTTTTTAAAATTATACTCTCCTTACTTTCCGCGGCCGGCAACCGTTGTGCGGAATCGGAGTAACGTCTTTAATCGATATTATGTTTAACCCCCGGACAGCTAAAGACCTAATCGCTGATTCTCGACCAGAACCTATGCCTTTTACAAAAATTTCAACGTTTTCTATGCCTATTTTTTTTGCTCTCTGAACCATTGCTTCTGCCACTTTTGAAGCTGCAAAGGGAGTGGCTTTCTTAGTTCCCTTAAAACCTATATTACTAGCGCTCGTCCAACACAAAACATTACCTCTTTGATCAGTTAGGGTCATAATTGTGTTGTTATAAGAAGAGGAAACGTATACCCTTCCTTCTCTTACTTTCTGGCCAGTCTGGACCTTTACTTCTTTTTTCAAAGCGGCATCTACCTTTTCTCTTTCTTTTAAAAGTTCCTCTTCGTTTTTTTTAATAACATGTTTTTTCCCCATAGTGGTAAAAAATTACTATGTTGGCTCTGGTGGCGGCTTCCTTCCGGACCCTACTGTCTTCCTCACGTTTCCCCTGACTGTTCTCGTATTCGTTCTTGTTCTCTGGCCTCTAACCGGCAATCGCTTTATATGACGCAGACCTCGCCAAGTTCCTATATCTTTAAGCCTTTTTACGTTCATCATTACTTCTCTCTTGAGCTCTCCTTCGACCTTATACTTTTTCTCTATAATCTCTTTAAGTTTATTAATTTCTTCAGCACTTAATTCTGAAGCTCTTAAGGAAGGTTTGATTTTCGCTTCAACTAAAATTTTCCTGCTTAAGGGTAGGCCTATTCCGAAGATGTAAGTTAATGCAATCTCTATTTGTTTTTTTTCCGGGACGTTAACCCCTGCAATGCGTGGCATATTTAAAAATTAACCCTGCCTTTGTTTATGTTTTTTGTTCTTGCAAATCACATAAACTACTCCTTCTCTTCTGACAATTTTACAATCCTTGCAAATTTTTTTGACTGATGGTCGAACTTTCATATTTTTAAATTGTTCTGAAACATAAAAAAACACTGAAATTCTCCAAGTCATTCTTTATTACTTCTTATCTTCCCCTATATACTATTCTGCCTCTTTTTTGATCATACTGGCTAATTTCAACCGTTACCCGATCTCCTGGTAAAATCTTAATTCTATTAATCCTTAGTCTTCCAGCTAAATGAGCGAATATCTCATTGCCGTCATCCAGCTTTACCTTGAAGTTGGTGCTCGGTAAAGATTCCAAAACGATTCCTGATTGTCTCAAAAATTTTTTGTTTTGATTCATCAGCTAGTTTTCACCATTCGGCCTATGGCCTCAGGTAATTATTAAGGATAGCAAATTCCTTTTTATCAGTCAATAGTTAATTGAAACCTTATTTTCTTATCATTTTTTGGGATATTTCTTATCCAAGCTGGCCATGGCTTTATTTCAACCTGCTTAACCTGGGTTTGTTTTTCTAAAATATTCTTGGCTTCCTCTATAGATTTTTTACTTATTGCCTCTTTAAGGGAGGCGATATCAATATCGGAATAAACCATTGCTGAAAACTTTAATTTTAAAACGATTTTGCCTAAATTTAAATTTATTGATTCTGGCGAATAGTCTATTTTTAAGGAATCTTCTTTAATCTTCTGCCCTTCTTTTTCCTTACTTTTAATAAATTCCTTGGCAAAATCTTCCAAATCAGTTCTTTTGAATACCAAGGCTTCAGATTTAACTTTTGCCTGATAAGTAAATGACTGGGCTTCTGTCCCTGCCCCTACAGAAGATGAAGTATCTAAAACCTCTTCTTTGGTAGCATCATTTAACAGAACATATTCATCTCCAACCTTGATTTTTAATGATTCTTGGGCCTTGTTAAATAATGTTTCAACTAAAACATTCTTCGCTCTTTCCAAATCTCCATCTTCAACTTTCGCAACATCACCTTTAAATCCGCCCGTCATTTTAGAAAAAGACTTGCCATAGATGCTGGTATATTGAGGCAATCCAGCTAATCCAGGAATAGAAAAAGTAACTGGTTCTATATTATACTCTTCACCTGGCCTATCGGCCACAACGTCAATTTCAATTGTTCCTTTGGCTGGTACTGTTACTGGCTTAGTTGAACGAAAATAAAGCACATTTTCTTCTGAGGGGGCTTGAAATCTGGTATTTAATGTTAAAACCTGGGAACGACTGTAATTATTATAAATTGTAATTTTTCCTTGCGCCTTGCTTTCTTTTGATATTTTTCCTGATGACGGAAAAGACTGAGAAGCTATAATCTCTCCTGTGTCAATAATCACAGCCGGGATGGTCTTGCTCAAAACCGAATCGTCTGCATTTTTCTTCTCTGAATCGGCTGTTATTTCGTCTTCAAAACTTAAAATTTGAGTTTCGGGCCAAATTTCAATTGTTACTTTAGAAAATACAAAATTAATTAAAGACAGCGAGATGATTAAAGCAAGTAAAAACAATGTAGCTATTATTTTCTTTTTGCTCCAAAAATTTTTACTTCTATAAGGTAAAGAAAAAATTTTCTCTTTTAAATTTCTTGTGGGTGTCGGAGGAAAAATATCTATGATTTTTTGGGGCATATTATTTATCAAAAAAGAAATAATTATTTTTGAAGTAGACAGACCAAAACCAAGCTGCTGTCTTGAGTAGAAATCAAACCTTTAGTCATGTCTTCAATATTTTTAAAATCCTTAGGATAAATTAATTTCACATTAGTCCTTGAAACAAAGGGCAATTCTTCCCAATTTCCCTCTTCTAAGATTTCCTTAATCTCGGGCAACAGACTCCCTCCGCCAAAAATACGTATATCTAAAGGAAAAATAATTTTTTGTTTTTCCAGAATTGTCCGAAGATTTTTTTTAAGTTCCCAAAACCAGACCCCTACTTCCTCAGAAAGAATTTCTCTAACTTTTTTCCTCACTTCTTCGGATAAAACTAAGTTGGAATAATTGTGTTTTAAATTTCTTGCATCTTCTAAATTTAGTCCTAAGACCTTTGAGAGTTTATCGGTAAAATCAAGTCCCCCTTTTTCGAATTCAAAAATAGCTTCCATCTTACCTTTTTTTACTAAAAAAACTTGCGATATTTCACCACCTACATCCAAAAAAAATATTTCATCCACTTCATAAGCAAAAGGAAAGAAGATATCTTGTTCTTTGTCTAAAAATTTTAAGAAATTTATTTTTAGTTCCCTTAAAATTTTTTCAATATTTTTTAAGTATTTTTTTAAGGCAAAAACAACACCGACTCGAAAATCAATTTTTTTACCTTTAAAGCTTTCAATTTTTAAAACATTATAACCATCAATTTTTATTTCTATAATCTTAAAAGAAATAAATTGAATATCTTCTGACAAAATACCAAAATTTTGTGAAAAGTTATTCCCTATTTCGTTTTTAATGTTTTTTAAAATCGTTTCATGGATTTCGGCTTCTTCTTTTTTACTAATAACTTCATTTTCGTTATCTCTTTCAAAAGACTGAGATATCACTCTTTCTTTAAAAATATTGGGCGATAAATTTACAAGGGCTGGCAACTTGTTCAGCTGAATATTGATCTTCCGCCCAATATTTTGCAGAAAATTTTGATACGCTTCCTTTACTGATTCAGAAATTGTATTTTTAATGGTATTCTCTTCAAAATCCTGATTATTAAAGATACTGGATTTATCAAAGTATTCTAATCCCCTGCCCCAAATTATCATTTTTTTTATACTCTCTTTTTCTGAAACTGTCCTTTGGAAAATTATAGATTTTACTGCTTCGCTACCAATATCTAAACCCAAAAAATATTCGGATTTCTTTTCTTTTGGTAATGGGGAGTTGAATTTCATCTTTTAATTATACCTCTAGAGATATTTTTTCACTAGCACTTAAAATTATTCCAAAATTGCCCTTATTCTTCTGATTCCGGCTCCTGACGATTCTTCTTTTATTATCTTAAAATTGCCCAATTCTGAGGTTCTTTTAACGTGCGGGCCAGCACAGATTTCTTTTGAAAAATTATCTATTGAGAAAACACTGATCTTTTCTGGATATTTTTCCTTAAAAAAAGCTAAAGCCTCTACTTTTAGTGCTTCTTCGTATTTCATTTCTTCTTTCTTAACCTCCAAATCTTCTTTTATTTTCTGATTAACCAAGCCTTCAACATTTTTTATTTCTTTAGGAGTTAATTTTCTTGAAAAAGAAAAGTCAAAACGCAACCTTTGAGGAGTAATATCTGATCCCATCTGTCTCACATCTTCCCCTAAAATTTCTCTCAAAGCTGCATGCAACAAATGAGTTGCGGTATGTAACTTTGCCTGGATTAAACCTGCGTCCTTCCCTACTCCGCCAAATTTTTTTTCAGCACCAGCGCGAGAAATCTCTCTATGTCTATCACGCAATTCTTTTATAAAATCTAAAAAGTCATCTTTATAAATAATTTTCTCATTCCAAAATTTTTCCAGTCTTTCAACAAATAAGTCTACCAACAAACCCCCGCTCTGTTCCAAAAGAAAAGATTTCTCTGCTAATTTTTTTGTATTTTCAATATCCTGTGATAGTCTACTCCACCAATCAAAAATTTCTTCTGCTTTTTTTAAGCTTTCTCCTAAAACTTTCTCAAATCTTTCTTCTTCATTTTGAATTATTGTTAAAATATCAGTTTCTCTTGATTTAACTTCCGGATAAATATCTTTATAAATATTGATTACATTTTCTGCCAATGGAATTAAAAAATTTTCCATTTTTTTAGGCCCAATATTACCATAAACAATTGCTCTTCTCAATAATCTTCTTATAACGTACCCTTTCTCAATATTAGAAGGGAAAATGCCTTCAGAGGCTAAGAATACGGCACTCTTTACGTGATCTGCTATTATTCTAAAAACTCTTGTATTTAAGAATTTTGAATCAATTTTATAATCATATCCACTCTGTTTTCCTAGTGTTTCAATTATTGATTTAAATAAATCGGTTTCAAAAACAGATTCTTTTTTTTGAACAACTGCAGCAAGTCTTTCTAGGCCCATTCCAGTATCAACTCCTTTTTGTTTCAATAGAGTTAATTTGCCATTTTTGTCCTGATAATATTCGTTAAAAACTAAATTCCAAACTTCTAAGCCGTTAAGATAAATTTCTGATGTCGGACCGCAGGGACCTTCCAAACCCGTAGGACCCCAGAAATTATCCTTTTTATCCATTTTTTTTATTTTTGAAGCTGGAATACCGAGATCCAACCAAATTTTTTCTGATTCTTTATCGGGAGGCACTTCTTTGTCACCAGCAAAAACCGAAACATAATCAATTTCTAAGCCTAATTCTTTTGCTATAAATTCATAGGCCCATTCAATTGTTTCCTTTTTAAAGTAGCTGCCAAAGCTGAAATTTCCCAACATTTCTATAAAAGTTAAGTGGCTCGTATCGCCTACTCTTTCAATATCTGAAGTTCTGAAGCATTTCTGGCATGAAGCTACCCTCTTACCAAAAGGAGATTCTTTCCCCAAAAAATATTCTTTAAATTGCTGCATACCAGCAGTAGTAAACAAAACACTGGGGTCGGTTGGAATTAACGAAGAAGAGGGCACAATTTTGTGTCCTTTTTTCTCAAAAAAATCCAAGAATTTTTGCCGAATTTCTTTTGATTCCATCTAATTTAATTTTACTCGAAATTATCAGATAAAACAAATAAAAAAAGAGCCATCCGGCCTATTTTAATCTAACAAGGAGTGATTACTGTTGGCTTTTCAAATTTAGATATTTTATCTTTAATTTTTTCCAAAATTTCTTCTTCTCTTGTTTTAGAATCAATGACAGCAGTTGGCCTGTCAACAGAGACTTCGCCAACAACAGCTTTTACGAGATCGCCTTCAATTTCAAGAATTTGATAGATCCAATCACCGCCTCCGCCTTGAATCCTTTGGGCTAGATATTTCCTATTAGAATCCATCAGTATTTGTATTTCAGAAATAGTATGTCTAGGATTACCGAATTTTACTTTCATTTTCTTTGCCTCTTGTTTTCAACGAGCTTATTTTTTTACTTCATCACTATAGCAAACTAATAAAGTATGTCAAATTTTCAGGCAAAAAGCCGCTTTTGCGGATTGTTTAGAAATTAGGATTTAGAAATTTGGATTTATTTACGTATACCTATCCGCCACTGTTGAGGCAACGAAAGATTCCGGTTTTATCTTGGGTTCAAATCCATTTCCCCGAATTAGACCAATAACTTCTCTAATCATATCCTTTGTCTGGCCATTTTCACCAATATCAGCATGGATATAACGAAATTCATAATCCGGAAATTCAGCTAAGGCTTTCACTTTTTTCTCAAAATTTTCTCTTAAAAACAGGGCTAATTGGCAAGAAAGCATAACTTCTTCCAAAATTCTAAGTTTCCAGTTTTTAAAAACTCTTTCCGAGCTGGAGTATTTCACTTTTTTAATAAAAAATCGTCCTCCTTCCCCTTTTCTCAAAACAACTACCACAACCGGGAAATGAGGTTCCTCACTAGAAGGAGAATCACAGCCAACAATAATATCGTAAAATCTGTCAGGCTTCTCTTTAATATAGTTCATTATCTCACTCATCACCTCATTGACCGAGATATTTCCTCTACTTGGGTTATAAAAATATCCTTGAGAAAACTCTTCCATAATGATTTAAAATAACAATTTCTACAAGAAAGTCAAGAAAAAATCCCTTATTATGGAAAAGTGAACTTTATAATTATTTTACAAATTAAACATATCTTCTTCTCCAGCAAGAAGAAGAAAAATATCAATCAACCACCAAATACCAAAACCACCAAAAGTTATTAACTTTAAAATTGCAGTGAAGTATGCGCCACGATAAAACCGGTCGGCTCCGCACCATCCTAAGAAAATGGCAAGAAACAAAGAGATCGTTGAGTCTTTTCCCGAGTCTTCCATCTTATTTAATTAATGTTTTTTATTATTTTAATAAATTCTTCTGGTTTTAGGGAAGCGCCACCAATTATAAAACCTTCGACTCCGGATTTACCAAAATAGTCTCTAACATTTTCACTGTTTACACTTCCGCCATAAAGAATCCGCAAATTATCAAGTATTCTAGCTGGGTAAATTTTAGAAATTAGTTTACGAATAAAAAGAACCGCCTTCCGAGTCTCATCCGGACTGCACGGATTTCCCGTACCAATAGCCCAAACTGGCTCATAGGCTATTACAATATTTTCCATTTCTTTTGCAGAAATTCCATCTAATCCCCTCTTGATTTGCACTTCTAAAACGTTCTGAGTTTCGCCTTTTTTCTTTTCTGCTTCAGTTTCGCCAATGCAGAAAATCACATTTAGGCCTGCAGAGACTACTGCTTTAATTTTTTTATTTATTATTTCATCAGTCTCTTTAAAATGAATCCTTCTTTCGGAATGACCCAAAATTACGTATTGACAACCTAAATCTTTCAGCATTAAAGAAGAAATTCCCCCCGTGAAAGGACCTGATTTCTCATAAAAGCAATCCTGAGCGCCAAGCTTGATGATTGAGAGATAAGAATTAAAAGCTGCTAAATAAATAAAGGGGGGACAAATCACCAGGTCAACATTTTTGATACCACTCAATCCGTCTTTTACCGAATCAAAAAGACTCTTGGCTTCTTGGGTTGTGGCTGGATTCATTTTCCAGTTAGCGATAATAAATGGTTTCATAATTGTTGTTTTCTTAAATATTCGGCGGCTTTTTCCGGCTCAATGGTTGAAATCTCCATTCGAGTTCCGATTTCAAATCCTGCCCAGACAGAAGTTTTTGGTAAAATTGTCCAATGCCAATGATAATGATCATATTTTCTGCCATCGCATGGAGCAGTATGTAAATAAAAATTGTAAGGAGGATCGTTAAGGGCTTTAAAAATTTTACCTAAAGCTGCTTTAAAAGCTTGAGCCAGCTGCCATTTTTCTTTTTCAGTAATTTTTTCAAAATAAGGCAGGTGTTTTTTGGGTGAAATTATAATTTCGAAAGCTGATTTTGATGCAAAAGGACACAGGACTAAAAAATCTTTATTTTCAAAAACAATTCTTTTCTTTGCTTTCTTTTCCCATTTGTCCATTTCGCAGTAAATGCATTTTTTTTCTCTTTTAAAATATCTTTTGGAATTAGAAAGACCTCTGGTCAAATCAACATCAACCAAAGGAGTGGTGATGATTTGGGAATGAGGATGAAATATGGAAGCCCCGGATTCTAAACCATGGTTGTGAAATATTGAAATATGATTAACGAATGGTTTTACCATCAAATCTGAATATCTCTGATGGTAAATATCAATTACTTCCTTAACTTTTTCTAAACTAAGCAGAGCAAGTGATTTCTTGTGATCCCTAGTAATAACTATCTCGTGAAAACCTACGGCATTTATCGTTTCATAAAGATTACCTTCAATTTTCTTGCCTAGTCTAGAATATGGCAAAAAAGCAGGAAATTTATTTGTAATCGAAATAGTCGTCCATTTTTTTAGTTCCTTTCCTCTGACCTTTTTCCCTCGAGAAAAAACCAATGTCGCATCTTTTATAATGTCTTTTTTGCAAAAAGGGCAGTTTTTTTTAGAAGATTCTTGGCTTACTTTTTCTTCCCTTCTAAAAGTTTCAGGCCTCCTCGCCCTGCCTGTAGCAATAACAACCCAGTCTTTTGAGACTAAATCAAGTCTAAGCTCTGAAGGAAACTTTACCCCGTTAAATAATTTCGCCTTCGGTGAAATTCCCACTTTGTGGGATTTAACAGGGTGAATTTTTTTAGGCTTTTTAGTCATATTTATGCGTTATTAAATTCCATCTTATTTTAACTAAATCCAGAGCCATTTTTACCATACTTTTAAATTTAACCTTACTGGCAAGGTCATTTTTCCAAGAAATCGGAATTTCTTTTATTTTATATTTTAATTTTTTGGCAATTATCAAAACCTCGGCATCAAAGGAAAAACGATCTATTATACATTTTGGAAAAATGCTTTCGGTTGCTTTTTTTGTAAAGCATTTAAAACCGCATTGGCTATCCTGAATTTCCCATAAGCCGACTATGACTTTTCTGACTAGCTTAAAAACTTCTCCTGTAAACCTCCTCTGCCAAGGTTGAGGCGGGTCTAAAACTGCTCCCTTTATATCTCGAGACCCAATAACGATATCAAAACCTTCCTTGAAATAGGGCAACATTTTTTCAACCTGATCAATAGAGGTTGAATTATCAGCATCGGTAAAAATACGGTAATCCCCTTTTGCCTCCAACATTCCTTGGCGAACCCCGAATCCCTTACCTTTTTTTTCAGGGAATTTAAGTAATCTTAAATTTTTCATTTCTGGCATCAAGCTTTTGGTGATCTCTGCTGTTTTATCGGTCGAACCATCAGAAACAACCAAAATTTCAGACTCATAATTCTGTTCTCTTAGATATTTGTTTATTTCTCTTAAAGTTTGAGGCAACCTTTTTTCCTCATTATAAGCAGGAATAATAACAGATAAATACATATTAAATTATTTTAACACAAATCTTAAAACAAAAAAACGGCGCTCAGCTTTCTGAAAAACCATCATAAATAAAAAAAATCGGGGCTCAAACTAAATATAGTTTTCACCCCTTAATCAAGGTCTAACAGTTGTTTATTGCGCTGTCTAATTTTTCTGTCCATTTCTTTACAGTGTTCCTCTGTTTGTTTTGCTGCCAATTTCGCAGTTATAGCTGCGATTATTTCTTCTCCTCGCTTTCTATGTTCCGCCATCCCAATATCAGTATGTTCTAGGTCTTTCATTTTCCATCACATTTATATTTTATCATATTATTATAAACTTGTCAATATATCAAAGCCCTTTTTCGTTACTGCTATCGTATGCTCAAAATGAGCTGACAAAGAATCATCAAAAGTTTGGTATCCCCAGCCGTCTTTGGCTCGCCTTATTGTTGGATCCCCTACTGCCACCATTGGTTCTGGACAAAAAACCATGCCTTCTTTTAATTCGGGCCCCGTTCCTTTTTTACCAAAATTTAAAATTTGAGGTTCTTCATGCAATTCTTTTCCAATGCCATGGCCACACAAATCCCTGACAACATTAAATCCATTGCTTTCAACAAATCTTTGGATAGCATTCTCAACATTTCCAATATGATTGCCAGGTTTTATTTCTTTTATTCCTCTTTTGAGAGATTTTTTGGTTACCTTAATTAATCTTTGGGCTTCAAGAGTTACTCTGCCGACTGGAACGGTAATTGCCATATCAGTGTGGAAATTCTTGTAATAAATTCCCAAATCCAAAGAAATAATATCGCCCTCCTTTAAAATCCTCTCTGAGGGCAGACAATGGACAATCTCTTCATTAATTGAGGTACATAAACTTGCCGGATAAGGATCAATTATACCATCTTTTCTGCTGGTGTATCCTTTAAAAGATGGCTTTGCTCCGGAATTTAAAATCAGACTCTCTGCGAGCCTGCCTAATTCTAGAGTTTTAATTCCTGGTCTAACTTTTTTCTCTAACTCTCTCAATATTTCTGCCAGTATTTTTCCGCCCTCTCTCATTATTTCAATTTCCTTTTGCGTTTTGATTGGAATCGGAATCATTGGACATTTATTATAAAGCCTTCAAAATATCTTTGAAAACATTTTCGATGTTTTGTTCTCCATTTATTTTAATCACTTTTCCTTGTTTCCTGTAATAATTTATTACAGGAACAGTATACTTTTGAAATTGTTCCAGTCGCTTTCTTATTGCCTCAGGCTTATCGTCAGGTCTCAGAACTAATTTTCCGCCGCATTTATGGCATTCTTTGAGTTTTTTAAACTCTCCGACCCAGGGAATAAGCTCGCCGCATTTTGAGCATTGTCTTCTTTTGGTTAAACGATTAAAAGCCACTGTTTTTGAAATATCAATTAGAATGAACTTTGTATTTTTTTCCCATCCGTACCATTTTAGGGTTATTTCCAAAAGTTTAGCTTCCAACATTAACCTTGGTCCGCCGTCATAAATCCACCCCTTGAAATTATTTTTTTTCTTGAAATCTGCCAACTTATCCATCCAGATTTCAATAATCGTGGATTCGGGAACCCATTCGCCTCTGTTCATAACCTTGACCAGCTTTTTACCAGTAAAATCGTTAACTTTTTGGCGCTGCCGAAGAGCCTCGCCACTACTGAAGTGCTCGAGGTAAAATTTTTTGGTCAACAGCTCAGCTTGAGTTCCCTTACCTGAACCTGCTCGGCCAAAGAGAATTATGGAAAGCGAATTTTTAGAATTTCTCTTCATTATAGATTGAGACTTTAAAATGTCTCGTATTCTCTCATCTCCAATTGGGCTTTTATTTGTCGGACGGTTTCCAAGATCACATTAACAAGAATCAATAAGCTTGTTCCTCCAACTAAAAATCGGAAGGCCAGTATTTTAGTCAAATTTCCGACAACCGTTGGTGTTATAGCTATAACTGCCAGAAACAAAGCTCCAATTGGCAATATCCGATTAAGTAAGTGAGATAAAAATTCAGCAGTGGAAGCTCCCGGTCTAATTCCCGGGATAAAGCCACCTGATTTTTGTAAATTTTCAGAAACGTTATCAGGATCAAAAGTAACAATGGTGTAAAAGAAAGTAAAAACAAAAACTAAAAAGAATTCCAGGATTCCATAGACCCAGGCATTCTGGAAAAATTTACCTACGCTTTGGGCAATAACCCCTATTTTCCCCTGGAATCCGACTAAAAGATTGGCTATCATTGCCGGAAAAGTCAAAATGGAGAGAGCAAAAATTATGGGCATAACTCCGGCTGGATTGATGTTCAGTGGCAAATAAGTAGAAACTCCTCCGTACATTTTAGATCCTCTTACTCTTTTTGCATAAGAAACCGGGATATTGCGCCTGGCTTCATTTATTATAATCACCCCTACCAAGATTACTATTATCATACCAAAAAAGAGCAGATACGAATAAAGAGGTAACTTTTGAGTTTTTACAAGATTTATAATCTGGAGAACATTTGTTGGAAAATCAGCGATAATTCCGGCGAAAATCAAAAGGGAAGTTCCTTCGCCTATTCCTTTTTCAGAAATTAGTTCTCCCAACCACATCAAAAAAATGGCACCAGCGGTGACAATAACAACAGAATTAAAAGTTAAAAAATTAGAAAGATGCCCTATTAGTCTCTGCCTCTGAAACAAAGCTAACATTCCATAGGCATTAAGGGCAGCTAGAGGAACAGTTAGAATTCTCCCGTATTGAGTAAATTTTTGACGGCCGGCTTCTCCCTCTTCTTTGTACAACTTCTCAAGGTTGGGAAAAATCATTGTTAGCAATTGTAAGATAACTGTTGACGTAATATAGGGACCCAAACCTAACATAACAACTGAAAATTTGTCCAAAGCTCCCCCTGTAAAAACATTTAAAATACCAAATGTGGTAAATTGTTCAAAGAATTGTTTTGCCACATCCTTATTCGTAACAATGCCGGGAATAGGGATATTATTCATTAATCTAAAAATGATAAAAATAAATAAGATAAAAAGGATCTTATTTCTCAAATCGCGAATTTTAAAAACTTGACTTATTTTTTCAAACATAATTTAAATTTTACTTTTTTATCCTGCCACCTGCTTTTTCAACTTTTTCTTTTGCTTTTTTTGAAACACTGCAGTTTTCAACTATTATTGCTTTTGTCAGCATTCCTTTCCCCAAAATTTTTACCTTCGGCATCCTTCCTTCTATATTATGAATTAATTTTTTTTCTAACAAGACCTGCGGGCTAATTTTTATCTCGGCTTTTTCACCTTTACCGTTCTTATTATCAACGAAAAATCTCTTTTCTATTTCTCCAACGTTAATTATGACTGGTTCTGACCAATCTTTCTTAAATCTATAACCTCTTAATTTCGGATACCTCTTAATTAAACTACGGATAAGAGGCTCGAATTTATGACCCGCTCTTGCCCGCTGACCTTTTACTCCTTTTCCAGAGTAAGCACCTTTTTTCCCCCCTCGACCAATTCTCTTTCGTTCTTTCAGATTATGTATAGGTTTTAATTCATTTAGCTGCATAATTTTTTTTCAATTTCTTAAAAGCCGAAATTGTTGCCCGAGCATTATTAATTTTATTTCCCGTTCTACCTAAAATCTTAGAAGAGACATTTTTTACTCCGGCCAAATTACAAATAACCCTAACCGTTCCACCTGCGACTAAACCCCTTCCTTTTCTTTGCGGTTTTAATAAAACTTCGGCCGGACCATACTTAGCGTAAGTTTCGTGAGGGATAGTTTCATTGATAATTGGCACCTCAATGAGATTTTTTTGGGCTAGTCTCGTTGCTTTTTCCACTGCCTGAGCCACATCTAATCCTTTCCCTAATCCCAAGCCAACTTTTCCTAGTTTATTTCCGGCAACTATTACTGCTCGAAATCTTAATTTCTTACCGCCGGCTCTGACGTGAGTAACTCTGGCCAAATCCAAAAGCTTAGTCTCAAATCCCTCCTTAATTTCTGGCCCTCTTCGAGAAAAAAATCTATTTGGTCTTCTTGATTTTATTTCTTCCATAATTTTTTTAGTTACATTAAAATTTAAGCCCCCCTTTTCTCGCTCCATCAGCTAAAGCTTTTACTCTTCCATGGTATTTATAACCTCCGCGGTCAAAAACCACTTTGTCAATCTTATTCTTCAGTGCTTTTTGGGCAATTAATTCTCCGACCCTAAAAGCTAGGGCAGTCTTACCGGCATTGTTTTCAGCTTTAACTTTTTTCATCTTTGCATCACTTACTGCTAAAATAGTAATGTTTTTTTCGTCATCAATCAAACTGGCATAAATATGTTTATTAGAACGAAAAACACAAAGTCGAGGCCTTGCTTCTGTGCCCGAAATTTTGGCTCTCGCTCTAGCATGACGTCTTGTTCTAATTTTTTGTTTTAATATTTTTGCCATTTAATATATGCTGATATTTTTTCCTCTAAGTGGTTGCAACCACTTTCTTTCCTTCCTTCCTCTTAACAACCTCGCCAGAATATTTAATCCCTTTGCCTTTATATGGTTCGGGCGGCTGAATTTTCCTAATTTTTGAGGCAAGTTGCGATACGGCCCCTTTGTCAATTCCTGAAATTATAATATTGTTTTTTTCAAGCGTGAACTTTATTCCGGGCTGCGCCTTGACTTTAACTTGGTGAGAAAATCCAACTTTCAAACTCAAATCTTGACCTTCTAAAGTTGCCTTGTATCCGATGCCTTCTATTTCTAATCTTTTCTCAAATCCTTTACTCACTCCTTCCACCATTCCGGCAACGAGCGCTCTTGTTAATCCCAAATAGGCATTTATTTTTTTACTCTCTTGTTTCCGCAGTTTTAAGGATTTTGGCGAAACAAAAATCTGTCCTTCTTTTATCTCTATATTTATTTCAGGACGTATAACTCTTTGAAGGTTTCCTTTTTGGCCAGAAACTTCGATTTTCTGATCTTTAAAGTCAATTTTTACGCCTTCCGGTATTAAGATTGGTTTTTTTCCTATTCTTGACATATATTTTTACCAAATTTCAAGAATGATCTCTCCTCCTATTTTTTTCTTCTTAGCTTCTTTGTTGGTCATTAAACCATTAGGAGTAGAAATTATTGACATTCCGTAACCTCCCTTAACTTTTTTCATCTCTTTCGCTTCAGAATAAATTCTCTGGCCCGGTTTTGAAATTCTTTTCAATCCGGAGATTACCGGAATTTTGTTATCGTATTTTAAAGTTATCGTAATTACTCTTTTTACTTTTTTTCCTTTTTCTTCTATTTTTTCTATAAATCCTTCTTTTTCTAAAATCTTAGCAATCTCATATTTAAAATTAGAAAAAGGAACAGAAACCGTGGAATGAGAAACGGCTTGGGCGTTGGTTATTCTGATAATCATGTCGGAAATTGGATCAGTCATAAAGTTTTAAAATTATTTTTGCATTTATCTTTAATTTTATTAATAAAACTACCAGCTGGATTTTTTAACTCCGGGAATTAAGCCCTGATTTGCCATTTCTCTAAAACATATTCTGCATAAAGCAAAATCTCTCATATAACCTCTTTTCCTCCCACACCTAAAGCACCTCCTTACAATTCGAGTTTTAAATTTCGGTTTTTTCTGTGATTTTGCAAATTGAGCTGTTGTTGACATAAAATCTTTTTGATTTTAACTTTTTATCGGAAAACCCAACAACTTGAATAATTCAATTCCTTCTTCTCTTTTTTTAGTCGTAGTAACTACGGTAACCTCAAATCCAAAAATAGTCTTTACTTTTTCAGGTGAAACTTCCGGAAAACAAATATGTTCTTTAATACCCGTGGTTAGATTCCCTTTTTTATCAATTGATTTCTGTTCGATACCGCGAAAATCTCTTGACCTTGGAAGAGCAATATTAATTAATCTTTCAAGAAAATCCATCATCTTTTTCCCTCTTAAAGTTACTCTTGCTCCAACTGGGAGACCTTCCCTGATTTTAAAGGTGGAAATCGATTTTTTAGCTCTTGTTAAGGTCGGCTTCTGCCCCGCAATAAGAGACAAGTCGTTCAAAATAGCATCGCAAATTTTCTTTTGCTCATCAGATGTTTTTTCGGTAATCATCCTTCCGAATCCGGAATTTACAATAACCTTTTCGATCTTTGGGACTGCCATCACGCTCTTAAAGTTAAACTTGGTCATCATCGCCGGTATTACTTCTTTTTTGTATTTTTCTAATAATTTCATCTTCTTTATTTATTGGAAATTATTACTAAATTTCTTTACCACACTTTTTGCAAATACGATATTTTTTCTTTTCTTTTGAAGGTGAAAGGGAATCTTCCTTTAAAATATACCCTATTCTGGTCGCTTTTTGACATCTGGTACAAATAATTTTTACTTTGGAGGCGGGCATAGGAAAAGGTAGCTCAACTACCTGGCCTTTTTCTCCTTCGTTTTTTGGCTTTACATGCTTCTTTTTTAAATTAATTCCTTCAACCAATATTTTTTCTTCTCCTGGAAAAGATTTCAAAACTTTCCCACTTTTCCCGCGGTCTTTGCCAGAAACTATTAAAACTATATCACCTTTTTTTATTTTCATTTTTGACTACGAAATTACGAAAAACTTTTATATCCTCTTTTCTTATCTATTTTGTAATAGTTACACTAATTCTTCAGCTAAAGCTGCTATCCTTTCAAACCCCTTTTCCTTTAACTCTTTTGCAACCGGCCCTAAAATTCTTCCTCCTTTTGGTTCTTTTGATTTACCTTCTAATATAACAACTGCATTGTCATCGAAAGAAATATAAGTTCCATCAGGTCGGCGATAAGGCCTCTTCTGTCTGATAATTACTGCTCTGGCTACCTCATGTTTTTTTACTATTCTTCTTGGCTCGGCCTCTTTTACCACCACAAATATGATATCTCCGATCTGGCCATACTTTCTTCTGCTTCCTCCTAAAATTCTAAAACATTGGGCTATTCGCGCTCCAGTATTGTCGGCTACTTTTAACATTGTTCTTGTCTGTATCATAAAAAATTATTTGGTTGTGTTTTCGCTAAACTCTGTTGATGTTTCTTTTTTTTCCAAATTTTCCTCCAAAGTCGGCTCTTCTAATTCTTCTTCTGGTTCAGAAATTTTTGACAACGTGGTTCTTTTTATTACCTGCCATTTTTTATCCTTACTTATCGGTCGGCACTCTTCCATTAACACCTCGTCCCCGATATTACATTCTTCTTTTTCGTCGTGAGCTTTAAAGCGCTTTAAATAGTGGTATCTTTTCTTGTATTTTCTATCCTTTTTTAGACGCTCAACCTCAACCACTACAGTCTTTTTCATTTTATTAGAAATAACCTTTCCTTTTAATTGATTTTTAGCCATAATTTGACTTAAATTATACCTCTAGAATAAATTAAAAATTAGATTTTTACAAGCTATCTATTCTCTTTTAATATTGTAAGAATCCTGGCGATTTTTTTCTTCAAATTACCGGCCTCATGTACATTTTTCACCTTACTAGAGGCCAAATCAAAGCGAAACTGTCTCAGTTTTTCTTGGTCTTCTCTAAGAATTTTTTGAAGCTCATCTTTTGACTTTTGGCGTAATTCTTTGGCTTTCATGTTAAAATTTTATCCCTTTTGGAGTTCTTTTTGTATGCGAACTAGCGCTTTATGAACTTTGTTTTTATCGGTAATTTATCGCCGGCTTTTTCCAAAGCTTCTTTTGCCTCTCCCTCGCTTATGCCATCTACTTCAAATAAAATTCTGGCAGGCCTTACAGGGAAAGCATAATGATCGACTCCTCCCTTTCCCCCACCCATTGGTACTTCTGTTCCTTTTTTAGTTATCGGTTTCTGCGGAAAAACTCTAATCCAAAGCTTTCCTCCCTTTTTAAGATATCTTATTATAGTTCTCCGAGCAGCTTCTAATTGGCGGGAGCTTAACCAGACACTTCCTAGGCTTTTCAGGCCGAAATTTCCAAAAACTAATTCTGTCCCCCGATTATCAATTCCCCTTGAACGACCTTTCTGCCATTTTCTATGTTTTACTCTTTTTGGCATTAACATATTTCTCTTATAAATTACGAATTTTTACGAAAGTACAAAAAATTAATTTTTCAGGTTTCGTAATTTCGTACTCTTTCCTAATTTCGTAGTCTAAAATTTTTCTCCTTTATATAACCAGACCTTTACACCAACTACTCCGTATGTACAATAAGCTGTGGCTGTTCCGTAATCAATATCAGCCCTGATAGTCTGACGCGGCAGTCTTCCTTTTTTAAGCCATTCGGTTCTGGCAATCTCGTTTCCATCTAACCTACCAGAAACCTGAACCCTGATTCCTTGAATTTCTTTGTGAAAAGTGGTCTTTTCTATGGCTTGTTTTAAAGTCCTCCTGAAAGGAGTCCTTCTTTCAATCTGTTGGACAATCCATTGAGCCACTAAGGTGGCTGATAACCAAGGGTACTTAATTTCTTTGATTTCCAGCCTTAATTCAAAAGGTCGGCTCTTACCTTTTTTCATAACAGAGAAGGGCTTTTTCCAGATTGTTTTTTCTAAATCTTTTTTCAATTCCTCAATTCCCTCACCGCGCCGGCCAATAATTAAACCAGGCCTAGCAGTAGAAATAATGATATTAATCTTATTTGGAAATCTTTCTATTTCAATATTTTCTAAGCCAACTTTGGCCAATTTTTTATTTAAAAATTTCCTGATTTCAAAATCTTCCTTTAAGTATTTAGCCATCTCTTTCTTGTAAAAACCTCTGGAAACCCAGTCAGTTATTTGTTTTATCCGGAAAACTTTTGGATGAACTTTGTGTGTCATATCTTTTGAAATTACTTATTTGGAAAATGACTTACGTCCAAAAATTCTCTTGGTTAATTTCTCAAATCTTGGTTTTTGGGAAACCGTTTCAGTTCTTGAAATTTTTGGCTTTGGGCCTGATTTTGCGATTCTTTCTGGCTTTTTTTCTTCTTTAGTTAAAGCTGCTTTTTGAGCCGCTCCTATGGCCTTACCTTTTTCTATCTCATCTAAAAATAAAGTGATATGTGAAGTTTTTTTCTGAATCGGAGACGGTGAGCCGCGAGCCCGCGGCATCCACTTTTTCATCTTAGGCCCTTCATCGACAGTGATTCTAGAAATATAAAGATTTGACTCATCTAATCCTGAAATATTTTTCGCATTCGCAACAGCTGATTTTATCAGTTTGATCATGGGCAGAGCTGCTCTTTTTGTAATGAAATTCAAAATATTCTCGGCTTCTTTTACGGTTTTTTTTCTGATCGAGTCGGCAACTAGTCTGACTTTACGTGGCGCAATATGTAAATTATTTAATTTAGCGGTTATTGGCATGTTACTTTTTTTCCTCCGGGGCTTTAGCTTCTTTTAATTTTACTGCTTCTTTTTCAGCAGTAACCTGCTCAAGTTCTCTCTGCATCCTTCCTCCGTGTCTCGAAAATTTGGTTGTCGGAGCAAATTCGCCTAATTTGTGACCGACCATTTCCTCAGTTGCCTGAACTACGATAAATTCTTTTCCATTGTGAACATTAAAGGTAAACCCCACCATTTCTGGACTAATGGTTGTATCTCTTGACCAGGTCTTGATAATCTCTTTTCCGCCCCCTTTCATTTTTTCTATTTTTTTTAGAATATTTTGATCCACGAAAGGACCTTTTTTAAGTGATCGTGCCATATCTTTTTTTATTGTTTGTTTTTGTTTTGCCTTCTTTGAAGAATAAATCTAGTGGTCCATTTTTTCCTTCTTGTCTTCACTCCCCTGGCCGTCTTTCCCCACGGAGTTTTGGGATGCTTTAAACCAATTGGCGTTTTTCCACCACCTCCACCATGAGGATGATCACAGGGATTCATCGCCGTCCCTCTCACGGCTGGACGCCATCCTTTTAATCTTCTCCTTCCCGCTTTTCCAATTAATTCAAATCTTTTTTCAGGATGAGAAACCTGTCCGATTGAAACGAAACTTTCCCCGTAGGCTTTTCTTATTTCTCCAGATGAAAGCTCTAAGTTAGTAAAACCCTCATCCTGAGCTAATATTGTTGCAAAAGTTCCGGCTGACCTCATAAGTTTTCCTCCTTTTCCGACTTCTAATTCAATATTGAAAACCTGAGTTCCGACTGGAATATTTTTTAATTTCATTCTGTTGCCGGACTTTATCTCTGCTTTTTCTGCACAAATAATTTCGTCACCAATTTTCAGAGCTGCCGGAGCTAAAATATATCTTTTTTCACCGCCCTGATACTCGATTAAAGCCAAATAAGCAGTGCGGTTGGGGTCATATTCTAAAGCGATAACCTTTCCTGGTATTCCAAATTTTTCTTGGCCAAAATCTATAAGACGGTACATCCTTTTCACTCTTTGGCCTCGGTGACGAATCGTGATTCTGCCCGTAAGATTTCTACCAGCTTTTTCTTTTATCGGAAGAAGTAATCTTTTTTCTGGTTCTTTTTTAGTCAAAAATTTTTTACTTTTGTTTATAGTTCCCATACAAAATCAATTTTTTTATTTTGGCAAAATATCGATTTTTTGTCCTTCTTTCACTCTGACAATTGCCTTTTTACAGCCACTTTTCCAGCCGAATGTCTTTCCTGATCGTCTTTTCTTTGCCGGGGTTTTGACGATGTTTACACCTCTGACTTCTACATTAAAAGTTCCCTCGACTGCTTTTTTTATTTCTGTTTTATTAGCTTCTGGAAAAACCTCAAAAACATACTGATTATTTTTACTTAAATCGGTAGCCTTTTCTGTTACATGCAAAGATTTTAAAATCCGGTAAGCTCCTGCGGTTCCTTTTCTTATTTTTTTAGTTGTCGCTGGTTCAATTTTCGGTTTCTCTAAATTTTTCTTTTCTTCTTTTCCCTTTTCAGTCTTTTTTTCTTCTTCTTTCTTTTTTTTGAAAAATGATAATGCCATATTTTATTCTTCTTTGAAAAAAGTTTCTTTTAGTGCCTTTATCGAATCTTTGGTAATAATTAAGTAATTAAAAGAGAGTAATTCTAAAACATTCAGATTCTGGACTAATTCGACTTTCGTTTTTGAAATGTTTCTTCCTGCTTTTATAATTGTTTCATCTTTTTTAGGTAAAATAACCAGTCTTGATCCCTTTGCCGGCAATTTGGCCAAAATCTCTACCATTAAATTTGTCTTAGGTTTTTCCAATTCTAAACTATCTAAAACAATCAGGTGCTCGTTTTTAGCTTTGGACGCCAAAACCATAGATAAAGCTTTCCTTCTCATTTTCTTTGAGATATCTTTTTTGAAAACAACATCTGTCTGGGGTCCAAAAGTTACGCCACCATGCCTCCAAATCGGAGATCTTATAGAACCATGCCTAGCTCTTCCTGTTCCTTTTTGCCGCCAAGGTTTTCTCCCGCTTCCTGAGACTTCGGATCTATTCTTGGTTTTAGCAATAATCCTTCTTCTATTTGCCATCTGGGCCACGGCCACTTGGTGAACTAAATCAGGGTTCATTTTAACGTCAAAAATCTCCTTAGGTAAACTAATACTTTCTTCTGACTTTTTCCCGTTTTGATTATAAATTGCAACTTTCATTTTTATATAAAATTTTATTCTGACTCCCGAATTTCCAGCAGTATCCCTTTTCTGCCCGGGACAGCGCCCTTCACTGCCAAAACATTATTTTCTGAATCAACTTTTGCTACTTTTAAATTCTTGACTGTTATTCTACCTCCTCCCATTCTGCCGGCCATTTTCTTTCCTTTTATAACTCTTTGAGGGTACCTCTGACCGATTGAACCCGGTGATCTCCATTTTTCTTTAGTACCGTGAGTCTTAAACTGACCCCTGAAATGCCATCTCTTAACCACCCCGGCGAATCCCTTTCCTTTTGATAGGCCGGAAATGTTTACAAAATCTCCGGGTTTGAAAATATTTAGATCAATTTTGTCTCCAACTTTAAACTGCGCTCCATCTTTATTTCTTTCTTCTTTAATATATCTGAATTCTTTACCCTTCATTGTCTTTTTTATTTTTTTCGCCTTTTTTATTTCCTCGCATCCAAATTGAATTGCCTCATATCCATCGGTTTCTTTGGTTTTTACTTGAGTTACTAGGCAGGGTTCTACTGAAATCAAAGTAACCGGAACCACATTTCCCTTATCGTCGAATATTTCTGCCATTTCCAGTTTTTTTCCTAATATAAATTTCATAAACCAATGATTTTTGATACAAACAAAAATGTCGGGAAAACCCGACACCATCAGATTATTTCCCCGATTCTTTTTCTTATGACATTATTTAAAAAAAAATTTCATAAGAAATAATTTAATATTACATCTTGATTTCAATATCAACACCGGCAGGAAGATTCAAATTCATTAAGGCGTCAATAACTTTCTGGTCCGGAGTCAGAATATCAATTAGTCTCTTATGAACTCTCATTTCAAACTGTTCTCTTGCGTCTTTATGAACGAAGGATGATCTGTTAACGGTGTATTTGCGAATCTCGGTCGGTAATGGAACTGGCCCCAAAACTTCGCTTCCATAACGCAAGGCTGTCTCCACAATCTGATGTGCGCTGCTATCAATAACCTTATGATCGTAGGATCTTAATTTAATCCTAAGTCTGGGTTTTGATTCAACTTTTTTCCCCTTAACTGCACTCTCCTGTTTTTTGACAGGAGTTTGCACCAAATTAATATTTGTCTTTTTTGCCATCTTAAAAGAACAAGATCCTTAAAAATCCAAAATAGCTATAACTGTTAATTAACAACTATTTTGTTATTTTCGTTACCACTCCTGCTCCCACAGTCTTTCCACCTTCGCGGATAGCGAATCTTGATTTTTCTTCCAAAGCTATTGGAGCAAGTAATTTTATTTTCAAATTAACGGTATCTCCGGGCATAACCATTTCTGTCCCCTGAGGTAAAGTCACATCTCCAGTAACGTCAGTAGTTCTGATATAAAATTGTGGTTTGTATCCTGAAAAGAAAGGAGTGTGTCTTCCGCCTTCTTCTTTTGTTAAAACATAAACCTCCCCGTCAAATTCAGTATGGGGGGTGATACTGCCGGGCTTAGCCAAAACTTGACCTCTTTCTACATCTTCTTTTTTCAATCCTCTTAACAAAATTCCGACATTATCTCCCGCTCTTCCTTCGTCCAGAGTCTTATTAAACATTTCAACGGAAACAACAGCTGTTTTTACTGTTTGCTTTAATCCTAACAATTCCACCTCTTCGTTGGGTTTTATAACTCCCCTCTCAATTCTTCCGGTCGCTACTGTACCACGGCCGGCAATAGTAAAAACATCTTCAATAGCCATCAGGAAAGGTTTGTCCATGTCTCTGGCAGGATCAGGAACGAAATCATCAACAGCTTTAATCAGCTCTAAGATGGGTTTAGCCGCTTCATCATCTATTGATTTGGCCTCAAGAGCTTTCAAGGCCGAACCTTTAATTATAGGAGTTGTATCCCCAGGAAACTGATATTTTTTCAAAATTTCTCTTAATTCAGACTCTACTAAAGTAATAATTTCCGGGTCATCAACCATGTCAATTTTGTTCAAAAACACCAGCAAAGAAGGAAGACCCACTTGTCTGGCTAATAAAATATGCTCTCTAGTCTGAGGCATTGGTCCGTCGGGAGCAGAAACAACTAAAATTGCCCCATCCATCTGGGCAGCGCCAGTAATCATATTCTTAACGTAATCAGCATGGCCGGGACAATCAATTAAAGCATAGTGTCTTTTATCGGACTCAAATTCAACGTGAGAAATAGAAATAGTCAAACCCCTGGCCTTCTCTTCGGGAGCAGCATTCAAATCATCTACTCCTTTTTCAGAAGCAGACATGCCTTTTAATTTTGAGATCTTTAAAATCGCCGCAGTGGTGGTTGTCTTACCATGAGCAACGTGGCCAATAGTACCAATATTGACGTGCGGTTTTGTTCTTATAAACTTTTCTTTTTCTGCCATATTAAAATAAACAACATGGAACACACAACTTGCAACAAACTACTGTTTACAGGATGCATGAACCACGAAATTATGTTTTTATTATATTTTTAATGTTATATTCCTATTCTATTAGATATAGAAAGAAAGTCAATACTCTCAACGCCTCTTACCTTCAATTATTTCTTGGGCGATGTTCTGCGGTACTTCTTCATAATGGTCAAATTCCATTGTAAAAGTTCCCCGGCCTTCTGTCAATGACCTCAGGACAGTAGCGTAACTAAACATCTCAGACAAGGGAATCTTAACTTCCAAAACTTTAAAATCTATTCTGTCTTTTGTTTCTTCAATTTTTCCTCTTCTGGCACTTAAATCTCCGATTGTATCTCCTAAAAACTCAGCTGGTATTATTACCTCGAGTTTCATTATTGGTTCCAGAAGAATCACTTTTCCTCTTCTGGCTGCTTCTTGAAAAGCTATGGAGCCCGCTATCTTAAATGCAATCTCCGAAGAGTCGACTTCGTGATAAGAACCGTCATACAAAGTCGCTTCTATATCTACCATAGGATATCCTGCTAAGACGCCTTTTTCTACTGCTTCGATTACTCCTTTCTTAACCGCAGGTATAAATTCTGAGGGAATAATTCCACCCTTTATGCCGTTTACAAACTTGAATCCTTCTCCTCGCTTTTTTGGTGTCACTCTCAACCAAACGTGGCCATACTGTCCTCGACCCCCTGACTGTCTGATGTATTTCCCTTCGGCTTCTGCTTCCTGTTTTATTGTCTCCTTATAAGCAACTTGAGGTCTACCAACATTAGTTTCGACTTTAAACTCTCTTCTTAAGCGATCAACAATGATTTCCAAATGGAGCTCCCCCATTCCGGAAATAATAGTCTCACCCGTTTCTAAATCGCTTTTTACTTTAAATGTCGGGTCTTCTTCAGTTAGTTTCTTAATAGATGCTCCCATCCTCTCTTGATCTGCTTTTGTTTTAGGCTCAATTTTTACAGAAATGACAGGTTCCGGGAAAGAAATTTTTTCCAAAACAATCGGATGTTCTTCATCACATAAAGTATGACCAGTAGAAGTTCTTTTTAAACCGACGGTTGCCCCGATGTCACCGGTAAATACTTCCTCTACTTCTTCTCTTTCATTGGCATGCATTCTGACGATTCGGCCAATTCTCTCTTTTTCATTAGTTGTTGTATTCAAAACATAGGAACCCTTTTTCAAAGTTCCTGAATAAACTCTAAAAAAAGTCAGAGATCCAATGAAAGGGTCGGCTGACACCTTGAAAGCTAAAGCGGTAAATGGTTCTGAATCACCAGGATGTCTCTCAATCTCTTGCCCTGTTCTCGGGTCAACTCCTTTTACAGAAGGCATATCAAGAGGACTGGGCAAATAATAAGCTATCCCATCCAAAAGCGGCTGAACTCCTTTGTTCCTGAAGGAAGCCCCGCAAAAAACCGGAATAAGTCTATAATTCAAGGCTGCTTTTCTTAAAACTTTTCTCAAATCCTCGATCGCAATTTCTTCTTTGGCTAGATATTTTTCCAAAAGCTCCTGATCTTCAGCCACAATTTTTTCTATTAATTTTTCTCTCCATTTTTTCGCGTTTTCCAGTAAATCGGCTGGAATTTCTTCAAGTTTTAAAACCTGGCCAAAGTCTCCGCCGAACACCAAGGCTTTCATTTTTAATAAATCAATTACTCCAGTAAATTTATCTTCACTTCCTATTGGCAACTCAACGGCCACGGCGTTTTTTGTCAGTTTATGCCATATTGATTCCAAGGATTTTTCGAAACTGGCGCCCGTCCTATCCATTTTGTTGATAAAACAAATTCTAGCTACATTAAATTTGTCAGCTTGACGCCAAACAGTTTCTGATTGTGATTCAACTCCGGCTACTCCATCAAAAACCACCACTGCCCCATCTAGAATCCTTAAGGACCTCTGAACCTCGGCAGTAAAATCAATGTGGCCTGGAGTGTCAATAATATTTATTCTGTATTCAGATTTTTCATCTTTTCCTTTATTTGGATTGAGATATTCTTCAGGTGTCCAATAACAAGTAGTGGCAGCAGATTTAATGGTTAGCTTTCTTTCTTTTTCCTGGATCATCCAGTTCATAATTGCCGTACCATCATCGGTACTTCCAAGTTTGTGAGAAATTCCCGTATAAAACAAAATCCGCTCGGTTGTCGTTGTTTTTCCAGCTGAAATATGGGCAATAATGCCTATGTCTCTGTATTTTTCAATTGGATATAAACGAGGCATATAACTTAATTTTTAATTTCTAATTTTCAATCTTTAAAATCGGAGTTAAACTATTGACAAATTAAATTTTATTTGGTATGATTCTGATATGGATTAAACACTGGAGGTGGATATATGGAAAAAATGATAAGAGCTTTCGCTGTTTTTTTGGGGATTTTTGCTGTAGTAGCTACTGGGTTCAGCTCGGGAATGGCAGCAGCAAAAGACGATATAGCAAAAGGAGGCCTGGCAGCAATCGCGGCTACTTGTTTTCTACTCATGCTACTTATTCTAGTTCTTTGGATAAAAGAGCAAATAGTAGAAGAGCTCCAAAAGAAATCCTAAACCATTCAAGGCCTCAAGGGCAGACCTATCAACTTTGTATAGATTTACAAAATTGATAATAATGCCCGTTTTTTTATTTCCAAAGAACATCTATTTACGAAACAGATTTGTGAGCGTGGCCCTTTGAAGCCCCGCCCCCTAAGTCGTACAATTAAACACAGCGTAGAAGGCGGGGCGAGAAATAGACGCGGCGAAGATAAACTCGCACTATTTTTTCAGCCGACGTCGTGCCACGCGAACAAATCTGTCTCGTATTTAGCGTTACCATGCAAAGTGCGCAAAGGCACGATTGGCTTCTGCCATTCTGTGAGTATCCTCTTTCTTTTTTATTGCTGGTCCTTTGTTTTCCGAAGCCTCAATTAATTCATCTGCTAATTTTTGAACCATTGGCTTTCCTTTTCTTGATTTTGCAGCTCCAATTATCCAGCGCATGGCCATAGTCATTCTTCTGTTTCCCTGGACTTCCCTGGGAACTTGATAAGTAGCACCGCCTATTCTTTTTGGCCTTACCTCTAAAATTGGACTGGCGTTTTCAATCGCTATTTCAAAAACTTCTAAGGGTTCTTTTTTTGTTTTTTCTTTTAAAATACTAAAAGCGCCATAGACGATCTTCTTGGCAATGTTTTTTTTGCCCTGTCGCATCACTTGGTTTATAAATTTTGCAACAACAACATTGTTATAAACTGGATCTGGTAAAATATTTCTTTTTTCTCTTTTTTGTCGAGCCATTTAATTTATAAAATTATTTTTCCTTTTTAACGCCATACTTTGATCTTTCCTGTTTTCTGCCCTCAACTCCGGTCGCGTCTAGCATTCCTCTGACAATATGGTATCTAACTCCTGGCAAATCTTTAACCCTTCCTCCTCTTATCACAACCATCGAGTGTTCCTGCAGATTATGTCCAACTCCCGGGATATAAGCCGAAACTTCCATGCCATTTGTCAGACGAACTCTGCAAACCTTTCGTAGACCTGAATTTGGCTTTTTAGGAGTGACTGTAAAAACCTTAAGACAGACTCCTCTTTTAAAAGGAGCTAAATATTTGCTTGGTCTGTTTTTCTTTTGGTTAAAACCGAACTTCAAAGCGGGCATTCTTTTACGCTTTCCAATCTGTTTTCTGCCGTATTTAATTAATTGATGAATCGTTGGCATACAAATAAGTTAACAAAGAATGAAAAAAAAGTCAATTCTTTAGAATGGTGACGGTGCTCCAGTAAATAAAGTGTAAATGGGATTCAATATAAAACCAAGTCCGAATCTATATATCAAGAAAATTAAAATAATGATTAATAAAAGACTATTTCTAATTAAAAAATTTCTAATTTTATCTGATGCTAATGCTAAAATTATATGTGATCCATCAAGGGGCGGAATTGGAATCAAATTGAATATTCCCAAAGCTAAGTTAAGCCAAATGAATAAACTTAAAAAAGATCCAAAAAAAATATTTGAAAAAGTAAAAAATCTAAGAATAAGGCTCATTACTAATGCTAGAGAAAAATTTGCAAAAGGACCGGCGATACCGACCAAAACTGCGCCTAACTTTTGATTCTTAAAGTTCATTGGATTAATGGGCACTGGTTTACCCCACCCAAACCCGACCAGAAAAATTAATAAAGTTCCAAATGGATCCAAGTGAGCTAAAGGATTGATCGTTAAACGCCCCCTATCTTTCGATGTCGGATCTCCTAAGAAATAAGCTACCCACGCATGGAAGTATTCATGAATACTTAAAGAAAGAATAATGGCAATCGCGATTATCAAAAATGATATCGGATCTGAAAACAATATTTCTATTAAAGTCATTTTATTAGTATAGCATATAAATAAAGCTTGATAAATTTAAAAAATAGTTATAATATAGAGATATTATGGAAAAACAATGTCTAGTTTGCGGAAAAAAATCAGTGATGGCCTGGAGGCTAATCAAGCTTCGTGGAAAATTTAATCCGACTAAAAAGTATAGAAAGCACCCAAATTTGCAATGGGTTCGTGTTCCTCTCGAAATAAAAAAAGGCTCTCTAAAAAAATTCAGAGGAAAAAGAATTCTGGCCTGTACGAAATGTATCAAAGCAATCGGAAAGAAATAATAATTTCGCGGGGTGTCGGATAATGGTAGTCCGCTACCTTGGGGTGGTAGTAACGGCGGTTCAATTCCGCCCACCCCGACAAACAAAAAACTTCATTTCAGAATGAAGCTTTTGTTTTTCAATAAAAGAGTCCTGGCACTTCCGTAAAATTTTCTCCGAGAAAAATTCAGGTGGGCATCCTCACGTATAACCAACAGGTTACACAAATTTGGATAAGCCCTAATAGTACTTTTGTCTCAGAATTAAACGAAAGTACAGGACTCATTTAATTTTATCGCTCGATATCGAGTTGTCAAGCCCCCACACCTAATCGACGCAAATCTTATTTGCTTGCCACGAGAAGCGCAGCGTCGATTAGGTGTGGGGGCAAGTGATTTTAAAGGTTAAAAATATCCACTATTTGTTTAATCATTGAAAAAACAACCGGCGGAGGCATTAAACTATATGAAGGCAGTTTTTCATCGTCTGGAATAACCCAGTTTTTTTCTTTTCTTTCAATTTTTCCTTCTTTCTCATTCCATTTGAATTCAAATTCAGGGGTGATCTCATAATCATCGACAAATTTGGGAGCATCTTTTACCGGAATAGAGTTTCTCAATAAAATTTTAGGGATCCCGTGAAGAGAAAGAGCCATATCCATTAATCTTCCGTCAGTTCCCAGCCTTTGTTTTATATTCTTAATACCCAGCTCATCACCTTCTTTCTGAACCATCCTTGACCCATCGTTGTCGCAAAGCAAATAAAACTCTTTTTTCTTTTTATCATATCCAACTTTTGAGGTCGGAAGCAGTTTTAAGTTTCTCGAAGTCTGACAGACAGGGCAAATTCTTCTCCACTTGATTCTTTCATCAATGACATTCTCCGGAACATCAATCAAAACAAAAATGTCCGGATCGTCTCTGTGACCGATCAAATCCCTGAAAAATAAAGAAAAGTTTATCTGGTCCAAATCTCTCGGGAAGCCATCAATAAAAAGCGATTTTTCTCCTTTCTTCTCCATTTCTCTCTTCACCAAAGCCAGAATTACTTCTGTCGGTCTTAAAGTTTTTGTATCCCTGTTTTCTAAATCACGTATTACCTCTTCCAAAGAGAGTCGTCCTCGATAATTTTTTTCCAAAAACTTATATAATTCTTTTTTCTTTTTAGGATCTGCTAACTCTCTGTCTAAATTTCGGATCATGTCCCCAATGGAAAAACTCTCTATCTTTTCAGGTAAAATTGTTTCGGCAAACATCCTTGAGTAAGTCCCTTTCCCTGAATTTTTCTTGCCCAGTAAATATGCAACGAAAGTATGGTTTTTTAAATATTCCCTTAACTTTTTAATTTCTTTCCCCGCTTTCAACTCAAAATAGTCCTTTTGATCTTTAGGATCAGTTAAATCAAACTTTTTATCTACTCCCTTTATCTTTGTTTTGAATAATGGAAACTTCATATTTTAGTTATTTTAAAACAAGATAGAATACGAAGGAAGCATTTCGCAGCCGAGCAACAAAATCAGCTTATTATATTAATTAAAGTTTGCGAGCTCGGCGAGAAATAGCCACAGCTGGAAATGTAGTCTATTTGACCACTAAAGCTGATGGCGTGCTTCCTGAGTATTCTATCTTGTTCATTATTCTATTTTTAACAACTCTCCGTCAGAAATAATTTTAATATTCCCTCGTTCGTCAGTTCTTAAAACTTTTATACCATACTTATTTAAATTCTCCAAAGTTTCAGAAGCGGGATGGCCGTAAGAATTGTTTTTTCCCACTGAAATTACGGCAACTTCCGGCGAAACTTCCTGCAAAAATTCCTCGCTAGAGGAATTTTTGCTTCCATGGTGGCTGACTTTTAAAACATCGGAGTCAACATCCATTTTTTTATCTAAAATTTCTTTTTCCCCTGTCTTGGAAATATCTCCAGTAAATAAAAAAGAGGTCTTATTAAAATTTAAACGACTAATAATTGAAGTATCATTGCTGTCTTCAGATTCTTTGCCTTCTACTTTTTCAAAAGGGTACAAAACATTCATTGATATGCCATTACTCATCAAAACCTTTTCCCCGCTGTCTGCGATATAAATTCTTGACCCTTCTTCTTTTATCAGTTTTTGCCACTCATTGTATTCCGGCGTATCTCTTATTATTCCTGTCCATAAAATATTATCAACTTTGTATTTTTTCAAAACATCAAAAAGACCAAGTAAATGATCAGCTTCAGGATGAGTCAAAATCACTAAATCAATTTCTCTGTCCCAAAAAGGCATTTCTTTTCCTAATTTTTCCAGAATCACTGAGCTCGGCCCACCGTCAATCAAAACTTGCTGCGATTGGGGAGTCTCAATAAAAATTGCGTCTCCCTGCTCGACATCAAAAAAATTAACTTCCAAAAATTTTTGTTGACTTAAATCGAAAACAACACTCCAAGCAACCATATTAAGAAAAAATAAAATTCCCAAAAAAACTAAAACTTTCTTTGAGTAAAAATTTCCCATTTTATTAAATTATACCTAATGGTTCAAAATTTAAAAATAAAAAAGAGCCGAGAAGTCTCGGCACTTAAAATTAATCGCCACCTCCGGGATAACGAACACGGTATTCCCAAGGAAATGGAAGGTCTAAGATGTATTTCACAAAAAGCAGTATTCCTAATCCTACCGGCAAACCTGAAAGAACAGATAGTATTTCTGGCCACTGCATAAGTGCTGCCATTAACCATAAGAATGCTGACATCGCTATTAATGAAATTGCGCATACGCCACCTATTAATCTCTTTGTTTTATCTTCCATGATTCTTGCACCTCCCTTATTATGTTTTTAATCTGCTGTCTTATTTTATATTAAATTAATATATGAAATAGTGCAATCTATTATAAAAATAAAAAAGAGGCAAAAATAATTATTGTTGCCTCTATGATACTTTTATTCTCCGGGCGGAGATAAGGTGACGTTTTCGGGTTCAAAGATAACTCGGCGCGGGCCTTTCTCTACTACTCCTACATCCATCAGTTCGTAGCCAGCTTTTCTTCCAATATCGATGACCTGCTCTACTTCCCTAGACGAAACAAAGACATAATAGCCTCCTCCCCAGTTGAATGTCGTCAAACAATCCTGAAGACTTACTCCTAGCTCACGCATAAAAGTGAACAATGACGGAATTTCATAAAACCAGCTGTGAATTCTGTAAGTAAATGGTCTTTTATCAAAGGCAATCTTAAGTGGACCACCTCCTGTTCCTGGTTGAACAGCGTGAATATCTATTTTCGGCTGTGTTTCTAGTAGCGCCTCCATCAATTTTACATAACAACAACTGCGAATAAGAGCTTCCTTCGCGAAAGTGTTTCCATTTGGAAGTTCATACAAGAACTGATCTTTCAGAGTTAACGCTCTTTTGATTATCAAAGAAATTCCATTGGCGTGTAATCCTGAAGACTTGACCGCGATTATATGATCTCCTACTTGAAGTTTTCCGCCGGTAATCGCTCTTTCTTTCGGAGCAATGATGCCCTTTATAGAACCGCTTAGAATCGATTGCCCCGGTCTAACCAAATATCTCGCAGCTCCTGTATCACCCTGCACCAAAGCCATGCCACAAATCTTGCAACCGTCAAAGATGCCTTTAGCAAAATCATTTCGCCTCTTTTCGTCTATGCCCCAGTCATAGCTCGAAAGTGCAACTACATCATTAAAAATAACTGGCAAAGCTCCTCCTGGTGTAACATCAATAACGATTATCTGCGTAAGATTAAAGCCTATTACATCGTAATAGCTTTCACCGGTGTGCCGATACATCCATTCCGCAATATAGCTTTGATTGCCCAGAAATTCGGAAACTGACACCCAGCTATGAGAAAGAGATCCCAGATATTCCCAAGGAGTCAGCCGACTTCCGATAGCGTCTTCATCGATGAAGACGCTTCTTTTCTCGGGAAAATGAAGCGTTCTTCTCCCAACTGCCTGCATTGCTTCTCTAAAAATTTTAGCTTTCGTATAATCTACGCCTGATCTAGCATATTCTCCTTTTTTCACTTTTTATCACCTCTTTTCTATTTGAATGTGCTAGAAGTATTCTATAAAACTCGGGCTAGAAAATCAAATATATTTTTAAAAAGCAGCTTAAAACCGCCCGCGGGCGGTTTTAAGCTAAAAAATGTAATTTAGAAAATAAAAATAAATTTATTTTTATTTCGCTTTTCCTAAAATCCTGAACATTTTTGTCCCACAAGTAGGACAACTTCCCTTCATTGCTCTTCTCTTTGTTCCGCCTTTTCCTTTCATTGCCACTTCTTCTGGGTCCTTCATCTCCCTTTTCGCTTTACATTTTACACAATAAGCTTCTGTCATAGTATAAAAATAGAAATGAAATTGAATAATCGACCTTTTCCACAGCTTTATTTGCTTTATTATACCTTAATTTAAGCCAAAATACTAGTCAAGCCCCTTTAAATCCCGAACAAAATTATTTTTGCCCCAATAACTGAAAGAGGGCAATAAAAAATGTGCTCAAGATTATCAAAAAAATAATTGTTATTCAATGCAACAATCAATAATCTTTTTTACCAAATCTCCCAATTTCCCGAAGAAACCATCTTTTTTCTTGTCGTGAACATCTAACTGGTTGTCATCTATCTTTTTGACATCTGAAACATTGAGTAATTTCAGATTCAGCCCCCAGAATAAAGAATAAAGGTCATAAGCTTTGGAGAAAAGATCTTCGGCTTCTTTTCTATTGCCCTGACCAAGATACTTAGTTCCCACCTCCATCAACCTCATTGAAGCTGCCAAAAGATGTTTTGAAATGCACCAAACCTCGCCTTCATATTCTTTAATAATTTTCTTTAATAATTCCTTCCGCATCTCTCTCGCTTTATTTAAAAGATCGAAATATTCAGATTTTCCAGTCTTGGCTCCGGTAAAGAAAAAGTGCTCTTCAATAGAAATCAGATTCATTATGGCAATGGACAAGTCCTCATCAGAAGATAAATCCAGTTTTCCTTTCTTGCTTTCATTTACTTTTTTCAAAAGCTCCTCTATTTTTTGTTTTTCTTCTTGGTTTTCCATAGATTTTAATATTTTACGCAAATTAACCAAAATAACAGACTAGTTATAGCTAAAAATAAAAGCGGGATAACAACTTTCTGAAATGGAAAATATACCTTCCCTTGATTTTTCCTTTTCAGAAAATTATTAAACCAGACACTCAAAACAAAAGCTATGCTTCCTACTATCATACCGAGTAATAATTTATCAACGCCAAATAATTTATTCCCGGCGTTCCCCATAATTCCAGCTGCATAAAGCGGGATTATGGTAACGGCATAATAAAAAATCGCAACCAGTATTTTTCGGAATAAAAAGTGGATGTTTTTTTTATTTAGCCAATTTATAGTCCACAAAATTAAAGAAACCAGCAATCCTCCGATCCATGTACCTGAAATGGTATCATCAATTCCAAAATAACGGCAGAGCCCTACTCCAGCCCCCACGGCAATTGTGCACACAGGACACTGTGCCAAAGCTGAGCCGGCAAAGAATACTCCGAGAACCAGGAAGAAAAATAAAATTTTCTTATTCATACTAAATGCCAAGTTTTTGTTTAAAGAAATTTATAATATCCTGATCGCCTAATAGGCATTTTGAATCTGGGCCATCCCACAAAAAGGGCACGCCTAATTCACCGCTTGAAATATTACATTTTTTTGCAGCGACCAAGTCCATTAAGGAAGAATTGCTCCTATTATTAAATACCTCCATTTTTTCAAACTGGATTTTAGATTCAACATTATTATCCTGGAAAAATTTTTCAACATTAGCACAGTGAGGACAACCATCGCCATAAAAAAAGATTGTCTTATCTTGAATACTGGCTAATAATTTTTTATCGTTTTGCATTTTAAAATAGAAGAAGGCTCCGATTATTATAATAATAATGACCACTATAAGAATAGTAATTGTAGTGCTTTTTTTCATATTTTTAATATTAGCAAATTTGCTTAATTTTGCAAATTTATTCTAATAGGAAAATTTTGACTTATACCTTTTCATAGAAAGGGCATTAGAAACAACACTTACCGAAGAAAAGGCCATAGCCGCTGCGGCTATCATCGGATTTAATAAAAAACCTGATACAGGATACAAAATTCCAGCCGCAACAGGAATACCAACGCTATTATAAAAGAAAGCCCAAAAAAGATTCTGTCTTATTTTTCTTAAAGTATATTCGCTTAAATCAATGGCAATTATAACGTCACGGAGATCGTCTTTAATCAAAACAATCTCACCTGTTTCCATTGCGACATCAGTACCTGAACCCAAAGCAATCCCTAAATCTGCCTGAGCCAGAGCCGGAGCATCATTAATGCCATCTCCAACCATGGCGACAATGTTTCCTTCTTCCTGCAATTTTTTAATTTCAGCTGCTTTTTCCTGAGGCAGCACTTCGGCCAATACCCTATCAATACTTAGTTCTTTGGCTATGGCCTGAGCCACTCTTTTGTTATCACCAGTAATAATAGCCACTTTTTTACCCATTTTGTGTAAAATCTCTACTGCCTCTTTTGAATAGTCTTTGAGAGTATCAGCCACGGCGATTAAGCCTGCAATTTTGCCTTCAAAAGACAAAATCATGACGGTTTTTCCTTGTTCTTCCAAAGCAACTATTTTTTCCTCAAAAGGAATAAAATTAATTTTATTTTTCTCCATCAGTTTTCTGGTGCCAAATAAAATCTTTTTATTTTGAAGCGTTGCTGCGACCCCCATACCGGGAAGAGCTCTGAAATTTTCTACTTCTTCTGTGTTTATTTTTTCTTCTTTAGCTTTTTTAACAATCGCTTGGGCTAAAGGATGCTCGGAATTTTTCTCAATTGAAGCGGAAATCTTCAATATATTGGAAATTGAAAATTCCGTAACTGACAGAGTGTCAGTTACGGTCGGCTCTCCTTTTGTCAGAGTACCGGTTTTATCAAAAATAATCATATTCACTTTCCTGGCCATTTCCAGGGCTTTGCCACTTTTGATTAAAATGCCGTTTTGGGCCCCTAGTCCAGTACCCATCATCACGGTAGTAGGAGTTGCTAATCCCAAGGCGCAGGGACAGGCAATGATTAAAACTGAAACAAAAATCGTCAGGGCAAATACAAAAGACTTAACTAAAATCAGCCAAGAGAAAAAAGACAAAAGGGCAATAATTATTACAGCCGGAACAAAATAAAAAGAAACTTTATCTGCTAAAAGCTGAATGGGTGCTTTGGAACCCATGGCCTCTTCCACAATTTTAATAATCTGGGCAAGTAAGGTGTCTTTACCGATTCTGGTGGCTTTGAATTTTAAGACGCCGGTTTTATTAATTGTAGCGCCAATAACCCCCTCTCCAGCTTTCTTTTCAGCAGGAATACTTTCGCCTGTAATCATTTTTTCATCAACTCCGGAATAGCCTTCAATAACAATGCCATCCACCGGAATTTTTTCTCCAGGTTTTACTGAAATAACATCGCCTACTTTTATTTCTGAAATATCTATTATTTTTTCCTCACCATCCTTTATTATCGTTGCTTCTTTTGGCTGAAGCCCTACTAATTTTTTAATCGCCTCACTGGTCTTGCCTTTTGTTATTGTTTCCAAGTATTCCCCCAAAGAAATAAAAATCAAAATAAAAACTGAACTTTCAAAATATAAATTTTCAGAGTTGATTTTGTTTCCGAAAAATGAAGATATAAAAACAGCCAAGCTATAAAAATAGGCAGCAGCCGTACCAATAAAAATTAAGGAATTCATGTCCGGCCTCGCTTGAATCAAATTTAAAAAACCCGATTTCCAGAGGTCAAAACAAACCAAAATAACAGCCGTGGCTAAAATAAACTGAATTATTGTCCCATATTTTTCAAAAAACATTGGAAGGGGTAAACCTATCAATCCTCCCATTACCACATAAATAATAGGCAAACCGAAAATAAGAGCTAAAATAAATCGCTTTTTTAATTTTCCAATTGCTTCATCTTTGTGATGTTCGTGATGGCCACCAAGTTCTTCCGTTTCTTCCTCTGACTTATATCCTAGTTTTTCAATTATCTCTTCGATTCTATTAAGGCCTATTTTTTCTGGTTCAAATTCTAAATAAGCTTTTTCAGTTGCAAAATTAACACTGGCACTCTTTATCCCTTCTTCCTTCTTCAAGGTATTCTCAATATTCAAAACGCAAGCAGTACAATGCATTCCCGAAATTTTTAGAATTGTTTTTTTACTCATTTGTTATTTATTATTTAAAAGATTCTTTAACATATGAATTATCAATTTTTACTCTGTTACTACAAATTTACCCCAAATCATCTGCATCCCGCAAGAAAATTTGATATCTCCTAAATTTTTAGGTGTAAATTCAATGATATTTTTTCCGTATTCCATTTTTTTTCTGATATTGTATTCCGGCATAAGTATCTCGCTTGTACAGCCGGTCATTTGCTGAACATTCTTGATGTTAATAATCCACCTTACGGGAATATCTTTTTTCACGTAAAGCGTGTTTGGAGAAAAGCCGGCAGTGGTATAATCCATTTCAGCGGTTTGATAATTTTTTGCCGCGTCGGGTGATAAATTTTCCGTTTGAGCCGTTTTCGCGGTTGGAATGACTCTTTGAAATCCGTAGCCAAAACTCGTTAGACCACGATTAAGCATAAATAAACCAAGAATCATCACTATGGCGCCTGATAATTTCATGAATTGCTTAATCCTCTCTTGGCTGATTAAAGAAAGAAAACTACCAAAACCGAACATTAAAGGCACGGTGCCCGCCGCGAAAATTCCCATTGATAAGGCACCTCGGACAATACTGCCTGAGGCTAGCGCATAAAGCTGCATTGCCTGCAGCGGTCCGCAAGGCATAAGACCATTTAAAAGACCGATAATAAAAGGACCCTTAGGTTTCGAAGCATGGCGTTGGCTATAGAGAAACCGGGCGATAAAAGACGGGGTTTTCAATTTGACTTTTTCCAACAATCTAAAATTCGTTAATAAGGACAATCCCATTAAAATCATAAAGCAGCCAGCTAAAAGAGTAATTAACCCCGTAAATATTGGATTAATGCCAAAAAATGAACCTACCCCTCCTAAAATGCCACCGATGCTGGCATAAGAAATAATTCTACCTGCGTTGTATTGCAAGTGAGGAAGGGAATTATTTGTTTCTTTATTCTGATTTTCAGCATGATGTCGAGCTGTATAAGTAACCACCAATCCGCCGCACATTCCCACGCAATGGAAACTCGTCAAAATGCCGATTAAAAAAATCAGTCCGTAACTTATTTTTCGTTCATTTAATTTAGAAAGGACCTCAAAAAGGCCGAAATGTCTGATTAAATAATAACCCAAGGCGAATGCAACCAATAGAATTCCGGCGATAATCAGTCTTTTGGAGGTTCCTTTTTTAAAAGATCCTTTTAGGGTCACATTCTCTTTAACTTTATAGTTTAATTTTTCAATCGTTTCAAAAATTTTCGTTTGGCTAATTTTCTGATCGTCAAATTCTATACTGCACTCCCCTGTCTTAGAATCGATATTAATATTTTTAACTCCTTCCAAGGCATTAACCTCTGTTTCAATTAATATTTTGCAGCTTCCGCAATGGATACCTTCAATCTGAATCTTTATCTTTTTAAACATATTGTCATTTATTGAATAATTTTGTCACCTTTAAAATCTCATTAATCATTTCTTGTTTTCTTTTTTCGTTTCTTGTTGCCATTGCTTTTTTAAAACAAGTATTAAGGTGATTTTCCATCAACATCTGATGGGCGGATTTGCAAAGCCCTAAAACAGCCAAATTTTGCTGCATAATATTGATGCAGTATTCATTATTTTCTAGCATCTTAATAATTTTAGAGATTGAGCTTTGAGCCTTCTTAAAATTAATAATAGTGCTTTGTTTTTTATCTCCCATATTTTTAAAATGATTGTTTTATTTTCTTGCAATAAATGCAAGCCCGTAACCTCAACCTAAGTGAGGTGAAGGAAAATATATAAATTCCAAAATTTTGCAAATGGTTTTCGCGAAACGAAAACATAGGATCTTTAACAAAATTTTGCAGGTACGCAAGGTACCATTGGGTGAAACCCATGAATTTCTATTTTTCTTCTGCTGACTCCTCATCATATATTTTAACTTCTAAATTCTCGCAACAGCATTCACTACGTTTTTTACCGCAGTGATCGCAAAATTCATTTTCTGTTTTTTGAGGATTACATTTACAATGTTTAACCATTTTATTGTTATTTTTATTATTTCTCCGATTGCTATACCCTGACCATAGGTATAGGTATCATCATCAGAATAGCAAAACCCAAAACCCCTGTCAAGTCTCTCTACCTCTGAAATAAAAAAGAGGCGAATCAATTTTTCTGAAACGCCCTTTTTGGTTAATCTCCAAAATCAATAGTAATCTCTTTAAAACTTGGGCAATGAATAAGTTCTAGTTTGAATATCGGTGTTCCCTTAGGTAGCGATCCTCCTGAATTTACTCTTTGAAACAGTTTTGCAATTTCCTTATTAGCTTTCACTGTAATTTTTGCTAATCCTTTGGTGATTTCTTCTCTTGATTTATCAGGCCACATCACACATTTACCGCAATTGTCGCATTTTGCGCCATCGCAAACTGGATTATGAATCTTATAGTCATCTTTGAAAAAACCTAGACTGTATTCACGAGGAGTTTTTGTTGGTTTCTTCTTATCTCTCGTTTTTAAACCCTCCTTTTGTGCTAATTGTTTTATAATTCTTTAAATAAATTCTGTCAACTAAAAAATCGCCTTGCTTGTCCTGAGTTAGTCGAAGGACTTGTCCTGAACTAGTCGAAGGAGGCGATTTTTTAGTTGAACACTTTTTTATTTTGTAATCTCAATAACTTTTAGTTTTGAGGTAGAACCTGAAATGATTTTTATATTTGACTGGCTCGTCCCAAAATAATCAGCCAGCGCTTTTAAAACTGCCTGGTTAGCTCTCCCCTTTTCCGGCAGTTCTTTCACCCACACTTTAAAATTCGTATCGCTGATTTTTATTACCTTTTCTTCTTTCGCTCTGGGTTTTACCTTCACAAAAATTTTCATCATTATCTGGTCTTATGCTTTTTTACAAACGCCTTCGTTCTTCTATTCGTTTTTCTATACACATCTTTATTTCTGCTTCTGTCTCTATTACCCCAATTTCCAGACTGGTCTCTGTTCATTTTATTTTTCTCCATAATTTTAATTCAAGATTATATATTTATACCTTAGCGAATCAAGGTTCTCGCTGAAAGCGAGGTTCTTATTTTTTGTTATTTTTTTAATCCCTTGTAGCTAACTCTATTTTTCTTCCTTCCTATGATCTCTTCTATTTTGCTCTCCTTTCCTCTCACTTCTTCTAAATTGCTTATTCTTTCTTGTAAAATTATGTGCTAAGCGTTTAAAACCTTTCTTCCAATTTCGTCTCAGGGTATAAAGATGCTCGCCTTTCAAGGGCTTTTTTCGATAATCTTTAGTTTCTTGATTTCTTTTCATCTTCCATTCGTTCTCTCCAGTTTTATAATCAAAGACTTTTTGTCCAATCCATCTCTTAGTAATTTTTTTTCTTCCACTACAAATACTTTTGGGTTTGCATTTTCTCATATTTTTATATTAGTTGCTTTTTTTGTCTTTTCAATTTCAAATTATTTTTGTGCCTGTTCTTGTCCCGCCTTGTTTTCTTTTCAAGGTTTTTCTGCAGAGCTGTTGTTAAATCAACGCCAGTTTGATTTGCAAGGCAAATCAAAACAAAGAGAATATCTGCCATTTCGTCAGCTAAATCTTTTCCTTCGTCTGATTTTTTGAAGCTCTGATCTCCAAATGTTCTTGAGAAAATCCGGGCCAGTTCTCCGGTTTCTTCCATTAATATAGCCAGGTTAGTGAGCTCGGAAAAATATCTCACCCCAACGGTTTTAATCCATTTATCAATAATCTTTTGAGCTTCTTTTATGGTTAAGTCGGACATAGTTTTTTTTGTTAATAATGCATTATAACAAAAATTGTCTAAAATAAAAAAGAGACAAATGAAGAGTTTGTCTCTTGGAGTTTGTTACTGCTTATCTTTAGCAAGAAATCGGCGGTAAACTTTGTGGACATTTATCGTTTCTTCTCAAACGAAAGCAAAGCCACAATTCAGCGGTCCAGTTTTCTGGAGGTGGACTGGCTTTGGCCTTTCTGTTTTTATCTACCGCATCTTTCAAGCATTCACGGCAGATTGCAATCCTATTTTCTTTTATAATGGATTTAACATCTTCTGGAGCGCTATATCTTTTTGCAGATTTCTTTTTTTGTCCTGATTTCATTTTTTATGTCTCCCAATGAACTATTCCCAATTTAAAACGCATCTAAATTTTTGTCAACCCAAAAATCGCCCTTCAGGCGATTTTTGATTGATGAATTATCCATTTTTATTCAACCAGTAAGCTTTTTTAATCCAACTGATAAGTTCCTTGTCTATTTCTTTTTTATCTTTTATTTCCAAGTAATAAAGGTAGCGGTTGGCCGACATCTTAATCATTTTCCAGATTTTTTTGCTTTTAATTTTAAAATCGGTTCTGAAATCAATCCTAATTCTGTCTTTTAAAGGCCAGACTGCGCCAAAAGTATAATTACTGACCAAATGAATGCAACAAGGCGGAGATTCAATCTTTATTCTGCCAATGCCTTTTTCTATTTCTTTTTTCAAATGTAAAAACAATTCTTTGGCAAATTTCTTGTTTTCAAAATGTTCTGACAAAGGAAATTTAACGCAAGAATGCACCTGATTTTTATTCTTAAACTCTCTTTTGCATTTTGGGCACTTCCAAAGTTTTTTCATATTTCTTTATTCTACCAAAAAAAACGGGCATGTCGAATCTGCCCGCAAAAGATTGTTAAAAAATTCTCTTGAGTATTTCTTCCAGTCCAAGTGCAATTGCCATGCCGAATCCAATGATTACTGCCATGACTCCAGCTCCAGCTACGGCTACTGCAAAAAATACTTTCAAACCCGTCTCTTTCAGTATTTTCATATCTTTCGTACCTATCACCTCCTTTTGAAAGAACAATTTCTATGTGAAAAGATTATCATTAATTAAAGATTATGTCAACCAAAAAATCGCCTTAAAGCGATTAGTTATAGTGTATTAAAATATTGTCTCTGTTATTTCAGAAAAGTATGTTTTGATATTAGATTAACTAATCTTCATTTTTAACTGTTTGTTGCACATAACCACATCTAGGACATTTCTTATAGGAAAAAACTGAGATTTGTTTTTTTCGGATACAATTTCGGATACAATTTGGATTTTTACATTTACAAATG
>Ga0315277_10000999_pt1 | contig 42196 bp, 37 predicted proteins | sample YL17G05_15_MG_FD_203695 | JGI IMG/M metagenome (GOLD analysis project Ga0315277, IMG submission 203695) | Sediment microbial communities from Yellowstone Lake, YNP, Wyoming, USA - YL17G05_15 | ecosystem: Environmental > Aquatic > Freshwater > Lake > Sediment | place: USA: Wyoming | collected... | reverse complement strand
CAGAATGATGAGGCGAATGGATGTTGAGCCGTCGTGCCCGTGCAATGCTGAATGCTCCAAGGCCATCCGGGCCTCCCTCAAGAACTTGAAAGGTACGTTCCGACGCTAAACGACAAGGCGTTTCCGTCCGATGAAATAAAGAGACGTCGCACCGGGGCGCTGCTTGTGGTGAACTCGTGATGAACTACGCCGCGCCGTTCAGGTGATCATGAACGGCCGGGAAAGGATGGCAGTGGCAGGCAAGAGGCAACGCACGGCGGCCCGGGATTACCTCGAGGCGATCCTGGTCGCCCTGATCATCGCCGTAGTCCTCCGCACCTTCGTGGTGCAGGCTTATCGCATCCCATCGGACTCGATGGTCAACACCCTGCTGCCGGGCGACTACTTGCTGGTCAGCAAACTCGCCTATCAGCTCGGCGATCCCGCGCCGGGCGACATTCTGGTGTTTCAGTATCCGTTGAATCCGTCCAAGGACTTCGTCAAGCGCTGCATCGCGCTCGAAGGCCAGACAGTCGAAATCCGCGACAAGGTGGTCTTCGTCAACAACCAGCCGGCGCCGATGGAGCCCGATGTCACCTTCTCCGATCAGCGCACCCTCCCCGCCAAACTCTCAAACCGCGACAATTTCGGCCCAACCGTTGTGCCCCCGGGGCAGGTATTTGTGCTGGGTGACAACCGCGACGACTCCCGCGATTCTCGTGATTGGGGATTCTTGGACAAGAAGCTGATCCGCGGCAAGGCGCTGTTCGTCTATTGGTCATGGGCTCCTGACCCCGATGCTCCCGAGTGGGAGAGCCCGTATATCTTGCCGCTTTTGACCATCCCGTTCTACAACCTGGCCCACTTCCCCCAGCGCATGCGTTGGAGCCGCATCGGCAAGACGCTATAGCGGCCCGCCGCGTCCGGCACGGCAGATCAAGAGCCCGGCTCGACTGAATTCGCGACTCGACCGAGCGCGTCGAGGTCCGAAGTTTGCGCTCCTGACACATCGCAGCCGAAATTCATCCCCAAGAGAAAACCCCCCGCCGGTGAGGGCGGGGGGCTGGAATCACTTTGGGACAGATAGATCCGTACACCGATCGAATCAGCTTGCGCGGTGCCAGGCCGGCAACCGGGACATCTGCCGATCGACTTCTGTCTCGGCCTGCTCCCGCGACCAATTCTCCAATTTCATGGTGTACTGGATCATCCCCTCCCGGATGTCACTCCGAGACTTAAGATTACCGGCCAGATCGGTGCAGTAGATACAGTACGGGTTGTACGGGTCGGCATCGCCGTGCTGGGATGGCTGACTCATCGGCATGCCGCACGCTGCGCACCGCGGGCTGGTGTTCATGCTTCCCTCCTTGAGGGCTTCATCTATGGTGAAATTCCCCCGCCAGCCCAGAAGGACTGGTGAAGGACGGGACACAGAAATGGTCGGCATCACTGCCACCAGGTTATCCACACCTCCAATCATCTATACCGGTATTGGTTTTCTATGGTTTGCACCAAAAAGGGCCGACTGTCACATCTTGTCTATGTCGTTGCCAGCCAATCAACTATCGACAGACGATGACGACACGATTCTGACCCCGTCAACGTCAGTCAAGCAAACACGCAGGCACACAACCGGTACGACCACTGATAGACAGCAACTGGAACCACGCCGCAGGCGTGGCTCCTTTACTCTTCGGTTTGTGCAAAGGGGGACGACTCGCGCCGACTGCCGCTATCCGTGCTGCTCGTCAGTGAGACGTTCGTTAAAATCCCGACGGAAAAACTGCACAAATGCCAGCACCAATAGCCCGACAGGTGGTACAACAGCCCAGAAAGCAGTCCAGAACGGCATCGGACCCCCCATTATTATCGGCGCCAACCCGCACGTTGACGCGTCTGTTTCAGCGTTTTTGCCAACTTCAAGCAAGTCCGAAAGTTCATCCCGTCGGATGAGCCCGCCGGATGGCGCCAAGTAACGCGGTCACCCCCCGCCCGCAACAGAAAAGTTCGCTGGCGGCGAAATTTCTCCGTGGAGTCTATGGCGAGCTGATCTGAAGGGCTCTGAGGAGAACCTGCCGCAGCTTGCGGGCCGGCTCAAAGCCGGGATTGTACTTCAGTGCGCTGTCACAACTGGCGACTGCCTCCGGGTAACGTCCCAGTAGACCGAGAGCACCGCCCCGGCTCCACCACGCCTCGTGCAAGTCATGCTTATAGGCGAGGGCGCTGTCGTAGCTGGCAATGGCCTCCGGGTAACGCTTGAGGTTCCAGAGCGCAATGCCTCGGTTGTACCACGCCGCGTGCTTGTCATGTTTGTAGGCGAGGGCGCTGTCGTAGCTGGCGATGGCCTCCGAGTAACGCTCGAGTTCCTTGAGCGCAATGCCCCGGTTGTTCCACGCCTCGTGCAAATCGTGCTTGTAGGCGAGGGCGCTGTCACAACTGGCGATGGCCTCCGGGCAACGCCCCAGTTGACCAAGCGCAGCGCCCCGGTTGCTCCACGCCTCGTGCAAATCATGCTTGTAGGCGAGGGCGCTGTCGTAGCTGGCAATGGCCTCCGGGTAACGACCAAGATGGTCAAGCGCAAGGCCCCGGTTGATCCACGCCCCGTCGTCGTCATGCTTGTAGGCGAGGGCGCTGTCGTAGCTGGCGATCGCCTCCGGGTAACGACCAAGATCTTCAAGCGCAATACCCCGGTTGTTCCACGCCTCGTGAAAGTCATGCTTGTAGGCGAGGGCGCTGTCGTAGCTGGCAATGGCCTCCGGGTAGCGCTCGAGGTTCTTGAGCGCAAGGCCCCGGTTGCACCACGCCTCGTGTTTGTCATGCTTGTAAGCGAGGGCGCTATCGTAGCTGGCAATCGCCTCCGGGTGTCGACCGAGATCGTCAAGGGCGACGCCCCGGTTGTACCACGCCTCGTGCAAGTCATGCTTGTAGGCGAGGGCGCTATCGTAGCTGGTAATCGCATCTGGGTGTCGACCGAGACCGTCAAGCGCAGCGCCCCGGTTGTTCCACGCCTCGCGCGAGTCATGCTTGTAGGCGAGGGCACTGTCGTAGTCGGCAACTGCCTGACGGCGGAGAGCCGCAGTGCCAACACTGTCGTGAGTTCCAGCCGCATCTGCCAGAAACTGATGGGCGATGCCCCGATAGAAGAATAGCGATCCACGCTCCTCCGGAGTCCCGGTGACATGGAGAGCGTTCTCAACGTGGCTCAGCGCAGCGCTATAGTCACCCAGGCCGATGGCGACAAGAGCGGAGTCCTCCGCCGTCGCCAGCGTCTCAGCGGCGGCGACACATTCCGCGTATTTTCTCAAGTTCTCGAGCGTGTCCGGCTCCGGGAGCCCCGCCATTTCGAGAGCGCGAACCCTTTTCTCCAGACTGTCGATGGTACACTTCAGCACTTCGACTTGGCTGATACCGAGCGGTTCGATGACCGCCTGCAGAACGGCCACCACAACGGCACCAGCGGCGGCGGCGATGGTAATCGTCCTCGCCACTCGCTTCCACCGGCGGGAGCGCGTCAAGACCTCGTTCAGGAACTCGAGGAGCGCCAGAACAATCGCCAGGATGATGAGTGCCCACTTGCCGACCACCGCGCTCCCCTTCTCCGGCTGCGGACCCGCAGCGATAGCCCGCCGCAGCCGCCGGGTGGATTCCGGTCCGTACAGCTAATCAATATCCCGGTTCGTTGTCAACTCCCTCAAATCCGCTGTGGTCAGGGGTTCGGGCTGAGTGGCGCCGTTCAGTGAAGCCGTCACACCCGGCGGGCGCGCAAGAGCTTGACGCGGCGATCTTCGAGGGTGGCGACGTCGAGACGAATGCCCTGCAACTCAATCTGATCGCCCTTGTGCGGCAGACGATCGAGCGTGGCGGCGACCAGGCCGGCCAACGTGTCGCCGCGATCGGTGGGGAGCTGGGCTTCGAAGCGTTCATTGAAATCGATGATCGCCATGCCGCCGGAGGCGAGGGCGGTGCCGTCGTCGAGGAGACGAAATGCCTCCGGCTCGGCGTCATATTCATCCTGAATATCGCCGACAATCTCCTCGAGAATATCCTCTAAAGTCAAGAGCCCGGCCGTGCCGCCGAATTCGTCGAGCACGACTGCAATATGACGCCGCTCGGCCTTGAATCGGGCCAGCACCGTGGGAATGGGCATGGAGTCGGGGACAAACATCACCGGGCGCACGAGATCGCGAAAGATGATCGGCGAACCTTCGGCCAGAAGATGGATGATGTCCTTGGTGTAGATCACACCCCTGATCCGGTCGATGGTCTCTTCATAAACCGGAAAGCGCGAGTACCCCTCCTCCCGGACCGTCTGCAGCACCGTCTCGACATCGCTGGCCAGACTGATCGCGGCGATGTCGGGGCGCGGCGTCATCACCTGCCGCGCGCTGGTATCGGAGAAATCGAGCGCCTGATGGATCAGTTCGCGCTCGATATCGTCGATCGACCCGTGCAGCGATCCCTCCAGCGCCAGCAGACGGATTTCCTGATCCGACACGGGGCGATGCTGCTCCGAGGGATGCACACCCAGAAGGCGCGTCACGGCGCGCGAGGCGCTCGACAAGAGCAGGACAATCGGGTAGCCGATGCGGGACAGCAGGGTGATCGGCCGCGCCACCCGCAGCGCCACCGTGTCGGGACGCGCCAGCGCCAGATACTTGGGCACCAGCTCCCCGAACACCAGCGTGGCAAAGGCGATAATCACCACGACCATGCCGATGGCGATCTGCACCGACCAGCGCTGCGCGAATCCCCACGACCAGGCGGCGATGCGCGGCGCCAACGCATCCACTACCGTCGCACCGGATATAACCGACGCCAGAGTCCCCACGACCGTGAGACCGACTTGCGCCGTGGCCAGAAACTTGTCCGGAGTATCCTTAAGCTTCTTGAGCGCCCGCCCCGCGGCGCCGCCCCGGGTGGCGAGTTCATTGACCCGCGACCGCCGCACGGCGATCAACGCCGCCTCGGCCCCGGCAAAAAACCCGCTGATCAGAATCAACACTCCGATCAGGATAATGCCGAAGGCGAGGTGATGCGTCATGACCATACTCCGGCGTTCGGGATTTCGGCCCGCGCGCGCGGAGACACTGATGCTCCGATACGATGGTCTTGAGGAGTACTATCGGGGTCGTCGGCGGACATCGGAGGACGATCCACACTCACCGGCAGGATCACCCCCGCGTTCCGTGTTCGGGAGGGCGAACCTCCTGGTGAACCCTTGCCACGACTACTTGCCGGCGGCCCGGCAGGTCCGTCTCCCCGTGCTTTGCACGGGGAGCGCGACTCCATCCAGCGGCGGAGAACCACACCCTCCCTGAAGAGAGACGGGACACAACTATGTCGCGCCGCTTAGACGCGCCTCAAGAATACACCAGTTGCTCCAGCCGCGCAATGCGTTCCTCGATCGGCGGGTGGGTGGCGAAGAGGTGGGCAAAGGAACGGCCCGACAACGGGCTGACGATGAACATGTGCGCGGTGGCGGGGTTCGCTTCCAGCGGACGGCGCTCCACGCCTTTGTGCAGCTTGCGCAGTGCGTTTGCCAACGACAGCGGCCGGCCGCAGATCTTCGCCCCGGTCTCATCGGCGGCGTACTCGCGGGAACGTGAAATCGCCATCTGCACCAGCATCGCCGCCAATGGCGCTACAATCGCCATCGCCAACAGTCCGATCACACCACCGCCGGAGTCGCGATCATCGCGTCCACCGCCCCCGCCGAACATCGCCCCCCACTGCGCCATGTAGGCCAGCATCGAGATCGCCCCGGCGAGCGTGGCGGCAATCGTCTGCGTCAAGATGTCGCGGTTCTTGACATGCGCCAGCTCGTGCGACAGCACCCCCTCCAACTCATCGTCAGACAGAAGATCCAGAATCCCCTGCGTGAAGGCGACCGCCGCGTGCGCCGGATCGCGTCCGGTCGCGAACGCGTTCGGCGACGCCGTGGGGATGATGTACACCCGCGGCATCGGCAACCCCGCCCGCTGGGCGTTGTTGCTCACCAACTGCACCAGACGCGGCGCATCGGCCTCGGTCACCTGCTGGGCGCGGTACATCGACAGGACGATCTTGTCGGAAAACCAATACGAGAAGAAGTTCATCGCCATCGCAAATACGAAGGCGATCATCATTCCCTGCCGGCCACCGACCAATTGGCCGATGATCAAGAGGATCACCGTCAACACGGTCAGCAGCATCAGTGTCTTGAAACGATTCACGATCTGTAACCTCCTGTGCAAGCGGCAAGATGATCAGGGTTTTGGAGTTCATCTCGATCCGTCCCGAGAGATGACAACCAAGGGGCTTGAGCCCCTTGACCGGCTCCCGGGAACGGGTCTCGAAATGAGAAGGGTTGTCGTCTCTTGGGCCCGATCCGCTGTCTCGCCTGCACTCCTCTCTAGTTTCTTCTGACCGTCACGATGGCGGTTGTCAACTTCCCACTTTGATACATCCGCCTGGTCAGTGCACAAGATACGCACCAAACCGCGTCCGGTTGAGCGAAACCGGAAACCAGTGAGCCGCCAGTCATCACCTTTTGTCGCCGACGCCGGTTATTATGTTGCGGGAAAGGCGGTTACGGCCCCACGCCTGTCGTATAGTCGTCCGCACATCGGGGCAAAGAACATCATTGGGCGTGCGGAAGGACACGATCATCGGTGGTTTTCCCCAGATTGACGTTGCTTATATTGGCTGACAGAATCAACGAACAGAGATTCCGACTCTGCAGCCACAGCGAGCGTCTATGCGCACCATGTCCGACCCGAAGAAAATCCGCCCGTCGCGTTTCGCGGAAAAGGGCGGCTTCTACACCGACGACCCGGTGGCGCTGACCAAACAGATTGCCGGGTTCTTCGCCGCTGCCCAACGCCAGGACCTCCCGCAGGAGGGCATCGCCGCCTTGATCTGCCCCCACGCTGGGTACGTCTATTCCGGCGCGGTGGCGGCTGAGGCATACAAGCAGCTTGAAGGCCTGTCTTTCGATACGGTAGTGGTCATTTCCCCTTCCCATCGCGCTTTCTTCCGCGGTGCGTCGGTGTACTCCGGCGGCGCCTATCGTACGCCGCTGGGCGACATCCCCCTTGATCTGGATTTCTGCGAGCGGCTGACCTCGATTGATCCGACCGTAGCGCTGGCCGACATCGGCCATGATGCCACCGGCGGCGGCTATGAACACGCCCTCGAGGTCCATCTGCCGTTCCTGCAAATCGTCCTGGGGAGTTTCGCACTCGTGCCTGTGGTCATGGGGGACCAGGAGTATCCCACCGCGCGAACTCTCGGTGAGCTGATCGCGCGCCACGCACGCCTCGGCAGGACGCTAGTCGTCGCTTCCTCGGATCTGGCCCATGGCCACGACTACCAGACCACCAAACGGCTGGATGACACTGCGGCCGCGGCGATCGAGCATTTCTCTCCCGGCGATTTCTACGATCAGCTTTCCGCAGGCGCCTTTGAGGCCTGCGGCGGCGGGCCGATCACCGCGGCGATGATCGCCGCCCAAGGAATGGGTGCCGATACCGCTGCCGTGGTCTGCAAACGCAACTCCGCTGACGTCACCGGCACCAAGCATGGCTACATCGTCGGTTACCTCTCTGCAGTACTGTTCCGTTCCTATGCGGCGGATGACGGCAACAGCGACGCGCGCGCGAAGGCCGCGGGGCGCTCCCAGAGGGATCAGTCCACGGCAGCCAGCGCCGGACACGGAGGCGGGACTTCTCTTCTGTCTGATCATGCGCTCGATGCTCAGGAACGGGACATGCTGCGGACCACGGCCCGCCGTTCGCTGGACCGCGCGGTGAAAGGGGCGCGGCTCGACTGCCCGGAGGCGCCGACCCGACGCCTGCGCGAGAAGCGCGGTGTCTTCGTCACCTTGAAGAAAAATGAGCACCTGCGCGGCTGCATCGGCTATGTGCGCCCCTACAAGCCGCTGATTGAAGCCGTGTGGGAGATGGCCGAGTCGGCGGCGCTACGGGATCATCGCTTCCTGCCGGTTGAACCGTCGGAGGTCGATGAACTCGAAATCGAGATCACCGTCTTATCGCCATTACAGAAGATCGACAATCCTGATCTCGTGTTGGTCGGGCGGCACGGTCTGTTGATCTCCCGTGGTCACACGGCGGGTGTGCTGTTGCCCCAGGTTCCGGTCGAGCAGGGCTGGGACCGCGAGGTGTTTCTGGCGCAGACCTGTCTGAAGGCCGGCCTCGACCCCGACGCCTGGAAGGATCCCACTACGACAATCGAAATCTTCACCGCCGAGGTTCTCTGATCTGATGTCGGTGCATCAGACACGCCGATTCTGTCATGCCGAGCGAAGTGAGGCATCTGCTGTTCCCCCGCAAAAAGACGAAAGCAGACCCCTCGCTTCGCTCGGGGTGACAGCCTTGTGTGCCCCGCGCGGCGGCTGCGATGACTGAGTTGATCCGTACTTTTCCCTGTGTTCATGATGCCCTTCCCGGCGAACCTCCCTGAACTGTCTCTGCCCACGCCTGCGACCCACCCCGGCGTCATAGCCCGTCTGCGCGAGGGGCTCAGTCGTTTGGTCAATCGCCACGTCCTCGGTCTGGCCCCCGATCCCGACACTTGGCCCGAGCCGCCCGATGTCGATTGCCTGCCTATCCCAGCGGGAGTCGATCATTCCAGCGACCTCGGCCCGGCACGGTCGCTGGACTGTGAGTTTACACGCGCCTGGCATCGTCGCCGCACCGTGATCGGCGCACAGGCGTATCGCTTCGAACACAACGAAGAATATGACTGCGGCTGGCGTCTAGTCGATGTCGCGGCACGCTTTCTCCGCCAGAGCCAGCCCGACACGTACATCGATCTTGTCTCGCTGGTGCCGCCACCACCCGTCTATGCCCCGGTGCCGGTGCTGGCATGGGTCGGGAAACGTTTGGCTCTACGGCTGAACACCGAGTTTCTGCCGGAGTTGTTGACTGCCACGGCGCCGTTCGGCACGCATCCCGACTTGGCGCCGCGCTTGCCGGTGCCGCTCGGTGAGCTCTATCGCCTGGATGATCCCGCTTTCATCCGCGGCAAGACGCTTCTGTTGATCGATTGGTGTTGGCACAAAGGCCGCACGATGAAAACGATCACGAAGTTGTTGCGCCAAAACGGCGCCCATGTCGTTTGTTTCACCTGGCTGGCATAAGCAGCCGCCAGCCTCGGAGGGGCGACAGATAATAGCCCATGGCGTCAGCCATGGGAAACAAGAGAAAGCGAGACGAGGAAATTCCGATTCGATCCCGTACAGCGGGATCTGCCCCGTTGGCATCAACAACCGTCATGGCGACCGCATCCGTCACCATCGACCTCACGATCCTCTTCGCCCTCGCCACCGAGGCGCAATTGGGACCCAAGAGCGTCGCGGCGCTGCTGGCGCATTTCGGTGAACCCTCGGCGATCTGGGACTGCGGCATCGATGAAGTCGCGCAGATCGCGCATCTGTCGGGTGAAGCAGTCGAACGGCTTGCCACGGCGCGGGGACTTACCGATGCGCTGGCTGAAGAACTCGAATTGATCATCGCCGCCGGCACAACGCCGATCAGCATCACCGATGCTCGCTATCCGCAACGGCTGCTGCGTCTGCCGGACCCGCCGACGATCATCTATGTGCGAGGAACGCTGCCCGCGGAAGATAGGATCGCGGTCGCGGTGGTGGGAACGCATCTGGCCGACGCCGAGGGGATCGCCGAAGCGGTCGCTTGGGGCAAAGGACTCGCGCAACGGGACGTCGTCGTGGTCTCCGGATTGGCGCGCGGGATCGACGGCGGCGCCCACACCGGTGCATTGGCCGGAGATGGTCAGACACTGGCCGTGTTGGGTGCGGGATTCAATCACATCTATCCACCCGAGCACTGCACATTAGCCGAGGAGATCGAGCGCCATGGCGCCCTGATATCCGAGCATCCTCCGTTTACGCCATTGACCAAGCAGCGCCTGGTCTACCGCAACCGCCTGATCGTCGCTCTCGCCGACGCGGTCGTCGTCGTGCGTTTGCATCCCGCCAAGGCGGGCGGCTCGATGGAGGCGATCCGTCGCGCCCGCGATCTGGCCTGCCCCACATACCTAGTTGCCACCGACACCGGCCCCGGTACCCGGCAGGCGGTGGCCGATGGCGCCATCCCCATCGGGCATCTCCCTGACTATGATTTGGTGTTGAAATACCTGTAAAGACACTGCCTTCGCCTGCGCCGATTTGCCTCACTCCCCGTCTACGGGCAGGGTAAATCGAAGATCCCCAGAGAAGTGGGGGAGGTGGGACACTCCTTCCGACTTGTGAATGCTCTCTCTGCCCGCTACCTTACTCGTCCTAACCGGAGGTCAAACCATGGAAAAGGTCTACAAAGTCATCGAAGTGGTCGGGTGCTCGCCGACTAAGATCGAAGAAGCGGTCGAGAACGCCGTCAAGGAAGCCGCCAGCACACTCAAAGGGCTGGCTTGGTTCGAGGTGAAAGAGATCCGCGGCGGCCTCAAGGACAGCAAGGTCATCGAGTATCAGGTCCTGGTGCGCATCGGCTTCCGCCTCGTTGAGGATTGACGGAAGGGAGACCATCGTGGCCGCAAAGACTGTCCATGAAGAGCTTCGCATCACGGGCGAGAAACTCCGCGAGACCATCGAGGAGTTGATCCACCAAGGGAACATCCGCAGCATCGTCGTGAAGAACGATCAGGGCAAGGTGCTCGGGAAGGTCCCACTCACCGTGGGGGTAATCGGCGCCGCGGTGGCCCCGATGCTGGCGGCGTTCGGCGTCATCGGCGCGCTGGCGTCGAAGCTGACCATCGTAGTGGAAAAAGAAGAAGAATCGTAGGGCGGGCTCCCTTCGACTTCGCTCAGGGCAGGCCGCCCGCCACCCGGGGGCACTATGCTCGAAAAGGCCTTGCTGACCCTCGCCATCGTGCTGGGCCTCTATGGCTTCATCCAGCCGATCGTGCTGCGCTTACGCCGCATCGCGCAGGCCGCCGGCCCATTCCGCGTCGATCAGGTGCCGCGACGGATCGGGCGCTTCTTCTGGGAAGTGGTCTTTCAAGGGAAGGTCATCGCCCAGCGACCTTTCGCTGGCCTGATGCATGCGCTTGTCTTCTGGGGTTTTCTCACGTTCATCCCGGTGACGCTCGATCATTTCGCCCACGGTTACGGCGGTTCAATCCTCGGTCACGGCGCCTTCCGCACTGTCCTGACCACGATCGTGGCGGTGTTTGCCGTCGGCGTGATCATCGGCATCATCGCGCTGACTTTCCGCCGCTTCGTTCTGCGTCCGGCAGCCCTGGGTGCCGTCAAGATCGAGTCGGGGATCGTCGGCGCATTGATCGCCATCCTGATGGTCACCTACCTCTTCGACCTCTATGCGATCAAAGGCCATTCCGCGATCGGCGCGCGCTTCAACTGGTGGATTCACTCGCTTTCGATTCTCGCTTTTCTCTGGCTGATTCCCCGCTCGAAGCACTTTCACCTGGTTCTCTCACCGGTGACCACTTTCCTCAAGGATTTCGAGTTGGCGAAGTTGCGCCCGCTCGATTTCGAGAAAGAGGAGTTTGGCGCGGCCAAGCTCTCCGATCTCTCAGCGCACACCGCCTTGGGCGCGTTCACCTGCGTCGAATGCGGCCGCTGCTATGATCACTGCCCCGCGCGCGGCACCGGCAAGCTCCTCGATCCCAAACAACTGATGCTCGATCTGCGCGCCGGCTTTCTGAAGGACCCGCAGCAGCCGATTGTCGGTGCGACTGTTCCCGAAGAGATCCTCTGGCAATGCACGACTTGCGGCGCCTGCACCTACCAGTGCCCGGTCGGGATCGATCAGGTGATTCCGATTCTGGAAACCCGTCGCGGCCTGACCGCCGAAGGGACTGTCCCGCACACCTTCAACACGCTCTTTGGCAACTTGGAACGGCTCCAGAATCCCTGGGCCTATCCTACGCCACAGGCGCATGAGTTCATCAAGGAACATCAGTATCCAACATATGATGGCCACGAGTGGCTCTACTGGATGGGGTGTGTGGCGCGATTCGACGTGCAGTACCGTAAGGTCTCGCTGGCGTTCAAGCAAATCCTTGATACGGCCGGTTTATCCTATGGCGTCCTGCCCGATGAGCAGTGCACCGGCGATGCCGCCCGGCGCGCCGGGAATGAGTATCTCTTCACCGAGCTGGCGACGGCGAATGTCGAGCTTCTCAAAACCGCAGGTGTGAAGAAGATCGTCTCCACCTGCCCGCATTGCATCCGCACCTTGGCCGAGTACAAGGACTTCGGCCTCGATCCCGACGTGGAGATCATCCATCATTCCCGCCTGATCAACGATCTGATCGGGTCGGGGAAGATCAGACTGTCAGGCAACGGCAGCACCGCCAAGGTCGTCTATCACGATCCCTGCTATCTTTCGCGCTATGGCGAGAAGGGCGACATCGAGAATCCGCGTCGGCTCCTGGCCCAATCGGGTACTTCGCCTTTGGAGGCGGAACGCACTCGCGAACGCTCCTTCTGCTGCGGCGCGGGCGGCGCGATGATCTTCGCCGAGGAAACCAAAGGGAAGCGCATCAACCTCGAGCGCACTGAGGAACTACTGCGCACCGGCGCCGACAAGATCGCGGTCGCCTGCCCCTTCTGCCAGATCATGATCCGCGACGCCGCCGCCGACCTGGGCCGGGGGGAGGATGTCACGGTGGAGGATGTCGCTCAGTTCGTGGCCCGGCGGATGGCTACGTGATCCGGCGTCACCGGAGGACGCGTGGTGGCAAGGCGTCTACACAAGCATCGAAGTGTAGACGGGGCAACCGACCTACAGGCCACCCCGATCTACTCTTCTTTCACCAACGTACCCGGTGCCTAATGCTTGCGATCCCTCGGCGGACAGGGGTCGTGTCCGTAGGAATCGCTATCTCGAATCGTCCCATCGGGGCGGTGGATCACCACTTCGACACTGTCTCGCTTGGCGATCTCCTGCGCGTGGGAAATAGCGTCCTGTTGGGTGTCCTCGCGGAATGAGGCCCGATCGGCGCTCTCCCGACGACCCTGCCATCCGCCGCGGGGATGACGCACGACGTGAATATCCCGCTTTCTCATAACTGTATCCTCCTCGTCAGTTCATTCCGAGAGCAGTGGCCCGAGCACCGGGCCACTGCCCCTGCGTTAGGCCTTTCTCACCAACTTCCAGTAGCATGACTTCGCAGCCGAACGGATGGGAGGGAATCGCTCTCCCTTGCTCAGAGCGATTTCGCGCTCCTCGGCCCTGGGCAACGGATTGGTCGAGCCGTCGAGATACCCGTCAAACCGGTACACGCCGGTCTCGGCGCAAGTGTCGCTTGTTTTGAACCGATCGCCTATCACTACCATTATCGTTCTCCTCTCCATGTGATGGATCTCTTCTGCCATTCGGCGGGCTCGGAGTGACACAAGCCCGTCTCACATCTCAAGTCGTTGCCGGGACAGTAGTACGGAGGGGCCCTTCCCCGAGCTCCATCAGCGGCATCTCCATGACACCTTTCATGGAAATCGCTGGACGCGCCGACGCAAAGAAACGTATATGGAATTGATGGCACGGTTCCTCCTTTGGGTCGTGTTCATCGACTGTCGAGCGGCGGGCTCTCTTGCCGGGGATACCGCCGCTTACTATTTTCAGAACGGCAGATCATCATCGTCTGTTTGAGTATTCCCTGTCGTATCGTCTCCAGAAGCAAGAGACCATCGATTGGCGCCATCGCGCTTCACAACTCCACTTGCCTCATATCTCTTTAAGGCCACCTTTAAGCTGAACGGACGCAACGCGTTGCCAGATTCCCTCGACATGCGCAGCATATCGTCGATCGTCTTAGGAACGCCGTCGGAGAGAGCCGTTCTTACAAAATTCTGAACAAAACCCCTCCGCCTATGTGTCAAACTACTACTGGACACAGGCTGAATACGTGGGGGTTCCACTCCGTCGAGTTGCCGTACTAACTCTACCCTAGCTCTCTTAAGAGATGCTATTTCGTTGTCTATCAACGAGATCATTTTGAGAACTGCAGTCCGCTCCATGATCGCTCCTCCTCATCGTCAATATCTGATACGTACAGACCGGGCGATAATTGCGGTTTTATTGCCCAAGGGGCCTTTTGTGATCATGGATACCGTAGCGTCCAGTCCCTCGACGCACTGACGCGACAGAGAATCGTGCAGTCGCGGAGGCTCTGCACCGATGGTGTGACGGTAACTCTTTGTCTCCCAATCCATCCGCTCTCTTCGGCACGCCCCTTGCTCTGATCTCCCCCGGCCCCATTCCCGGCGCACAAATGGGCGTCGGCGGGCCAGGAATTCTCCAGGGACTTGAATCAGAGATACAGGAGGCGGAGCAATGTCAAGCAAGAGAACAACTGCTTTGGCGGTGGCATTGGCGACGCTCGTACTGGCCATGACTTCGGCCAGCGCCGAGGCGCGCATTCGGTGCCATGATCTCGAAGACCCCCACAAGGATTACACCCAGCGTGGGGTGCAACTGTATGTCGGTCTGGGCGGGCAGGATTACTCGATCGAAGACAACGACTACAAGTTCCTCGATGAGTTCGACGCTGACGGGATGTTCTTTTTCGGCGTCTCGCTCGGCTTGGATCGCGGCGTCTCGCTCTATTTCGAAGGGAACGCCTCCGAGCATCAGACCCCGTCCGGCGACATGACCTTCGGCATCGGCTTGATCGGCATCAAGTACGCCCCCAATAGCGGGCCCCGCCATCTCTGGCAGCCGTACGGCAAGTTCGGGCTCGGCGGCGTCTATCTGTGGCAGGATGAATCGTGCTACGAACTGCGGCGCCACCACGATGAAGGCAACGGGTATACCGGCCCGGCGATCGGCATCGCGGCTGGCTTGGACCGTTTCATCGGCCGTCGCACCGCCATCTTCGCCGAAGTCGGGTTGACCACAGGCGAACTGGAGACGCGCGTCATCAAAGGCAAAAAGCACGACCTCACCGACGAAATCGCCATCACGTCCGGCCGCGTGCAATTCGGATTGCGTTTCCGCTTGTAGATACTCCCGGGTCGGGTGGGCAGGTGAAAGACGGCGCCCCGTGAGGCAACGGGGCGCCGTTTGTGCCAAGTTGACGTGCGGCCAGACGTGGAATGTCCACAGGCGCGTCGTCCCCCACCCCGTCCCTCCCCATCAACGGGGGGGAAGCGGCCCCGCTCCCCGAATGCCGCACTTGCGGCGTGTGCATTGAGCCGGAGGCGCTTGGCGCAAGCGCATAGGCAGTCAGGAAGCGGATACAATTTAACACACATCTCCACCCTCGTAACGCCGAAGATCCCCGCACGTCTGTCGAATACTCAACCTGTAAGTGCAGCCATGTGTGCGCCGGGTTACGGTCGCACATTGTCGTGCAATAGGAATCTGCCGTGCAAAGGACAAAGAAAGGGGGTGAATCATGATCAGTGGGGTAAGCCAGTACAGCGGAATAACCGACGGAATCAATCTCTCGACCATGAAGAATCGTCGCGAGGAGATGTTCGCGAAGATAGACACCAACAGCGACGGCTACATCGACAAGGCAGAGCTGACAAGCTTCGGGAAGCAGTTGGCCGCGTTGGGTCAGGCAGCGGGGAACGTCGACGGCATTCTGTCCCTACTCGACACCGATAGCGATGGCCAAATCAGCAAAGCCGAGTTCACGAAAGACCGCCGCGATGAGATGTTCACCAAGATGGACAGCAACGGCGACGGCTACGTCGATAAGACGGAGTTCGAGAGCTTCGGGCAACAGATGTCGCAGATGTCCGGAATGCGCCCGCCGCCGGGGAACGCCGATGAGATGTTCGCCAAGATGGACACCAACGGCGACGGCTACGTCGACAAGGCGGAGTTCGAGACTTTCGGGCAACAGATGTCACAGATGTCCGAAATGCGCCCGCCGCCGGGAAACGTCGATGAGATGTTCACCAGGATGGACACCGATGGCGACGGCCAGATCAGCAAGACCGAGTTCGACAGTGCCAACGCCAAAATGGGGAGAGGAATGCCGCCCATGACGTCGGGCCAGAGCGGGTCGGCAAGTGGGATGTCGGAAGACATGCTTGCGATCTTGTTGAGTTCCTTGCAGAACAACGACGAGAACAATGACGAGTTGTACAGCTCGCTTGCGCAGCAGTACGCCGCGAGCATTTCATCGGGCGAATCCGTTCTCAATCTGCTTGGCTAGACCATCAGGCCGGTCGGTGAAGAAAACACCGGCCGGCCTCCTGCCGTCCCGCCGACCGATTGTCCGGAGACCCGGAAACCGCGTGAGACGTAGGCAAGGCCACACACGCGAGCTTCGCCCGATACATTTCGTTACAATTCGGTCAGTCGGAATGTGGCCGCACCGGTGCAGCAAAGTATATTACCAGCACAGAGCAGGGAAAGAGGTCACCTGCGATACGTTCTGCCCGGCTGCCGACGCCGGAGATGAGGAAGGAAATACAACCGGTTGGGAAACGGGTGAGCCATCAATAGCACTGCTTCCATAACACGTGTGCTCGTCGTCGAGGACGACAGCCGCTTGGCGCGGCTGGTCAAGGAGTTTCTGGAGCGGCATGGCTTCGAGGTGGCGATCGAAGGTCGCGGCGAACGGGCGGTCACACGCATCGCGCAGGAGGTCCCCGACCTGGTCGTTCTCGATATCATGCTTCCGGGAATGGATGGGCTGCAGGTGTGCCGGATGGTTCGCCCCGTATACAGGCACCCGATCCTCATGCTAACCGCCCGGGGTGACGAGGCGGATGAGTTGGTCGGCCTGGAGGTAGGCGCCGATGACTACATGGCCAAACCGGTCCGACCGCAGCTGCTTCTGGCGAGAATCAGAACACTCCTGCGCCGCTCCGAGCGGTACGACGCCATGCCCCGGCAACTCAAAGTCGGCTCGCTGGTAGTCGACGCCGGCCGGCGCTCGGCCAGCATGGATGATCACGCTTTGGACCTGACCACAGCCGAATTCGACCTGCTTTGGCTGTTGGTCGGCTGCGCCGGCGAAGTTGTGACACGGGATCAAATCAGCCAGGCGTTGCATGGACATGAATGGAACGGTCTGGAGCGTTCCGTCGACTTGTGTATATCCCGCCTCCGGAAAAAACTGGGCGACGACGGCAGAAGGCCGGAGAGAATCAGGTCGGTGCGCGGCACCGGATACATGTGGGTGCCTGAACGATGAAGAGACTCTACTTCCGCATAATCCTGGGCGTCCTGATTGTCCTAGTTCTGTCTTTCTCCTTGCCGGCCCTGATATTCCGCCTTTTTGGCGAACGCGAGCCGAGACCCATGTTTCCGGCCGCGCTGCACGGCTCCGTGGAACTCCTGCGAGACCGTCTGGAGCGCGTTCCCCCCTCGGAGCTCGACCGGGTGATTGATTCACTCAGGATTCTGTTCGATTTTCCGCTGCGCCTGGCCGATTCGTCCGACATCGCTTCATTGGGCCCGCCGGCGGTTCGCGAGTTCCGCGATGACGTCATGCGTGGCCAGGGGGGCCCCGGTCCCAGACTGATCCACCTTCCCTTGCGACAGGCAGGCAGATTCCTGATCGCGGGGCCGATGCCGGTCATGCCGACGGCCGACAAACGCTTGCTGGTTCTCCTCGTTTCGCTGGTTTTGGTGATCGTCGGCGTGGCGGGTTTTCTGATGGTCGCACCAGTGGCACGCAACCTGCGGTCGCTGGAAATGGCCGCTCTGCATTTTGGCGAAGGTCATCTGGATAGTCGCGCTGTCGTCAGGTCGCGCGATGCCGTCGGTCGCGTGGCAGACCGATTCAACAGGATGGCCGAAAGCATCCAGCAACTGATTCATCGAGAACGTCAGCTTTTGCAGTCGGTCTCGCATGAACTCCGTACCCCCATCGCCCGCATCCGCTTCAGTCTGGACATGCTTGCCAATGCCGGGACACGGCACGAGACAGACCGGCGCATCAGCGAAATCGACGGCGAAATCTCCGAGATTGACCTGTTGATCGGCGAGCTGTTGGATTTCAACCGGCTGCAGTCGGAATCGGTGCCGCTGGATCGGCAGGCCGTCGCCGTGCGGCCGATTCTCGAAGATGTTGTCAGACGATTGCACGACTTCCGGCCGGAGATCGACGTCGGGATCGACCTTGCTCCGGATGATCAATGCACGGTCATGGCTGACAGGCTCTTGTTCCGGAGAGCGATACAGAACCTGGTCGCCAATGCCCTCCGCTATGCCACAAGCCGCGTGACAATCAAATGCACGCGCGCAGATCGAGCCGCGGTGGTTGAGATCTGCGACGACGGACCGGGGATTCCCGCCGACGAGCGAGAGCATATCTTGAAGCCCTTCTATCGGGTTGATCAGAGCGGCAGCAAGGAATCGGGGGGCGCGGGGCTGGGACTGGCGATTGTCAGCAGGATCATCGAACTGCACGACGGTTCCCTCGACATAGGCGATGCCGGTAGCACAGGAGCACGGTTTACGACTCGCTGGCCTGATGTCCAAGAGCAATCGTGAAGTCCAAATCCCCTCCCGCCGGACGGGCTTATTGAAAAACTCGATCCGAGGCGAGTTCTGGGCGGAAGGGGATGGTTCGACTTCGCTCACGACAGGTTGCTTCGTCGCTTGCCCGCCTCCGGCGGGCTTCGCTCCTCGCAATGACATCATGTCGGCAAAGGGCTCGCAATGTCATTGCGAGGAGGTCGTCCGCCCACGGCGGACGATCGACGAAGCAATCTCCCTCCGTGCGCCAGCTTTTTCAACAATCCCCGATGGACGGGGGGGCCGGGCTCGACCTGAGCGACTGGTTCCGAACGAAGTTAAGGGAAGTCGAAGGGCCGGAGGAAAACGGAAACGGCGCAGCAGGCAATTCCCCGCCGCGCCGTTCGCGTTCATCACGATGATGTACTGTCAGGGTTTCGTCTTGGTCGCCCTTACCTCGACCTTGCCGTCCTTGATTGCCACTTCGGCATCGGTGATCCCCTGCGCCGCCAGTTGCCGTTTGATCTCGGCGATCTTTGCCTCGTCGCTCAGCGTGCTGTCGGGGGCGCTGAGCATAATCTGAGTCGAGATGCTGTCGTTCGGTTGGCCTCCCAAGCGTACGTCCTCGATCTTGACCTGCGCTTGTCCCCCCGGTACGTCGGCAACGCCCTCCAGCTTGACAGTGCTCTGGCCGTTGGCATCGCGGCTGTACGAGATACTCTGCAACTGCATCCCCTGGGCGGCCAGTTGTGCGCGGATCTCCGCCTCGACCTCGGCGTCGCTCTTTCCCTCGGCGCTTACGTGCACCTCGAACACCCTCGCGCCGATCTGTGCCAACAGACTCCCCGACTCACGCACCCGCCACGGTTCGATGGCCACATGGCCATCGGCAGCCGCCGCCGGAATCATATCGCGCGTCGCCGCGAAGGCGGCCATCGCTTCGGTCGATGAACCGTGTACATAGTAAGTCAGTGCCCGACCGGCGGCCTCATTCGACCACGCGATCGTCACGTCCGCCAGACCGCGCGCTGCCAGGCGCTCATTGAGCGCCTTGATGTCGACCTGTGCCATGGCCGGATCGGCTGATGTTATCGCCAGGCGTGTCCCCACCGTGTGTTCGTAGGAGAAGGGAACCAGAACAAGAAACGCCAGCACCGCTGCGACCACCGCGAGACTGAAGCCCCAGCGGCGACGTACGGATATGAACGGATGACGAACCAACGACTTCATCGGATGTGTCCTCTCGTGTGTGACCACCGCTTTAACCCACGTCGACGCGGTCCCCAGGGACGAGGCCAGACCACGATCCGTGCGCGCCGCTGCCAGGCCATCGCGCAGCAGGCGTTCGGCCTCCCACACGCGACGGCAGCTGGGGCACGCGTGAATGTGCGCCTCGACATCAGGGGAGTGAAACCCGATCGGCTCACTCAGTCGCTGTTTGATTTGGCTGCAATCCATACTCCACCTCACGTTGACTTGCGATGACCGGCGTCCCCGGCGCCAGATGCGGCTCGATCGCTTTGCGCATCTTCACCCGGGCCCGGGATAGACGCGACCGGACCGTCCCTTCGGGGAGATTCCAGACCTGCGCGATCTCCGCCGTGGTGTACTGCTCCAGTTCGAACAAAACGACGAAGGAGCGTTCATCGGCGGACAGGACCTCCAGGGCGCGTTTGACCCAACGCCGGGCATCAAGTGAACCACGGGGATCCACTGTCACCGCTTCCGCCGGCTCCGTCTGTGCATCGTCCACCGCCCTGCCATCCCGCTCCAGCCACCGCCGCCAGCGCTGACGGCGTGCCCGATTGCGGAAGGTGTTGACGATGATGCGGAACAACCATGGTTTGAACCGCGCCTCATCTTTCAATCCCGGCAGGCCATGCCAAGCCGCCAGCAGGGCATCGTGGTAGAGGTCCTCAGCATCCTGCCGCGTCGTGCACAAACGCAAACAGAACCGCGTCGCCGCCTCATGCACCGGCTCAAGGAGACTCTCGAAGCGCGCTTGTCGGGATGATTCCATGAACCGGCTTTTCTCCCACGACCACCTGACCGTCGCTATTGATAAGACACTCAGGCGGGGCATTTCGTTGCATCCGGCAATGGAAAACGCGCCATCCGGGGCCGGATGGCGCGGAAGACGTAGGGGCGTATTGCAATACGCCCTACCGGATGTAGGGTGGGCTCCGCCCGTCGACTTCGCTTCAGCAATGTAGGGTGGGCTCTGCCCACCGACCTACGGGCGGATCAGGCCTCTTCCCCTTCAATTCCGCCCGCATTCCCAGCATGAAGCAGATCGCTCCCCAGATCCCCACCAGGATGCCGTAGGCCGTGTGATTCTCGTAGTTGAGAAACGCCGTGTCAACCAGCGAGAGAATCAAGAGCACCACGCCGAGCCCGTACCAGTTCTTTCCGCTTCCCATGATCGCCCTCCTTGGTGGGGTGCGTGCTTTGCGCGCACCGCAACTCAAAAGATGGTGCGTTCAGAGAACGCACCCTACGAGACTCATCCTCCGGTCATTGGCCTTCGAGTGCGGGCAAGGGGCTTAAGCCCCTTGTTTGCCGGATGCGCCTATGGGTGGGCAAGGGCTAAACCCCTTGTCCTCAATCCCTGCTGCGATCCGATCCTTCCAGAGCCCGATCAACTGCCGATCCAACATCATGCCGTCGCCACCTTCTTGAGTGCCCCCCGCGCCATGATGAATAGTACCAGAAACACCAGATCCAGCACCGCGAAGGGAATATAGAACACCGGGATCGTATCGAACAATAGATGCCCGAAAACCACGATCACAAAGGCGAGCTTCATCAAGATGCCCAGCGAGATGAGTGGTGTGTTCGCCTGCGGATTCCGGGAAACCCACAAAAAGCCGATCCCGAAAATGAATATGTACGCCGCCGCCAACTGGATGTACCCGGCGTGATTGGGCAACTCGGCAGCGAAGCCGGTGTAGATCGGCTTGAAGAAGAGGCCGAAAACGAACCCCAAGATCAGATCGTACAACGCCGCGACCAGAAAGAGTGTTTTAACCGCTTTGAGCGACATCGCCATCTCCCCCCTTTCGGGAACGCTGTTTTTTCCCCACATGGGGAGAATCCTTCAGCATCCGCCGATATTGGCGGCGCCGTTGGTTGGTCACTTCTTCCGAATACAAGGTCTTGGCCAGCCACAGGAAGCCCCTCTGCAATTCCGCGACCGTCATGTCCTGCGGCTGGAAATTGATGTCGAACAACGTGCACAACTCCCACGCCTCATCCCGGATGATCCGGCCGCTGTTTCGCAATCGCTCATAGAGCGGTGTGCCGGGAAAGGCGGTCATGAACGTGATCTGCACCTCGTAAAGCCCTGAGTCCCGGACGAAGCTGTACACCTCCTCGAACACCTCCGGCGTGTCGCCGTCGAGCCCGAGGATGAAGCAGCCGTTGACCGTGATCCCATACGACTGAATCTTGGCAATCGCCTCCCGATAGTGATCATACTGTCGGGCCTTCCAATTCGCGTTCAGTTCGATGCCATCCAAGCTGATCCGTCGGGGGCTCTCCAGGCCGATCAACACCTGCTGACACCCGGAATCGCGCATCAGGCCCAACAGTTCCTCATCGCGGGCCACCGCAATATCGGCCTCGGTGAACCAGCGCAGCTTCAGGGGGACCAGCCCGCGCAGCAGCGCTTTGTAGTGATCATAGTGAACGAAGCTATTATCATCGGCGAATTCAATGAACGGCCGGTCCCAGATCCGTGTGATTGCGGCGATTTCCGCCAGCACCCTGTCAACCGGCTTGAGCTTGTACTGCGGGGTCAGGAGAATCGAACTGGCGCAGAAATCGCAGCGGTGCGGGCAGCCGCGGCTGGTCTGCACCGTGATGCGGTTGTACTTGTCGGGATCGAGAAGATCAAAACGCGGGATCGGCGCCCGGGCCAGATCATACCCGCCCGGCGGTGACTGAACATAGAACGGCTTGAGCGTACGGTGCGCGAAGTCGGCCAGGATGGCCGGCCACAAATCCTCACCTTCGCCCACGGCCACACTGGTGCAATGCGCTTTGGCTTCCTCCGGGAGCGCGGTCACATGCAGCCCGCCCAGCACCACCGGGATTCCCCGCTGGTGGTAGTGATCGGAGAGGGCGTATGCCTCGTCCATCTGCGCGGAGTAGGAGCTGATCGCCACCAGATCATAGTCATCCGGCAGCGCGGTTTCTGCCTTTAGATCGGCGATCTCACGGTACTCGACTTCGAATCGATCCGGCGTCAGGGCGGCGAGGGTCAGAAGCGACAAGCTCGGCAACGAGGCGATGATCTTGTTGCGATCGACAAAACCGGGGAGCGTCAAGCCGAGATTGGTCAGCTCTTCGTTGTGTGCCCGGACCCCGCTCATGGCGACCAAGCCGATTTTCATAGTTGCACGACCTCCCACACGGTAAGTACGGCGCCCACCAAGAGACTCAAGACAGGTATGACGAAAAGCGACCGCAGCTGTAAACGGTGCGCCATGGCCAGGCAGCAAACCGGCATCGTTACCGCCCCGACGGCAAATGCCCACGAGGCCAGATCCAGCGATCGATTTGGATAAGGCAGCTGCTGCGCCGTGAAGTAGAACCCCAGGTTGATCAGCGCCAACCCGAAGAGAGCGATGTGCGCCAGCCGGTATAACCGCCGCCGCAGACTGGCATAGCCACCCAGCCACCCATCGCGGTGGAAGCAACGCCCCAGAATGAACCCATAGATCACGCCGAGGGCGATCCCGATCCAAGCCAGGATGAGGTTGAACTGTGCGGTCATCAGCACCACCCGCAAGGTCGTCTGAGATTTCGCTGGAGGCGATCCATCCGGTGTGTCACCCCCGCTACACTTGCTGAATCGTAGCCGAGCGCACCGGGTGTGTCAATGGTTTTCCGGTCGCCGCCGGCGCGAGGGACCCCACCGGCGCGAAGAACGGCTGGGGGCACAACCCCTCACCTGTCTTCGGCCTCCTGGCCGAAGACATCCTCTCCCCCTCAGCTTCGTTCGGGACATGTCGTTCGGGGTCTTCTACCGAAGGGAGAGGGTGAGCGATAATCTCTCCCTCCGGGAGAGGTCGATCCGTCCAGAGGACCAAGCGGGTGAGGGAGCAGTTCTCTTCTGCACAAACCAGTCGGTACGTGGCTTCTGATCTTGCCTTCAATATGCAGAATTCAACAGGATTTCCGCTCAAGATGGGGACCAGGGGCCACGTAAATGGGATCTTCGACTCTCGGCCCTTTGCTTCTCCCTCCTTGCTCTGGACACGGGCACTTGCCATCTTGCCTGCTGGATCGCGCTGTCAAGGCCTCCGCCATGACCCGTGTCGCCATCCTCAATTCGCACCAAAGCAAGACGCCGGTCGGCCACGATCGTTGGGTGCAAAGTACCCTCGTCGCGGTCGAATATGCCGTGCAGCAGGGTTGGGGCATCGTCACCAGCATCGGCTTGAACACCTGGGAGCTGGTCACTTGGGCCGCCGCACGCCGGCGCGGGCCGATCGACATGGTCATCCCGGATTGCGATGAAGAAGAGAAGACCCAGCGCACGGTCGCCGGCGACTTCGGTCTTCACCTCGATTTGGTGCGGTGGCATGTCCTCAACCGGCAACCAAATCAACGTGCTCCCAAGGCCTGGTGGACGGGACGCGATGATTTTATCTGCGAGTTGGCCGATGTGCTACTGCCTGTCAGTCTGCGACCGGGCGGACGGATTGAAGCTCTGATCTCACAGTCGGCTTCCCGGAAGACGATCGATGATCGTTTCCGCGTTCCCTATGATCCGCAGCCACATCATGAGCGTCTCCCCATCGATCCGGACCGCATCAATCCCGCCCTCCACGCATGGGGCGACGGCTTTCTCATTCATTGGACACGGGCGTGTCATGGTCCCTGGCCGGGCGAATGTGCCGCCGATTTCTATGAAGATCTCGTCCGCTCTGGTGAATCCTACTGCCGCTCGGCGTTGCCCACGCTGCAACGCATTCTGGGCGAGAGAACGCTTCGCGCGTCGGGATGGCGTATCGGCGACAAGCAGCCGGTCGTGGCGTTCACGGAATTGTCGCCGGTCGAGTCATTGCCGCTGATGAGCTGGCGATCGCGCTGGTCGCGCTGGTCGTTCGAACCGTATGGGATCGCCACCCACCGCGACTGGGCGATGGCCCACGGCGTACGTCCCGTCCGCTATGTGACTGACGAGGAATGGCGGGCGTTACGTTCCGATGAGAAACCGTTTTGCCATCGCCGTGGCCATCGTGCCGACATCTGGCCCGCCGAACGCGAGTGGCGGCATTCGAGTGATTTCTGCTTTGGCGACACGCCACACGATGCGGTGCGGCTCATTGTGCGAAGAGAGTCCGAAGCGGTGATCTTACGCGGCTCGGCCGACCATCCTGTCTATGCGTTCGCGTGCTGAAGAATGCCCCTGGTGGGCAGATATTGGCGAGTGTTGAAGAGAGAAAAGACCGTATCTCAGGTCGATGGATTGGTGGGCGGAGCCCACCCTACGCTTTTTGCTTTCTTCGTCTTCGCAGGGTGGGCTCTGCCCACCAGCCACACTTGCCACGACTATGGCGGCGCGCCGTTGGTAACCCTCGACCGATAGCCAAGTCCGACACGGCAGTAGTACGTCCGAACGACCCGGCCATTCCACCGCACCGGCACTTTGGTCACTGTTCCCAGACTGTCGAATCGCGACACGACCTCGCTGCTGATGAGTTGGCCTTCCTGCCGTGCCACCAGGGCCATCGTCTTGCCGTCTTGCTCCGGCTCGGGAAACCAATATCGATACATCAAGCTGGCTTCACCGAACAGGTGGCGCCCGGCTGTCCGGCGCGAACCATCGGGATAACCGTAGAACGCCAGCTCGCTGGCGATGTTGTATCGATCCATCCCGACCACGAGCGGCCTCTGGTTCGTTCGTTCCGCGATTTGGTTTTCGACCGCCGCGATCTGCCGCTGCAAGTCCTTCCATCCGGCAATGTCGGCGATAAGCGCCGGATAGGGAATCCCCGGCAACCCGAGCACGAGGTAGTGCAGCAGCGCCCCGTAGAGGACAACAACCGTCATGATGGTTGGCATCCACAGACGCCGCACGAAGGCAATCACTCTGCCGTTCAACGGTGTCGCCGATTGTGTCATCATCCAGGCGACCGCCGGCAGTACCGCCAGCCATGTCGGACCGGTCCAGTTCAGCTTGGTATGGTGCCTGAGACTGAAGATCACGAAGACAGTCAACGGCACGATGGTGAACAGCAGAACAAACCGCCGCTGGCGTGCCCTCACGGTGTGGCCCGGGTCTGAGCTGGGGACGCTATCACGTGACCCCAGAGCCAGGATTGCCGCCACCAGGCCTGTCGGCGTCAGAAGGAACAACGCCGCCCCGACCAGTTCATGCACCGAGAAGTGCGCGGTCTCCCGTAGCCGCCCGGCGGTCTGAAACAGAAATGACGCCCACGCATGCTGGGAGTTCCAGTAAATCACCGGCAAGAACAGCACCGCGGTCAGCGCCAGTGCCAGATACGGCTGCGGCCGCCGCCACCAGCGCCGCGCTTCTGCATCCAGCAGCATGAGCAACCCCGCCCCTGGGATCAGCAGGGCGATCGTGTACTTCGACAACAGGCCGAGCCCGAGGCAGATGCCGGCACCGATCCAGGCGCCTGCCTTTCCCTTCAACAGCGCGCGCCCGAGGAAGTACAGCGCCCCGGCCCATGCCGCCGTCAGGGTCGCATCCGGTGTCGCCACCAATCCGATCCCGAAAAAGAACGGCAGCGCCGACACCAGCAGCACCGTACGAACCGCCGTCGTCCGATCATACAGGTCGCGTGCCAAGGCGAAGGCAAACGCTGCGGTCACCAGCCAGAAACAGAAGGCGCCGATCCGAACCCCGAACTCGCTCGATCCCCAGACTGCGGTCCCCAGCGCAATGACCCAGGCCACCAGCGGCGGATGGTCGAGATACCCCCAATCCAGATGCTGCGCATAGTTCCAGTAGTACGCCTCCTCCGGAATGAGCTCGGGTAAGCCGAGGTACACGAGGCGCAGCAGCACAAGATAGGCAATGATCCCGGCGATCAGCAGACGCCGCCGATTGCGCTGATTCGAAAGCGACTGCGATTCGGCGACAGTGAGGTACGCCTGTCCGAGATGGACGATTACCGCAGCCACGATCGCCGCCGGCAGTATCGCTGCGGACGGCGGCCAGTTCCACATTCGCAACGCCAGCGCCAGCACGCCGGCGCGGAATAACACCGCCGCCAGTCCGTCGAACACAAGCGCCGACGCCGTCTCTAGATGGTGAGGGCGTGGATCCTTCTGCCGAATGCTCTGCCAGGCGATGGCTGAAGACGCAAGAAAGGCGATCGCAAAGCTGGCGAGGTGGCTGGCGTTGGCGCTTTTCCCATCGAGCAGGAAGACGTGGAACGCGGCCACGTCGATGATCAACTGGACGAGGGCGGCCCACCGCAACCAGAGGAGGTCTCGGCCGCGGAACAGACGCAACGATGTGCCGGTCACGCGCCGCAGGTACAGACCGGCGGCGGCAAATGGCCCTGTCGATCTCTCAGGCATCAGCGCTGACTCTCTGGCCTCGCTTTCATTCACTCTGACAAAGTACGCACATCGCGCGGTTCTGCCAAAGATTCAGACTGTTGTGCCAACAACGCAAGCGGTCGGGCCCCGGATGGAACCCGACCGCGCAACGTCCTCACATCGCTTGCGCCTCAAGGGCCGAATTGCAGCGCGCTGATCCGATGTCCGATACAGATCCCCTGTTCGAGTCCGGTGGTAATCGACGAACGGTAATGGATGCCGGCATACAGGCGCGACATCGCCGCCTCATCAGCGGCATCAAAGAACGAATTGAACGTGCGTGGCGTCAGGCCGCGAGTGTCGTGCGTGTGATCCACGAATCCCCGGTGGCCGAACAGATCGGTCAATACCTGCGCCGCCGCCCCCGACTGCACCGCGTGTTCGGAGGTGTACTCGGGGAACGGTGGCGTATTGATCAGCGGCAGCCAACTCTCGTCCATGAAATCGTGGATCGCCGTGACCGGCCGCAAGCGATCGTACATGAACTTCGTTCGCCAGCACGAGATGAACGCATCCGCCAGCGCGATCCCCAGTCTGGCGTACGCCTCCACCGCGATATCGAGCGTGTACTTGTTGCTGTCGACAATCTGGCCCAGAATCGACGTCCAATGCCCGGGCGGCGTGCAAGTCGCCCCCGGATCATCGGACCAGTACAGGGCGATCTCCCGCTGCTCGGGCGTGATGCTTGCCAGATAGACCTCGCGTGTCTCGGCATAGAACGGTGAGTTCTTGTCTTCATCATAAGGAAGCGGCGCGACCGGCTGGCAGTCAGTGGGCAACTCCAGGGCCAGTGGGCGCAACTCTCCCCAGCAGGGCTGCAACGCCGGACGATAGTCCGGCGGTGTCGGCACCCATAACCCGGTCCCCTGCGGCGGGATGAAGGCACAGTTGTTCAGTAAGGCGGATCCATCGGTGAAAGCCCAACTGTAGATGGCCGAGCCGACCTCACGCCCGTAAGCTACCGAGCGGTTAAAGACCGCCTGCCCCACTTGCGGGCGGAACTCTTCGGCAAGTCGCCCCTCCAGATCGGTGATGGCTGCGCTGTCATCGGCGGTTGCATCGGGGAACAACCGCTGTGTGATCTCGGCCATGGCGCTGGAAGCAACCGTCGGCCAATGATAGGCCTCACCCCGGCTCACTTGCGGCACCTCGGTCAATCCGTTGAGTTGTCCCACCAGTGACTGGTGCGTCTCCATGCCGCCCACCACCGACTCATATAACGTCACCCCGGCATAACCATAGGCCCGTGCCGCCACCGGTGCCGCCAGCCCCTCGCTCTTCACCAGCTCGTTCAGCAGGCCGAACCACGCCGTCGCCACCTCGGCATCGTACTGCTTCAACTCGTTGCGCGGGCCTGTCGGCTCATCGCTGCACCCGCTCTGCACCACCAAGCCGCCGGCGACAAGCATCACCAGCGCCAGACGGCCGAATCGCATCGTTTTCATCATCTCGCCCTCCGAATAGTCCGCCTGTCTGCTCGCGAGACGATACATAATCAAGTCCGCTCCACCAAGCGAAATCCCAGAGCGCGACCCGTGCCGCAACCGCAGAGGCGAATCTCGTATCCGCCCACGGGGGAATCCCCTCCCCTTGTCATCCCGAACGAACCTCTGTGTGCAGGACAGAAGCGAAGCTAGAGATCTGCTGTTCAGGTTCTGGCTGTCCGGTCAACGCAGTTCCAACATCCGATCCAGCGCCAGCTTGGCATCGCGGGCAACGGTGGCCGAGACGAAGATCTCTTTGTCGTGGGACCTTTCGCCCAAGTGTTCCAGACAAGTGGCCAGATCCTCTGAAGTCGTGCGGAACATGTTCACACACAAAGGGCAGTTCTGCCCGGAGAGTTCGAAAATCGTCTTGTCGGGATGTTCATCGGCCAGTCGCGACGTCAGGTTGATCTCCGTGCCGATGGCGATAATCGACCCCGGCGGCTGCCCGGCTACATACTGTGAGATGAACGCCGTTGATCCGACCGCATCGGCGCGGTCAACCACGTCCTCGATGCATTCCGGATGCACCACGATCTTGACGCCGGGGTAGTTCCGCCGTGCTGCCTCAATGTGCGCGACCGTGAAGTTGGTGTGCACATGGCAGAATCCCTTCCACAGGATCACTTCGGCGCGCTGGAACGGCTCCGGATCGGTCGGCGGATGGAGCGGGTCATAAATTGCCCGTCGGTCGCGCGGCACGCCCATCCGGTTGGCGGTGTTCGTGCCGAGGTGTTCGTCGGGGAAGAAGAACACCTTCTGGCCCCGCTCGAAGGCCCAGCGATACGCCTTTTCGGCATTGGATGATGTACAGATCAGACCGCCGTTGGCTCCGGTGAGTGCCTTGAGCGACGCCGAGGAATTCATGTATGAGATCGGAATGATCGTCTTGGTGTCGCAGAATCCCGCCAGGAAATCCCAGGCGTCCTCCACCTGCGGATCATCGGCCATGTCGGCCATGGGGCAGCCGGCGCGTAGATTGGGAAGATAGACCCGTTGCTCCGGGCGGCAGAGAATCCGCGCCGCCTCCGCCATGAAGTGTACGCCGCAGAAGACAATGTGCTCCGCCGCCTCCTGCTGCGCCGCCATCTTGGAGAGATAATAAGAATCTCCCACGAAGTTGCCGAACGGCACGATCTCTCTACGCTGGTAATGATGCGTGAGGATGACCAGCCGCTTGCCCCAGCGCTCTATCTGCGCCCGGATGCGGGACAAAGCGGCCAGATCGGGTTCGGACAAGCCCGACGCGCATGCCGGCGTCAGTATGGCATCATTCTGCATCGCGGTCGTCATCGCTCTGCTCGCGGTTCCGCTCTGACGTCAATCGTCCCATGATCGTCGGATCGGACCGTTTCCATCTGCTTTACGGGCGCGGTGCGCCCGCTGGTTGCCTCCGAATTCGATTTTTCGTAGGGTGGGCTCCGCCCACCATCAAACGGCGGGCGAAGCCCGCCCTACGAGCTCCAACTCGCCAGTGCCGCGCTGGTTGCTTCTTGCGCCAGCACCGAGCAGTGCAGCTTCCGTTCGGGGAGTCCTCCCAACGCCTCGGCGACTTCCAGATTCGTGATCCTCTTTGCCTCTTCGACACTGCGGCCGATCAGTAGCTCGGTGAGCATTGACGATGACGCAATCGCCGCCCCGCAGCCGTAAGTCTTGAACTTCGCATCGACAATCCGGCCGTCTTCGATTCTCAGATACAGTTTCAAAAGGTCGCCGCATTCCGAATTGCGCGCGATCCCCACGCACGACGGGTTCTCCATCGCCCCCGCATTGCGCGGGTTCTGGAAATGATCCGTCACCGTTGCGTTGTATCCGAAGTTCTCGTGATCGGTCGATATGCCCAAGCGTCATCTGCCTCTCCGCCATGATACGACCCTAGGCCGCTCTCCGTAGGGGCGTATGGCCATACGCCCCTACGAATGGCATGGATCTCTCCGTAGGGTTATGGCTGCGCCAATAGCATCCGCGCTGCGTTCTGTACAAACGCCACGAACGGTCCGGGGAAGATGCCGAAGAACAAGACGCCGGCTGCCGACAAGGTCAGGGCAATGGCCAGACTACGCGACAAGGGCACGCTTCCGGAGGGTGCCTCAGACGGGAAGTACATGCGGCGAATGACCGTGGCGTAGTAGTACAGCGCAATCACCGAAGTGAGTAAGCCGATGATGACCAGCCACATATACCCCGCGTTGATCGCCGACAAAAAGACATAGTACTTAGCCAGAAACCCCGCGGTCGGCGGAATCCCCGTGAGCGACAGCAGAAACAAGGCGAAGAACGCCGCCAGCACCGGGGAGCGCTGCGCCAGTCCATCGTAGTGGGCGATCTCATCCGATCCGGTTCTGTCGGAAAAGGCGATCACGCAGATGAACGCCCCCATGTTGGCGAACAGGTACGCCAGCATATAGAACGCCATCGCCGTGGCGCCCCAGGTGTCGAGCGCCACCGCGCCGACCAACACGTAGCCGATCTGGGCCACCGAGGAGTAGGCCAGCATGCGTTTGATGTTGGTCTGTGCGATCGCCGTGACATTGCCGACAATCATCCCCAGCGCCGCCAAGGCCGCGATCGCTTGAATCCACACGGTCTGCGCCGATTCCAGCCCGACAAAGAAGACCCGGATGAAGGCCGCCAACGCCGCTGCCTTGGAGGCCACTGACAGGTACGCCGTGATCGGCGTCGGCGCCCCCTCATATACATCCGGCGCCCACATGTGGAATGGTGCCAGCGCCAGCTTGAATCCAAACCCGGCCACCACAAAGATCATTGCCAGCGTCATTGCCGGCGGAAAGGTGCCGGCGGCGGTGTACATGTTCAGCACCGCCGTTCTGATCGCCGCCAGATCCGTCGTGCCGGTCAGACCGTAGAGCAGCGCCACCCCGTACAACAGGATCGCCGAGGAGATGCCGCCGATAATGACATATTTCAGTCCCGCCTCGGCCGACTTGCGATTGGTCTTGTGATAGGCGGCGAGCGCGAATAGCGCGATCGTGGACAGTTCAATCGATACATACAAAGTCAGCAGTTCGGTAGATGAAACCATCAACATCATGCCGACCGCGGAGAGTAATATCATGCCATAGTATTCGCCGCGGTGCGCCCGCAGCCGCCCCACCGTACCGATCGAGGAAATCGCGGTGAGAATGACCGCCCCCAGCACGATCTCCTTGAAGACCACCGCCATCCGGTCGAACACGAACGTGCCGCCAAAGGCGGCCCCGTCGTGCGTGAAGGCAACCCAGATCATGGTGATGAGTGCGCCGATGATTGTCGCGGTGGCAAACATCGCCGCCCCGCCGGGCTTCTCATCGCGAGTGCCTGTGGCCCACGCGAGAATCACGAGCGCCCACAGAAACAGGAAACACTCGGGGAGGATGATTCCCCAGTCGGCGTAGAATTCGGCGAGATCGAAGTTCATATGAGGTGTAACCTAATGGTCTGTCATTCTGGGCCCGCCGCGGCGGGTAGAGAAGCTGTTGTTGGCGCCGTTGCGAACAGCAGATTCTTCGTCACCTCGTTCCGCAATGCGGAACGAGATTCCTCAGAATGACAATGAGTGCCTTTCTTCTTTCACGTCCATTCGCATCTGACTCTCGAGGCGCGACATTCTCGCTTCCATCTGCCGTCGTAGGTTCCTCGGCCTTGTCATTCTGAGCGAAGCGAAGAATCTGCTTCTCTATTCACGAGCGGCTTCCTTCAGACAGAAACCATCGACGGGGAGGAGTCATTGTTGGGCGCGAGATCTTCCCAAGTCGGGTTCACGGATTCCACCAGTGTCATTTTCCGTGATCTCAACCAGCCCTTGATCTGTTTCTCCCTCGCAATGGCTGCCCGGACGTTGGGCGTCGACTCAAAGTAGACCAGACACCCGGTCTTGTATTGGGCCGTGAATCCACCTTTGGCTCGGTGCTTGTGCTCCCACACCCGGCGAGTCAAATCACTCGTTACTCCAGTGTACAGCGTCCGTGACCTACTGGCCATGATGTAGACAAAGTACTGCTTCACGGCCGCTAATCTCCTCACCCTGTCATTCTGAGCGAAGCGAAGAATCTGCTTTTCTCCATCGAACCGAACAGCAGATTCTTCGGCATCCCGTTCCGCGGCGCGGAACGGGATGTCTCAGAATGACAGTATTTAGCTTGTCCGCTTGCATAGTACTGGCGCCGTGTCTCTGAAGTCTCCGGCAGAGAGTAAGCCGTTCATTGTCATCTGTGCAACTGCCCAATCTTCTCCCATCGTAGAGCCGCTCTGTCTTGCGCCGTTTTCACGGCAGCTATCTTCACGCCCCGATCACCCGCACCAAATTGACAATCGTCTCCTTGATGTAGTTGGACAGCAACGTCGGGTAAACGCCGATGGCAATCATCAGTATCGCCAGCGGTGCCACTGCGAAGATCTCACGCGCGTTGATCTCAGTTAAGCCCTCGGTGTGCCCCGCGACCGTCCCCAGGAACATCCGCTGGATCATGCGCAGGAAATACGCCGCCGTCAACAGCACGCCGATAACCGACAACGCCACAATCACCGGAAAGTATGGAAACGCACCGAGAAAGACCATGAATTCACTGACAAACCCCGACAACCCCGGCAGCCCCAGCGATCCCAAAACAAACAGGACCATGATCCCGGAGTACACCGGCACCTTCAACCACATCCCGCCGTAGTGGTCGATGTCGCGCGTGTGGGCGCGGTCATAGATCACCCCGACCAGGATGAACAACGCCCCCGTGATCAGCCCATGCGAGACCATCTGGAACACACATCCCGAAATCCCCGCGACCGAGCCGACCGCCGCCATTCCCAACAGGCAATACCCCATATGCGAAACGGACGAATACGCGACCAGCTTCTTCAAGTCGGTCTGCGCCATGCAGACAAACGCGCCGTAGATGATTCCGGCCATTCCAAGAAGCGCCATCGGCTGGGCAAAGTACTTCGTTGCCTGGGGAAACATCGGGAACGAGACGCGCAACAGGCCATATGTCCCCATCTTCAGCAGGATACCGGCGAGCAACACCGAGACCGCGGTCGGCGCCTCGACATGCGCATCCGGCAGCCAGGTGTGGAAGGGCAAAGTCGGAATCTTGATCGCAAAGGCGATGAAGAAGAAGACAAAGGCGAAGATCTGGAAGCCGTGTGCGGTTTGCGGCGCCCGCTGGATGTGCTCGATGATCGACAGCGTGTGCGGGGTCGAGGTGAAGTACAGAGCCAGAATCGCCACCAGCATGAAGATCGACCCGAACAGCGTATACAGGAAGAACTTGATCGCGGCGTACTCCTTGCGCGGCCCCCCCCAGATGCCGATCAAGAAGTACATCGGCACCAGCATGACCTCCCAGAAAACGTAGAAGAGGAAGAAGTCGAGTGACGCAAAAACGCCCAACATCCCCGTCACCAACAACAGGTAGAAGGCGAAATACTCTTTCACGCGCTTCGTGATGTTGAACGAGACAATTGCCGCCAGGAAGGACAGCAGCGCCGTCAGAAACAGCATCGGCACCGAAAGCCCGTCCACGCCCAGATGGTAGTTGACGTTCAGCGTCGGAATCCACGCCGCCTTCTCGACAAACTGAAATGCCGCCGTGGAGCCGTCATATGCCGCGAGCATGAATAGCGACAATAGCAAAGACAGGCCTGTCGCCGTTGTCGCCACAGCGCGGATCGCACGGTGGTTGTCCTTGGGTACAATCATGATGATCGCCATGCCCAGAACGGGCAGGAAGATCATCCAGGAGAGAATGCCTGAGATCATTGTCGTGTTGTCCTTTGTGATTCGCGTGCCGCAACAGGGAGATTGCTTCGCTCAATCCCACTGAGCGGGATTCGCTGGCAATGACATTGGTGTGGGTGGTGTCCTGTCATTGCTAGGAGTTCCGATGCAAAGCGCCGGGACGACGAAGCAATCTGTAGCCACATGTGCATCATTGCAATAACCACATCACCACCAGCGCCGCAAACACGATGAACGCATAATTCTGCACGCGGCCGGTCTGCAGATGCCGGAGGGTCGCGCCGAATGCGCGTGTGAGCCAGCCAACACCATTCACAGCGCCGTCGACAAACGTGTCGTCAAACCAACGGTTGATCCGGCTCCACAGCACACCCAGATAGCCTATGCCATTGACGATCCCATCGATGACCTTCTGGTCGAACTGGAACCAGGCACCGCACATCGCATAATACGGGCCGACAAACAAGACAGCGTACGCTTCATCGAAGTAGTACTTGTTGAGCAGGGTCGTATAGACTCCGCCCGCGGCAGCACGCACGCGCGCCGGGTCGATTGACCGTTTGTAGTACATCAGATACGCCAGCCCGATCCCGCTGAGGCCGACCAAGAGCGCCACGGCCGCCCAAAAAACATGGAACTCACCCTGGTGCGGATGGCCGTGAAAGACGACCGACGAGAATCCCTTCGACAATCCCGGCAGACCGATGAAACCGGAAATCACCGATAGAGCGGCGAGAATGATCAGAGGCACAGTCATCGTCTTGGGAGATTCGTGCGCGTGTTCGAACCTGTGTTGATCGCGCGGCTTGCCGGTGAAGGTGATGAAATACAGGCGGAACATGTAGAACGCGGTCATGAACGCGACAGCGAGCGTCAGCACCGTGAACACGGGCCGCCCGAGCGTGGCGGCGACAATCTCATCTTTGGACCAGAATCCCGACAACGGGAAGATCCCCGCAATCGCCAGCGACGCGATCAGGAAGGTGGTCGAGGTCGTCTTCATCTTCGGGTGCAGACCGCCCATCTCACGAATGTCGTTGGTGTGAACCGCATGAATCACGGATCCGGCTCCGAGGAAGAGCAGCGCCTTGAAGAACGCGTGGGTCATCAGATGGAAGGTCCCGGCGGTGAATCCTCCCAGTCCGAGCGCCATGATCATGTATCCCAATTGAGAGATCGTCGAATACGCCAATACCCGTTTAATGTCGTTCTGAACCAGGCCGATCGATGCCGCCATCAGCGAGGTGATGATTCCGATCCACGCCACCGCTTCTGCCGCCGCCGGCGCCGCCAGGAAGATGGTCAGCGAGCGCGCCACCAGATACACGCCGGCCACCACCATCGTAGCGGCGTGAATCAACGCCGATACCGGTGTCGGACCCTCCATTGCATCCGGCAGCCAGACGTGCAGGGGGAACTGCGCCGACTTGCCGACCGCGCCAGCAAACAAACACAACGCCGCTGTCGTCAAGAACGCGCCCTGCAAAGCGCCGCTGTCGACCGCGCGGAACACGCCTGCGAACGTGAGCGTGCCACATCCGGAGTAGAGCATCAGCATGCCGACGATGAATCCCAAATCACCGAGGCGCGTGGTGATGAACGCCTTCTTCCCGGCGTCCGAAGCAGACTTCTTCTCGAACCAAAAACCGATCAACAAGTACGAGGCCAGCCCCACCAGCTCCCAGCTGACAAACATCAGGAAGAAGTTGTCGGCGATGACGAGGGTGGACATCGCCATCGTGAACAGCGACAGGTAGGCATAGTAGCGGGAAAACAGCTTGTCACCGTGCATGTAGCCAAGCGAGTAGACCTGCACCATCAGCGCGACCGTGGTGACCACGATCAGCATCATCGCAGTCAGCCCGTCGATCAGAATGCCGATCGACACGTGCATCGTCGGCCCCAGATTAAGCCAGTCGAAGCTGAAACTGTGGGGCTCCGGATTGGCCCACACGATCAACGCCACGCCGCACGCCCAAAGGAACGAGAGCGAGACCGCGCCGATCGAAATCCCCGCCGACAGCGCCCGATGTCGATGGGCGACCAGCATGATGGCGACCATCGCGACGAGCGGGAAGACCGGTATGAGCCAAGCGTAAGCGAGCATGCGTCGTCTCAATCGCACATAGGGGCACGGCGCGCCGTGCCCGCAGATTGTCCTACCATTTCATAATGTTGATCTTGTCCACGTCAATTCCGCGGTGATGCTGGTAGATCAACAGCACAATCGCCAGCGCGATCGTCGCCTCCGCGGCGGCTACGGCGATCGTGAACGCCGCCACTACCTGGCCCGTGGCATCCAACGGTGTGACGAAGCGCGAGAACGCGACCAGCGTGATGTTAACCGCGTTGAACATCAATTCCACCGACATCAAGACACCGATGGCATTGCGCCGCGTGAGCATGCCATAGACGCCGATGCAGAAGATCACCGCGGCCAGTGCCAGGTAATGATTCAATCCGATCTGTGCCATCGGCTCCAGCGCCCTTGTTAGACGGCGGCCTCGTCCTTTTCGGCCGCGCGTGGGCGGGGCGGGTTCAGTTCTTCGATCGAGCGACGCGGCCCGGGGTCTTTCTTGGCGATCACGAGCGCGCCGATCAACGCGGTCAACAGCAGAACCGACACGATCTCAAACGGCAGCACAAACCGTGTCAGGAACAGCTCGCCCAGTTTCTTGCCGGCACCCGAGACCGGCGCGAGCGCACTGATCGAAATCGGTGTCTGCCAGAGCGAATACAGGATTACCGCCAGCAGGCCGGTCGAAATCAGAAGTCCCAGCGGCACCTGCTCGTTGGTGTGCTGCAGATTCACATCAGCAATGCGCGCGGTCAGCATCACCGCGAAGATTATCAGAATCGCCACCGCGCCGACATAGATCAGCACCTGCGCCGCCGCCAGGAATGGCGCCTCCAGCAGAACAAAGATCCCGGCGACGCCGAAGAGGGCCAGAATCAGAAAGATCGCCGAATGAAAGATATTCTTCGTCGTTACCACAAACAGGGCGCCGACGATGGTCAAGAACGCCAATGCAAAAAACGCGATCGTCATGCCATGTACCTGCCCGTACTCACAAAGAAGCCATCCACTTGTCATCCTGAGCGGAGCGAAGAATCTCTATGGTCATCCATTCGCATATCGTAGCCCATAGAGATTCTTCGTCGTCCCGATGCCATGCATCAGGACTCCTCAGAATGACAGTCGTCTGTTTGCTCATTCCCAACCCGACGTCTTACGACAGACTGAGTACCAGCCCCGTCACCAGCAGATTCGCAAACGCCAGCGGCAACAGGAATTTCCACGCAAACCCCATCAACTGATCGACCCGCAATCGCGGGTAGGTCCAGCGAAACCACATCAAGACAAACACGCCGATCAGCGTCTTGACCATGAACCAGATCCACGACGGCAAGAGCGGGCCGTTCCAGCCGCCGAAGAACAGCGTCGTCGCAATCGCCGAGACTGTGAACATGTTGATGAACTCGGCCAAGAAGAACATCGCAAACTTCATCCCCGAGTATTCGGTGACAAACCCCGCCACGAGTTCGGAATCGGCCTCGGGGAGATCAAACGGCGTCCGGTTGCATTCAGCGGTGGCGGCGACCAAGTAGATCAGAAACCCGATCGGCTGCCGCCAAACGTACCACTGGTAGAACTTCGCCTGCTGCCCGACGATCTCGACCATTGAAAAGGTCTGTGTGAACATGGTTACGCCGAGGATCGCCAGCACCATCGGCACTTCGTATGATACTATCTGCGCCGCCGAACGAAACCCACCCAACAGCGTGTACTTGTTGTTCGATGACCATCCCGCCATCAATAGCCCGATGACCGTGAAGGTCGTAATCGCCAGAATGTACAGGATACCGATATTCAGATCGCGAACGATCAGTCCCTTGCCAAAGGGGATGGTGACATACACCGCCGCGGCCGCGACAAAGGTGATCACCGGCGCCCAGAAGTACACACTCCGGTCAACATTGGCCGGCGTGATGTCTTCCTTCTGCAGAAGCTTGACCGCATCGGCGATCGTTTGCAAGGCGCCATGCCATCCTACGCGCATCGGACCCAGGCGCATCTGAATGTGTGCCGACACCTTTCGTTCCCACCAGACCAAGAACAACACGACCACAACGATGAATGCGAACACCGCCAGAAAGGCGGCGACCGTCTGGGCCAATGTGACCCACACCGGTCCTAGGCCCAGCGCCTGCACCACGGACGCGATCACGTCACCAATCGCGGCGACCAGTTTGTCAAGTTCCAACATCGGGGTAATGCTCTTGAGTTGATGCGTCCGACCCGACTGATAGACAAGGGGCTTCAGCCCCTTACCGCCAACCCAGTAGACCTCTCCGGGCCGCCGTAGGGGCGATCCTCTGCGATCGTCCCGCCTGATGTCAGTACCACTTCAAGAATCCCTTCCGCCACGCGTAATAAAGCCCGAACAGCAGGATGGCGACAAACACCACCATCTCCACAAACGCGAACAACCCCAGCGATTGAAAAGCAATCGCCCACGGAAACAGGAAGACGACTTCGACGTCGAAAATGACAAAGATCAGGCAGAAGATATAGAAGCGGACGTTGAACTGGATCCATCCCGATCCGATCGGTGTCTCGCCACACTCGTAGGTGGAGAGTTTGATGGGGTTCGGAGCGGCGGGACGGATCAGACGGGCCAGCAGGAACAGAAAGAGGACGAGCACCGCCCCAAGGACGAGGAAAACAGCGACCGCCGCAAAATCGGAAACCACCGGCTACCCCAAGTCCGCTCGTTCACAACCTGCCACCTCAGCGCACTGCTGTCCAGCGGGGTGTCGCTCCGACGCCGAGTTGACGACTCTAACGCTCCACCATCTGAGAGTCAAGCGCTTTCCTCCGGGCACTCTCCCTTGCTCGTGCTTCAGCATCGGCTACGATCTCGAAGCAGGCTAGAACTTGTCCCGCAACCTCAGCTCAACATGAGGCAAGGAGCTTTCAGCCCCTTGCACTGGCGGCGCAACCGCGTATTGCATGGGCTGTAGACTGAGCCAACTCCTGCGTGACCATGGTTGACAAGCACACCGCGTCCGGTCGGCAATGGCGCAGGGTCAAGATTCCACGGGGGACCGCAATGGGACGTATATTGTCCCGGATGTCACAAGCGCTTGACAAGATGGTCACGGTGGCTATATTCGATTATTGGATTGTCTTTCGCCGGCGGCAGCCGCTTGGCCACTGGTACCGCGAAGGACAGCCGCTGAGATTCCGTACTGCCATGTCATGTGCCGAACGGCGCGAACCGCTATTCTGATTTCACGACTAATCAGTGTCTTCTGAGGCAGTAGCTGTCATGCCCAGCGGAGCGAGGCATCCGCTTCTGTCATCGGAATACCCACGTAGGTGTAGGGTGGGCTCCGCCCACCGTGTTTGGTTCCACCACAGGAGGTTTGCCATGAGAAGCCCCGTCATTCCCGCTCTCAGCGCCCTGTTGATGATCGGCGCATTGCTAACGGCCGGGTTCAGCCCGGCTTGGAGCGCCACTCCATCACTGATGACCGTCCAGGGGAAATTGACCAACTCGGTCGGCAAGCCCCCGGTGGCGGGACCGAAGACACTCACCTTCAAGGTCTTTGATGCCCTGAGTGGCGGCACCGAAATCTGGCCGGCAGGGCCGGGCGAGGCGCAGGTGGTCAACACCGACGCTAACGGTCTGTGGACCGCGCAACTGGGAACAACCACGACCCTGACCGATGCCGTGTTCGCCTCGACAGAGCGATGGCTGGAAGTGACCGTCAACGACGGTGTCAATCCGCCCGAGACGCTCTCTCGCGTCAAACTGAACACGAACCCCTACACCTATCGCGCCAGCACGGTCGATGGCGCCTCCGGCGGCAACATCACCAGCAAGGTCTCGATTGGCCCGGGCCACACGAACACGGGAGCTAACGCTTTTGTCGCGGGGGCCAATAACGTCACCTCCGGCGATCAATCTAGTGTTGGCGGGGGCGATTTCAATGCCGCCCTCGGCATTCGGGCGACGGTCGGTGGCGGCGGCACCAACACAGCTCAGGGCGGGCATTCGACGGTCGGCGGGGGGCTTGTCAACGAGGCCTCCGGCGAAATGTCCACCATAGGCGGCGGCTCCGAGAACAACGTCACCAGTTTCGTCGGCACGATCGCCGGGGGCAGGAGCAACACCGCTAACGGAGAAGGCGCGACTGTGTCAGGTGGAACAGCGAACACCGCTTCCGGTCGCAAGGCAGTAGTCAGTGGCGGTCAGAACAACACGGCATCCGGGGACAATTCCCTGATCTGCGGCGGCACAGCGAATACAGCGAGCGCCGTCGAGACAGTTGTCGGTGGAGGATCAGGCAACGTGGCCGCGGGAATCGGCAGTGTCATCGACGGTGGCTCCGGTAACCAGGCCAGCGGGTTACTGGCCAAGATTGGCGGTGGATTCTACAACCGGGCACGCGGGAGCTTCTCCACCATCGGGGGCGGCGGCGGACCCGGGAGCGCAGACTCGAATCTGGCGGTCGGGAGCAGTTCCACTGTCGCGGGCGGACGCCGCAACTTCGCCCTGGGAAGCGAGGCGACCGTCAGTGGCGGCGCCAACAACATCGCCAGTGCCGTAAAATCGTTCGTTGGCGGTGGTGAAAACAACTCGGCAGACGGAATCTGGTCCGCCGTTGGCGGCGGCGAAAGCAACAGAGCGAGCGGCGATAAGTCGTTCGTCGGCGGCGGGATCGGCAATCTGGCCAGCGGCGAGAAGTCCACGGTCGGCGGCGGCGACTGCGACACCGCCAGCGGCTGGCAATCCACTGTTGCTGGCGGATCAATCAACAAAGCCACCGACACACTGGCTACCGTGGCTGGCGGTTGCACCAATGTGGCCAGCGGATTCATCTCCGTCATCGGGGGTGGTTTTGCCAACACGGCCAACGGTCACATGTCTGCGATCGTCGGCGGCGCATACAACCATGCCCGTGGCATATGCTCATTTGTTGGTGGGGGCGGTGGGGTCTTCCTCGCCGATGCCGATTCGAACTCGGCTCTCGGTGATTATTCCACGGTCGGCGGAGGCAGCGCCAATACTGCGCAGGGCGTACATGCCACCGTCAGTGGGGGAGGGCATAACACCGCCAGCGGCGACCATAGCGGCGTCGGAGGTGGCGCGGGCAACGCGGTTTCCGGTGCACAGGCAACGATTAGCGGGGGCAACGGTAACGTCGCCGTCGGTGACCTCTCTTTCATCGGCGGCGGTACGAGCAACCGTGCGCCGGGACCGGCTTCGTCGGTGGGCGGCGGCGGTTGGAACATCGCGGGCTCTGCGGTCGCTGATTTCGCCACCGTGAGCGGCGGCGCGCGCAACGAAGCCACTGAAGTTGGGGCGTTCATCGGCGGTGGTACAGATAACATCGCCACCGGCGCGCGGGCGACAGTCGGGGGCGGCGGATACAATCGCGCCCGTGGCTCCTATTCTGTCGTGGCCGGCGGTGGAGGCGCAACCGACGCCGACTCAAACCTGGCTTCGGGAGAGCAATCGACCGTAAGTGGCGGCGCGAAGAATCGGGCGGGATATCAGCGTGCCACGATTGGGGGCGGTGCCGAGAACACATGTACCGGTTTCGGAACAACCGTTGGCGGCGGAGTGGGAAACAAGGCCGCGGGGAGCTACGCGACCATTCCCGGCGGATATGACAACCAGGCCACGGGCGCGTATTCCTTCGCCTGCGGCATTCATGCCCGCGCCAACCATGAAGGGTCGTTCGTCTGGGCCGATGCCATCGCGCCGCAGTTTCCGTCGACTAACAACAATGAATTCAGTGTCCGCTGCCGCGGCGGGGCGCGCTTCGTTTCAGCCATTGATGGTTCCGGGAATCCCACTGCCGGTGTTCAACTCGCCTCCGGAGGCGGTTCCTGGTCGTCCATCTCCGACCGCAATGCCAAGGAGAATGTCGAGCCGGTTGACGGTACTGCCTTGCTCGCGGAGCTCGCAGCGATCCCCGTCGCCAAATGGAACTACAAATCG
>Ga0315277_10000998_pt1 | contig 42199 bp, 48 predicted proteins | sample YL17G05_15_MG_FD_203695 | JGI IMG/M metagenome (GOLD analysis project Ga0315277, IMG submission 203695) | Sediment microbial communities from Yellowstone Lake, YNP, Wyoming, USA - YL17G05_15 | ecosystem: Environmental > Aquatic > Freshwater > Lake > Sediment | place: USA: Wyoming | collected... | reverse complement strand
ACCGCGACGAGGAGTGGCGCCTGGGCTACGTCGCCTTCACACGGGCGAAGGACGTCTTCAACGTCTCGCACGCCTCGTCGCACGGCGGTCGCACCTCGCAGCCGTCGACCCTGCTCGTGGCCGCGGGAGTTGTGAACCAGGACGGAAGGCCGCTTCCCACGTTGCCTGCGCCGGTTGCCGAGCCCGAGCATCCTCCTCAACAGCCGTGCCCTAGCTGCGTAGCTGTTGGAGCGACAGACTACGCGGAGCACGTCCGACACCTGGAGGAAGATCGTTGAGCGACGAGGTCCTCCGCCGTCTCCGTCGTGTCTGCTAACCTGAGGCCGTGAGCGTCGACGACGACCTTCGCGCAGCCCGCCGTGCCGTCCTGGAGTCACCAGACGACGAACTGGCGCGCCTCAGGCTCGAGCGACTCGAGGATCGGCTCGGGCTTCGGGCTCACCTCGACCCCGAGGCCAGAAGGTTCTGGAATGGGATTCGACGCCGATGGAGGGTTAACGGCCTACCTCTCGACTTCGAGGAAGGCCGGATCCTCCTCACGCAGTTCGTTCTCCCGCTCGTCTCCGCCCCGCCGAGAGTGACCCCTTACTGGTCATGGATCCGCGGCACACAGGCCGGCTGGGGAGAGAGGCCGCTTCCCTTCGCCGTGCGTGTTGGCGATCAGGTTGCCGTCGCGATCGAGAGAGGGCGGACCGGCCCACGAAACCTCGTGACGCCCGACATGGTATGGAACGAGCTCTACCCATGGGCACCCGGAGCGCACGAGCACACGAGGCCAAACGGAGACACTCCGGTCGAGCTCGTCTTCTCGTGGTCTGAGGGAGAGGTCGTAGCCGGCGTCTGCCGACATTGCGGCGAGGCTACGACGCCGAGGCTTGCAGTCGCTCAGCTCGAGCTACACGACCGGATCCGGTCCTGGTTCGCCAACGCCCCAGGGAAGGCCGTCGCGAGCACAGCGGCGATTCGCTACTTCTTCGACGGAATGAGGCAGCCGTCGAAGCCGGAGACCTCAAGGTCCTCAGTCGCCGACAATGACGGGGATGACTGACTGCCCTCGCATGGCCCTCTTGACGACCCAGAGGGTGGCTATGGCCCCGATGGAGAACCCGAGGACAGCGAACCCGAGGATGTAGGCCGAGTAGTCCTCCGTCGGCTTGCCGAATGGCTCGAACGGAATCGTCCCGATCGGCGTCTCTACGTAGATCGCAGGCTGAAGGAGCTCGGCGATCCTCCTTGAGACCGGGTTGCCGCCCTGGACCTGTGCCGGCTGCCCAGGCGCGAACGGCTGGCTGATCGTGAGCGGACCCGTCGCGGTCGTGTTGAGCGTTACGTTGCTCACGACCGTGTTCGCGGCCTTGCCGAGCGCCCCGGTGATCAGGTTGGTCTGACCCAGGCCGGCCATGTCGGCTCCGTGGTAGCCAGGCGTCTCACCGTCCGAGAGACGCTCGTGTGAGATCGGATACATGCCAGTGTAGGAGAGGCCCGGCTTATCGTTGCCGCACCCCTGACCGAAGGCGTCGCCCCACCCACGCTGGTTGAAGCGCCAGCGCGACCGTTGGTGTAGGTCGGTCGGGGCGTAAGGGGCGACGGGCATGTCGGCGATCTGGATGTAGGCCACGGGCGATCTCCTGGCGTCGTCCAGGGTAGCAGAGGAATTGACAGGGCGGGACAATCGCGAATCATCGCGGATGAGCCGTGGCTGTCGGCGCCGTCGGGTATGGTTACTTTCGCCGGAGCCGAGACAGCGTGAGCGCGTTCAAGACGCCCTTGAGGAGACAGAGTTTGTTCGAGCAGAGCCACCTTCCGCAGCCGTGACAGAAGTGGGTCGCGGGTCTGGTCCGGCAGTATTCACAGAGCTGCACCGAGCACCTCTCGATCAGATTCGCACGCACGCGGGCGACGTTCAAGAAGGGACGTAACGGAAGTGACCCTCGAACCCCCGGTCTCCTACCAGGGAGGGAAGACGCGGATCGCCGACGCGATCGCGGACCTCCTCCTGGCCGAGTTCAAGCCCGGTCAGGACGTCTACGATCTCTGCTGCGGCTGCGGCGCCGTGTCGATCGCCCTCGTCAGGAAGGGGCTCGATCCGAAGCGGATCGTCATGGTCGACAGCGGGCCGTGGGGAGCGTTCTGGGAGATGATCGGAGCAGGAACGTTCGACGTCGACTACTTCCGCGATGTCGTCGGGTTGCTGCCTAAGGACCCGAGGGACATTCACGCGGCGCTTGAGGCGCTCTCGAAGACCGACGCGTCGAGGAAACTCTCGATCTACATGTTCCCGCTCCTCCAGGCAGGCTCCTTCGGCGGCAAGCCCGTCTCGATCGACGGCTCCAAGTGGGTCGTCCACGGCTTCCGTGACTACTGGGTGCCGACCGAGACGAGCAACCGACGCTCGCATGTGAACCCCATGATGCCGATGCCCGAGACCCTGCTCGGGCGGGTCGTCGAACTCGCCTCGGCTATGCGCGGAGTCAGGGGCTTCCACAAGAGCATGGCCGACGTCGCGGCCGGCGGCAGGCCACTCTCCTACATCGACCCGCCCTACCTCGGGCTCACCGACGGCTACGCGAAGGACAGGGCCGCGTGGCGCGAGAGCCTTGGCTCCTTCGGCCGCGGCGCGATCTTCGACGTGACCGAGTTCGCAAGGGAGCTCGCCGCGAAGGGGTCGCCCTGCCTCGTCTCCGAGTCGAAGCCGCTCGGCAAGGAGGCGATCAAGCTCGCCGGTCCGCGAGCCAAGGGAGGCGTTTCCGGGAAGCGCGCCAAGGCCCACGAGGAGTGGGTGACGTGGTTCAGGCCGGGAGCTTCGACTTGACGTGAGTCACGTCCGCGTGAAGGGCCCGGATGCGCGTCTTCGCCTTGTGGGCCGCGAAGACGCTGTGGAGGAGCGCGAGGAGGACGCCGGCGCCGATCGCGTAGAGCAGCCAGTAGACCTTCTTGTCATCGACCCTCTCCTGAACCGACTGCGAGATCAAGGCTGTCGTCCTGGTCAGCGAGGCAACGTTCGCGAGGGTCTCGTCGATGCTTTCGTGCGTCTTCGGGGCCCTCTGCTCGATCCCAGCGAGGATCGACGAGATCGAGGCGGTCGAGTCGGAGAGGTTCGACACGACCCCAGCGACCCCGGCGAGGACGATCTCTCCCTTGTCGCCGAGCTGCCTTTCGGCCTTGGCTGTCGCGAGGGCCGTCTTGTCGAGGGCCTCGAGCGTCTTGTTGACCTCAGTGGTCACACCACAGCCGGTCAGGATGAGGAAGATCAAGACGACGCACTTCACGCCTTCGATCTTACCCCAGTTGTCGGTGGGCCGGGGTAGGATCCCTGTCACCTAGGCATGTGTCATCACTCAAAACGGCAGACGCTTCTTATCGGCCGCTTTTTACGTTCAACGAGTTACATGAACGGTCCGGCTTTTGTATTGGCCGACCCGACTGGAGCGGAGCGAGCATGAGTAAGATCATCGGCATCGACCTCGGGACGACGAACTCCGTCGTCGCGATCATGGAAGGGAACGAGATCAAGGTCCTGACGTGCCCGACTGGGACCAGGACGGTCCCGTCCGTCGTCGGCTTCAAGGAGGACGGCGAGCGCGTCGTGGGCCAGCCGGCTAAGAACCAGGCGATCACGAACCCCGAGAACACCGTCTTCTCGATCAAGCGGTTCATGGGCCGCCGTCGCAGCGAGGTCACGAGCGAGGAGAAGCTCGTGCCCTACAAGGTCATCGGCGAGGGCGAGGAGGCGGTCGGCGTCGACATCCGCGGCAAGAAGTTCACTCCGCCCGAGATCTCGGCCATGGTCCTCCGCTACCTCAAGGACTACGCCGAGGACTACCTTGGCGAGAAGGTCACGGACGCCGTGATCACGGTCCCGGCCTACTTCGGCGACGCTCAGCGACAGGCGACCAAGGACGCTGGCGAGATAGCCGGACTCAGGGTTCGCCGGATCTTGAACGAGCCCACGGCGGCCGCCATGGCCTACGGTCTCGACAAGAAGAAGGACGAGAAGGTCCTGATCTACGACCTCGGCGGCGGCACGTTCGACGTGTCGGTCCTCGAGGTCTCGTACGAAGAGAAAACCGGCCACATGGTCGAGGTCAAGGCGACGAACGGCGACACGCACCTGGGCGGCGACGACTACGACCAGGTCTTGATCGACTACATCTCCGACGAGTTCGCGAAGAAGTGGAAGGACACCGACCTCAGGAAGGACCGCCTCGCGCTCCAACGCCTCAAGGAGGCAGCCGAGAAGTGCAAGTGCGAGCTCTCCGGATCGCTCAAGGCGGCGATCAATCTTCCGTTCATCACGACGGTCGACGGCAAGGGCGAACATCTCCAGATCGAGATCACGCGCTCGAAGTTCGAGATGCTCACGAACCACCTGACCGAGCGGACGCGCGGGCCCGTCGAGCAGGCGCTCAAGGACGCGAAGATCGAGGCCAAGGACGTGAACGAGGTCGTCCTCGTCGGCGGCAGCACGCGGATCCCGGCCGTCCAGGAGCTCGTGAAGAAGCTCTTCAATGGCAAGGAACCGAACATGTCGGTCAACCCGGACGAGGTCGTCGCTGCTGGCGCCGCGGTTCAGGGCGCCGTCCTCGCCGGCGACAAGAAAGACATCGTGCTCCTCGACGTCACGCCTCTCACGCTCGGCATCGAGACGAAGGGTGGGATCATGACGTCCATGATCCCGAGGAACACGACGATCCCCCACTCGAAGCCGCAGATCTTCTCGACGGCCGAGGCCAATCAGCGTGCCGTCGATGTCAAGGTCTACCAGGGCGAGCGGAAGATGACCGACGGCAATCGCCTCCTCGGCTTCTTCCAGCTCGACGGGATCCCACCCGCCCAGGCCGGCGTGCCGCAGGTCGAGGTCCTGTTCGACATCGACGCGAACGGGATCCTGAACGTCACGGCCAAGGACCTCGGCACCAAGAAGCAGCAGTCGATCAAGATCACGTCGAGCTCCGGTCTCTCGAAGGCCGACGTGGAGAAGATGAAGCAAGACGCCGAGGCGCACGCCGCCGAGGACGAGAAGCGCTCCAAGCTCGTCGAGCAGCGGAACGAGGCCGAGAAGATCGTCTGGCACACCGAGCGTGGGATCCGTGAGGTTACCGGACTCACGGCCGAGCAGAAGAAGGGCCTCGAGGACGGCGTCGCCAAGGTCAAGGCCGCCGCCGCGGCCGACGACCCGGCCGAGATCGAGAAGGCGATCGCCGCGCTCGTCGCGTTCCAGCAGAAGGTCGCGGAGGAGATCTACAAGAAGCCCACCGAAGGCGGCGCGGCGAACGGCGGCGGCGAGGCGGGCGGCGAGGGCGACAAGAAGGAGCCCATCGACGCCGAGTTCACGGTCAAGGACTGAAGCTCCAACTCCAGAGAAGGCTCGCTCCAAGGAGTCGGCCCGGAGGAAAGCCTCTGGGCCGGCTTCTTTTTCATGCGTTCGTGATGGCGGTCGACTCGGGCCAGCGCGTCTCGCAGAAGTACTTGTTGCCGCCGCTCGACTCCCATGCGACGTGTGCGAGCGCGCCTGTGACAAAGAGCCAGACAGGCCACGGGACCTGCTGCGCTGGTTCGCTTGGTGTCGCGTCCTTGTCCCAACCAGCGACCTTGTAGAGTCCCTTGAGTCCGGCGCCAACGGCGGCGACCGATGCTCCGACGATGAGCGTCTCGACCAGGAAGCCCTTACGCATGACGGATCTCCTTTCACCATTCCTACAGGCGGAACCTTCTCTTGAAGTCCGCGATCGACGCCCTGAGCGTCGGCTTGTTCCAGAGGACCCAGCGCGAGAGCGCACCAGGCGTCGTCGGGTCGTCCCAGTCCTCACGCCCGCGTCCATGTCGCTCGAGGTAGCGTTCCTTGCGCTTGGGGTCCTTGTGTGTCGTGTAGTCCTCGTAGCCTACGGCGCCGAAGTGGACCGTCTTCGTCCTGTCGTGGACCCTATCGTGGAAGATCGCCGTCAGCTTCTTGTCTTTGATCCGACTCGACTCGATCGAGAGAAGCTTCCAGCGGACGACGTGATCGTCTCCGTCGTTGCGCCGCCTGTCCTTGGCCGAGTCGGAGATCTCAATCAGCCTCAGCGTCTTCGTGTTGCAGACGACGGCGTGCTCGACATCCTCGCCGTCCATTCCGGCGAGGTAGAGGTCTCCTCCGTAGTCCTCGCAGGCATCGGGGTCGGCCTCGTGGTGCCAGGACGATGCGCCGCCGCCGAGGTCCTTCTCGATCTTGGAGAGGACGCTCGAGAAGCCGAAGCGTACGACGCCGCCAAGGAACTCGTACTTCGCGACCCAGCGCCCGTATTCCTTCGCAGCAAAGAATGTCGTCGCGACCATGAAGCCGGTCGCCGGGATCGCCTCAAGCTCCCGTCGGTCGTCGCTGCCTCGGTAGAGGAACCTGGGCACCTCGACCTCGGAGCCGAAGCCGTTCGTGATCACGTCGCCGCCGCGCACGCGTTTCTCGTCCCGGCGACGGATCCGACGCTCGCCTGGGTTCAGCCTCTCCGGGATCATCTTCTCCCAGCCGACCGTGTCGAAACCCTTCTCTCGCGCGACCTCGCGGAGCCGCTCCGCGTAGTCGGGCCGTCCGCGCTGGAGCGCGAAGCCGTAGAGGTGCTGCACGGAGACCGGGTCATCCCAGTCGGTGCGTCGAATCGCGGCATAGAAGACGCGGTCGTGTCGGAAGAAGTCGCGGACGCTCCGGAGCCCTCTCTGGAACGCGACCTCGCGACGGCGACGTTCGTCCTCGCGCTCGCGCTCGCGTGCCGTCTCGAACTGCTCGCGGCAGGTCGGGCAGAGGCCGCCGGTCGGGTAGTGGATCTCGCGGCTGGGCCGCTTGCAGCTCGAGCAGAACGGCACGTCTTACCTCCTGGGCAGCTTTGAGACGATCGTTCGTGCGATCACGATCGCCGCGTTCGGCTTCGCGATCGACCTGGCTCGATACCCGAGCGCGTGCCGCCTCTCGTGGTTTCTCACTAGGTCGGCGACCGCCTGGGCAGCATGCCTCGGGTCGCCTCCGTCGACGGCCGCCGCGTGAGCCGCAACATGCTTCGCGTTCTCGGTCTCCTGGCCGGGTATCGCCTCGTAGAAGACGATCGCCTTGCCGAGCGCGAGACACTCGCTCGTCGTGAGCCCTCCCGGCTTCGTGACGATCACGTCCGAGGCTCGGAGGAGGTTCACGATCGGGTTCACGAACCCGAAGACGCGGATCGGGCCCTGGAGCCTCGGAGTCATGGCGGCGATCTCGGCCTTGAGCTGCTCGTTCTTCCCGCACACGACGGCGATCTCGGCGGTCCCACGCAACGCCTTCGCCGTCTCCGTCAGGACCGACGCGAGCGGTCCCACTCCGGCGCCGCCGGCGAGCAGCGTCACCACGGGTCGGTCGAGCATGAGGCCACAGTGCATCTTCGCCTCGCCGTCGTCGTAGGGCTTGGCGTACTCGAGGTCGATCGGGATGCCGCTCGGGACGACTCGCGTCACGCCGCCAGCGGCGAGGTCCTTCTCGGCGCGGCCGTGGGCGCAGAAGGTGAGATCGGCCTCCGGCCTTCGCCACGCGCCGTGGGCGACGTAGTCGGTCACGACCGCGTAGACCGGCGTCGTGATCCTGCCGCTCCTCTTCTCGTGTAGGGCTACATCGAGCGGGAGAAAGTGAGTGCAGACGATCGCGTCTCGGCCCTGGAGCCGCCTCACGAGATCCTGGCCGCTCAGTCCGTTCGCGAGGCCCGAGAGCTCTTTCGCACCGGGGATGAGATCGAGGTCCTTCGTGATCCCGAAGACGGCGCCCCACGCCTGGGGCACGTTGTTCATGATCCCCTCGAACGCGCCCTTGTAGAGCGCGGAGAAGTTCGGCGTCATGTGATCGAGGGCATCCAGGACCTCGACGTCGCAACCCGTGAGCACGAGCGCCTTCGCGAGCGCGATCGCAGCAGCTTTGTGGCCTCCTCCCGTCGAGGCGTGGAGGATCAGGATTCGTGGGCGAGCGCGTGTCGGTCGATGACCTTGAAGGTCGGCCATGCCCACGAGTGCCACCTCAGCGCTCCGTCGTGAGCGCCGTCTCGCCGTCCACTTCGAGGACGAGTTGTCCGTCTCGCGTCGCTCGGCCGCGAACCTCCATGGCTCGAACGGCGCCGCCGCGATCGCGCATGAGGATCGTGAGAGAGAAACCTCCGTCGCGTGCCGACGGACCGGTCGCGACCTGTGTCGACTTGCCGTCCACGTCGAGCGTGACCCAGAAGTTGCGGACGTTTCTGGCTCCAGCCTGGGCCGGTCGAGGACGCAGGACGATCCCCTGGGGAGGCAGCGGCGGAGCGTGGCTCGCCCGTGCCGCGAGCTTGTGGATCGCGTCGACGTCGCCTTCGAGGGCCTGGCGCTCGAGGGAGCGGATCTCCTCGTCGGAGTTGCGGCGAAGCGGGTGCTGCCGATTCCCGTAGAGGTCGGCCTCGAGGACCTCCTTCGATCCGTAGGCCGACTCGTCGGCCTCAGTGTCGAACTCGGCGAGATCGCGGTTGCGACGGCGGTTTGCCATGGTCCCGTTCTTCTCGAAGACGAACTGGCCGTCCGTGAAGCCGCGCTCATCGCCGGTGTCCATGGCGGCGAGCCACACGAGTCCGAGGCTGCCGGCAGGCTCGACCCGGACCACGCGGCCCTTCGATCCCTTCGACACGACCGACCCGTTCGCGAAGGTCAGGTCCTCGAGCGTGCGGAGTCGGCGCCCAACGTCTTCGTGCTTCTCGTAGAGTCCGTCGTGTGCCATGCCGACATGATCGCCGCCGATTCGTCAGGGCGCTAGCTCCTGAGGATCCTTCCTATGTGCGTCTCGCTCACGCCGAACGATCTGGCGAGCGAGGCGTTCGACTCGCCGTGGGAGGACCGCGTCCTGATCGCGCGGACGTCGACCGGCGTCAGCTTCCGGATCTTCGGACCGGCCTCGATGCTCTTGAGTAGGCGAGCCACGTTCCTGTAGTCCATGCCGTAAGGAGCGCCCGCCTCCCTGAGCGAGGCTCCTTCGGCAACGCTCTTCGCGATCGCTCGCTTCGTCTCCTCGGAGATCATGCCACGGCGTTTCGGGGCCCCTTCCTCCTCTGCGACGATCGAGGCGTAGCTCTTGCTGATCCCGAAGTCTGCGGCGATCTCGGCGTAGGGTTCGCCGGCGATCGCCCGGCGAGTGATCTCGAGCCTGTCCTCGGGCGTGAGCTTGGGATCGGGGGGCCCGACTCCCATGCCCCTGAGCGTCTGTCTCACCGTCGTCCTGTGGACCCCCAGATCGTGGGCGATCGCAGCGCGCTTCTCGCCACGAGCGGCTCGCTTGACGATCTCGATCCTGTCCTTCTGCGTGAGCTTGGCCGGCGTAAGCGTATCGAGAGGGTCGCGTCCGATCCCCGCCTCTCTTGCGATACGACTCACTCCGTCGGTGCTGATCCCGAACTCCTCGGCAATCTCGGCGTAGAGGACTCCTTCCTTCACGCGGGCAATGAGCCTCTTCCGTTCCGCGTCCGAGAGGTAACGCGGGAGTCCTAGAACGAGACGACCGGCCGCCTGCCTCTCGGCCGGGACCCAGATCAGGTTCTTGTGGAAGAGGTTCGTCTCGTCTCCGTCGAGGTGCTTCACCTTCATGCCGGCCCGCTTCGGGCTGATGAAAGCCTCGGCGACGAGCTCCTCGCGCGTCCTCCTCGGGGCGCTGCTTCTCCAGAGGGCCTCCTGCTCGAGCGCCTCTCCCGTCTTCGTGTCGATGAGCCGTCCGTAGGAGCTTATCTCGTAACGCGGCTGCCCAGGAACGGGGCGCCACTTCTCCAGCTCGCCGTAGCGCTCCTCGAGCTTGCGGATCCTGCGCTCCTCCTCCGAGAACCCGTGCTTGCCGGCTACACGCCGCACGACCTCGACGGGCAGGTCGACCGTCTCGGCGACCTCCTCGTAACTCTCGTCGAGCTCCTCGAGGCGACGCATGATCTCGGCCTTGATCTCTCGGCCGTATCGGGGGTTCTCGACGAGTTCATCCAGATCCACGTCTCACCTGTCGGACCTCCATGTTACACTCCCGACCGACGCAGCGAGAGCACGGGCACGTCGGCCTCCCGTGTGTGTATGGCCGACATGGGCGCGACCTGGCATCGAACGGGTTGGTTCTTGGAAGGAGAGCGCGTCGTGGATCTCGCGTAGGCCACGTAAAATCCTCGCGGGAAAACCAATCTGCCAACCAGAAGGTTAGCAACTCCGAGTGGCTCAGCGACTCGAACATCGACGCCTTCATGGCGTCGATCCCGAACGCGGAGCTCGTCACGGCCTGATTCTAGGTCGTGAGGTATCGCTGATCCCCGTGCTCCTGGGGGTGAGGTGGTGCTAGGACCATAATCTTGGAGCTTGGGTTCGCTCTACGTCCGTGCGAGCGGGTCGAGAAGACTACGGGCTGGGTTCGACAGCGGAGGCCGACTGACGCTGCGGATCGAGATCAGGTGACGGATACACGCGTAGGGCTTCTCCAAGGCCTGCTTCGTCACGCGGGTTCGATTCCCGCCGCGTCCATGCGAGCCGGCCTGCCAGGGCCGGCTCGCTTCCTTTCCTTGCTCCCTGTCGAATCAACGTCGATCATGTCGGCATGAGGTTTCATAGGAACGTCGACGAGGAGATCCGTCGCGCCGAGCGCGCCGCCGCGACCGGCGACCCACAGGCGATCGCGGCCTTCGCCCGCGAGCGACTTCGTCGCGGCCTGCCTGTCGCGGCCTGGGAGCTCCAGGCGGTCGAGCCGGACCCGCGCGAGCGGCTGCGCTACCTGATCGCGGCACGCGAGGAGCTCCCTGACTACACCGACATCGAGCGTCGTTACAGGGACGCCCTCGGGGAGGTCAACATCCGCGCCATGGCCGCTCTGCGGTCCCTCGCGCCTCGGGTCCGCCGAAGCAGGAGACGAGATCTGGCGGGGCTCGAAGCGTGGGCTGTCGAAGTGGTCGGCCAGGCGGTCGTCGACGAGGTCATGGGTTCATTCCGTGCCGAACAGCAGGAGACACACGATCGCTACGCAACTGAAGGTCGGCGAATACAGGAACGCCGCTCCGCGATCGACGTGCTCATGCACCAAGTCGCGTGGCGGGCGGAGGCCAGGCGTGGAGGCCTCGAGGTCGTGTTCACCTTCCGCGCCACCTCGACCCACGCCACTGTCGGCCTCGGGGCCGAGGGCTACGCAAGGGACTCGGCTAGGAGCGACATGGTCTTCCTCGCCTCCCAGGGCTTCGAGTCGCGCATGGAACGCGAGCCGGGTACGCTGCATGAGCGGCCCTACGCCAGAAGTCAGTGGGACAGGTCTTACAGGAGCGGCGACGGCTATCGCGTCTTCGTCCTGGGTGTCCTCGAGCTACTCGACATGGAGATCCTCGGGCTGCGGCGGGACGGCTGGACTTACCCCTCACACTACTTCGGCCACGAGGAGTACTTCAGGGGTTCGATCACACAAGAGCAGCAGAGCGCGTGGATGACCGAGAACTTCGAGATGCTCGGCTGGGACCGCAGCTACGGCCACGACGGACGGGCCATGACCGTCGAGCGCATGAAGCAGATCTACGCCGAGCGCGGGCCGCTCAAGCCGAGCTGGCTCATCCCGGCTTGAGCCCGGTCAAAACCGAGCGGATCATACAGGCTCAAGGAGGAGCCTCGTGTTCCTGTCTCTCGCCGATATCAGGCAGGCCATAGCCATCCAGTCGACGGTCACCGGTGTCGCGGGCCTCGACGCGCTCGACGCCGCCGTCAACGCGGCCGTCGTTATCACGGGCCCTCTCGCCTCGAGCCCGTCTCAGAACGAGTCCCAGCGCCGGGATCTCGTCACGGCCCTGGCTCAGGTCAACGTCGCTGCGAAGACGTTCGCCCCGTCGCTCGCGGCCCTCGGGTGGACCGTGGAGTCGAAGGCGATCAGCGACATCGGCGACGCGGCCGTCACGCTGACCCCGCCGGCGTCTTCCGAGTCCGGCAAGGTCGCATGGGCCACGCTCGACGCCGGGGTCAGAAGCCTCGCGGAGAAGCTTACCGCGGCGAGGTCAGCGATCATCGCCAGGGCTGCCTCCGAGGCATCCGCGGCCTCCCAGCGCGCCAAGTCGGCGATCGAGAACATCGCGGTCAAGCTGCCCATGACAGACGAGGACTGGGCCAAGATCGACGGCGTGATCGACTCGGTCCAGAAGGACGTAATCCTGATCGGCCGACTTCCGCTCGGTCGCGACGACGCAGCTCGTTACTCCATGATCGGCTCGCAACTCCAGGCCGAGTTCGACGCGAAACTCGAGTCGGCGAGCTCCGGATTTATGAACGCCGTCGAGGGGGTCGCGCGTTCGACTGGAGCCGCTCCTCAGCAGGGTCGCCGTGGCGCCGCCTGGGTCGAGCGCAACAAGTGGCCGATCCTTGGCGTGAGCGTGGGTATCTTCATCCTCGGCGGAATCGTCTTCGGTAAGCGGAATTGACCGGGCGTCCTCTCGTGGTCTTCGGCTCCTGACCTGCTAGCATCCAGGAGAAGGAAAGAGGCCCATGAGCACCCTGAACGGCTACGCGAACCCCGAGGGCGACGTCGCGATCCCCGATGGCGGCATGTCGGGCATCAATCTCTACGCGGCGAACTCGGCCCCCGTGGTGACACTCCCCATGGGCGACTATATGGCGGATGCTCCTGGCCTCGGGCAGGCCGCCCCGTCCGCCCCCGCCGCGCCCGCGGCCGCTCCGTCATCTGACTTCAGCATCTCCGCGTCGGCCATGAAGCCGCGCGTCCTGATTCCAGCCGCCGTGGGAGCCGTGATCGGCTGGTGTCTCGCCGGTAGCGAGGACTACACGGAGAGAGCCAAGAATGCCGGAGCGCTCGCCGCCGGCGTCGGTCTCGCCGCGATCGTGGGCGACTGGCTCTCGAGCAAGTAGGAGATCACCCATGGACGGCAAGACCCTCTTCGGATTCGGCGCGGCGCTCGCGCTCGGGTTCGGGTTCTACTTCTGGTACACCGGGTCCGCGGCTAGCAAGCCGCCGGTGCCCGAGTTCTCCGACTACCAGCGCATGAACCTCTCGGAGGACGACAAGGCGAAGCTCCTCGCCGACATCAAGGCGTGGTTCGCGAAGAAGGGACTCGACCTCTACTCCAAGTCCGACACGAGCAAGATCGCCGCCTACTTGACGCCAGGCCAACAGCAGACGGTTCTGGTTCTCCTGGGCTCCGGGCTCTACTCGACGCTGAAGTCGCTCGTCAGCGGCAATGCGCCTTAGCGAGCTCAATCCACACTGGATCTCCGAGTGGACGGCGCTCGGCAAGCCTGAGCGTCACGGCATGGGGGTCATGTTCGATTGCCTTCACTGCGTTCTCAAAGGGATCAAGAGCGGCGATTCGAGTATGGTGCGGATCCCTGTCGGCTTCAAGAATCCGCTCGACGGCGGTCCGCCATTCAAGGACGAGATCAAGGCCGACGGCATGGCGCGTGGTCGCCCTTTGTGGGACAGGACCGGCGATACGTTTGATACGCTGACGCTCTCACCTTCAATCGACGCCAGCAAGACGCATGATGGCGGATGGCACGGCTTCGTGAGATCTGGAGAGGTCGCCTGAGTGCTTCCTAAGTTGCCGGATACGGATGTTCTCCAGACGCCTCCTGACGTCACAGGGATCGACATCACATCTCCGGCGTTTACTCGTTCGGCCCTGCCGCCGGGACCAGGTGTCTATTGCTTCTACGATCCAGTCACCAACGAACCGATCTATATCGGGTCAGGCTGTTCGTTGACCGGCCACAATCCAGCCGGGTTGTGGCTTAGGCTCAAGTGGTATCGAAAGCCCCGCAAGCACGACCGAAAGGCCGCTGTCATTCTGGAGCTCGCGAAGGAGCGCAAGGTTCTTCTAAAGGCGTGGCTTACGGCCTCGGGCGGTGATGCCTTGAAGTACGAAAGCGACGCGATCATCAAGTACCGTCCACGACTGAACAGAAACGGCACGATGACGCGCGAGCAGGCGCGCGAGAAGATACGCGTTCGCAACCGAGCGTCTGGTGAACGCAGGAAGCGGCGCTACACCTACGAGCCCGAGGAGAAAAGAATATGCACTGCATGTGGAAGGGCAAGAAAATGTAAGCTTTTTTCACGGCACCCTCGCATGAGGTTTGGCGTCTACTCCATCTGCAAGGAATGTCACGCCAAGCAAGAGGAACAACGTCGCGCAGCCAGAAGGCTGATTCGAGTTGACGGTGCCGTGTCATGAGCGACGCTCCTCCCACCCTCATCCGTGACCGCTACGGGAACCTGCGCCTCGTCGAGGAGTGCGTCGCCGTCCTGGCGTGGGCTCCCGGCGGACGTCTCCTCGCCGTGTCCCGGCACGACGACTGGTCGAAGTACACGCTCCCCGGCGGCAAGGTGGACGAGAAGGATCGCGTCGCGGACCGGCTAGAGACCCTTCGCCGCGCCGCCCGTCGCGAGCTCGTCGAGGAGACTGGCCTCGACACGGACGTCCTCGAGCCGGTCTTTGCCGACTACGACGTGGGCAGGCACTACTCGACGGTCTTCTGGGCGCCGCGCCCGTTCGGCGAGATCCGCACGGACGAACCCCACGTCGTCCGGTGGGTGCCGCCTTCCGTGATCCTGGCCGGTCCGTTCGGTGGCTTCTACCAGAGGATGTTCGCGACGCTCGGCCGGTCCGACGGGCTCTCCGGGACGCACATGGACACCCTCCTCCGCCTGGCTCTCGAGGAACGTAGGACCGGGGTCGCCCCCGAAGGCTCCTACGTGGTCGAGTATCTGGATGAGGACCTCGGCTGAGAGCCGGTTGTCGGTTGTCGGTGCCCTCGGTTAGGATCCTCCCGACCGAGGACAGGTTACATGATCGAGATCCAGACCGACAAACTGAACGGCGTCGCTCGTGGTCAGACTTTCGTCTACGGGGAGGAGCACCTCAAGGTCCTGAGTTTCCATCGCAAGGCGGGGCACGATACGCGCTATGCACTCTGCGAGCGCGTCGGGCGCAAGGGCCAGACGAAGTACGTCCAGGTCACGAAGCTCAACGGTTCGTAGGAGTGCCGACCTACGACTATCGATGCGAGGGCTGCAAGCACCGCTTCGAGGCGATGCACTCGATCATGGCGGACCCGCTCAAGCTCTGCCCGGCGTGCAACCATGAGAAGCTCGTCCGTCTGATCGGGTCGGGTGGTGGGATCGTCTTCAAGGGCCCCGGCTTCTACGCGACCGACTACAAGACCCCGACCCAGGAACCCAAGAAGGAAGGACCTTGACCATGGACCAGTTGACCGAGGACGCTAACAGCGCGAGCACGACCGAGCGCCCCCACTGCGGGATCACTGGCTGCAAGAAGGGTGTCGGCTTCAACGTCTCGATCCTCCTCTACCCAGCGGCGCCCGTCGTGGCGGCACCGACCTATCGCGACCGCGGGGCGCGCGTCACGATCGGGCGCGTCTGCAAAAAGCACCGAGGGACGTGGACGGTCGCCTCGTTCCTCAACTCGTCCGCGTGGAAGAGCTCCGGGAACGCGCATCGGTTCAGCAACGACTTCGGCGGCGACCCGGACCCCACGCTGGCTCGAATCGACGTCGTGCGCGCATGAGCTTGGAGCTGTTGGAGCTGTCGGGTAAGGACCAGGACGAGGCGCACGACGAGAAGCGCTCGTCGTGCGGCGGGAAGGGGTTCAAGTAGGCGGTTTCTTCCAGAGGGCGCGTTCGTCCACGAGGAGGTGATCGAGGCCGCAGCGCCGGGCGGCCTTGGTGACGCTGCCTCGGCTCTTGCCGAGCTTCTCGCCGACCTCGCGACGGATCCCGCCCGTCTCCTCGATCGCCTTCTCGAGCTCCTCGCAGCCGATCGTCTTGCCTCGTTCCCGGATCTCGAACTCTCCTTCGAGCCCGTACTCGCGGATCAGCTTGATCATGGCGTGGATCGAGATCCCAAGGAACTTCGCGGCCTTGTAGAGCACGTTGTCGGCGCGTTTCATGACCTCGCGAACCTGGCCGGGGTAGAACCTCGTGACGACGGGGCTCCAGTCCTTCTCGCCCTCGAGGTCGTACTTCTCGATCAGGTCGTCGATGAATCTGTAGGAGACCTTGAGCCTTCTCGCCGCCTCACTCTTCGACCGGGTGGCCTTGAGTACGGCCTCGACCTCGCTCCTGGTCACCGGACGGATCTTGGAGAGGCGCTTCTCCTCCACGTCGACGAGCGACTCGGCTAGAGCGACGTAGTGCTCCGGGATCGTGGCGGTCTTTCCTGTGAGCCAGTCCGAGAGCGTGTTCTCGGAGATCTCGAGCAGCTTGGCCATTTCGACTCGCGACAGGTTGAGTTTGTCCTTCACAACTCGTAGTCGCGGCGTCGCCTCGGATGACGGGGTCCTCTCGACCTGGTACTTGCCGGTACTCGGACTCTCCGTGGTCCTGGCCTTGAGCCAGTTCTCGACCTCCTCGATGTTGAAGAGGTGTCGCTTGCGGACCTTCCCGAATCTCTCGACCGAGTGAGGCAGCCCCTTCTTGATCCAGTAGAGGATGCTGCTCCACTTCACCCCGAAGCGCTCCTCCACCTCCTTCGTCGTCGCCTTTCGATCGACCCTCTTCTTCGTCTTCTCCTGGCGCTCTGGCTCGCGTACGCCCGACAGGCTAGCGAGCTCACCGTTCACGGCGTCCCACGTCTCGGCCGGTTGATCAAAGACGATCCCCCAAAGCCCGGACTCGCCATCGCTTGGCTCCCTCGAGAGCTTGAATCCAAGCTCGTGGACGAGGTCGGCCAGAGCACGGAAGTGACGCTCGGCCTGTCGCTCGTCATAGCCCTCGCGACCGAGCACGCGCGTCCAGAGGTCCTCCGTCGTGATCGGCCTTCCCTCTGAGACGAGCGAGAGAAGATCGACGAGGTCGAGTAGCAGCCGCTTCCTGCGCGACAACGCTCGGTCGTTCACGGCATGCCTCTCGCGAGCATGAGTCCGCTCCTCGGATCGTCCGTTATGAGCGCGTCGACGCCGTATCGGGCGACCTCGCTCATGCGCCTTGGCTCAACGGTCCAGGCCGCGACGAACTCTCCGGATCCGTGGGCCATCCGGACGAGTCGCTGCGAAAGGCTCGGCCAGTAGGCGACGAGGCCGTCGATGCTTCCGCCGGTGGCCCTTTCGGCCTCGCCGCGCGAGAAGGTGACGATGGCGGTCGCGGTCCAGGGAGAGAGTGCCTTCACGCATGCGAGTTGTTTCGGGTCTCGGGCGATCACGACGGTGCGGTCCGAGATCCCGAAGTCGCGGAGCATCCCGATCAGCGTCGGGGCGGCCGACCTCGCCGCGTCGTACTTGTCCTTCAGCTCCACGAGCGGCACCGAGTTGCTCCGGGCGAGGACGTCGATCGCGTCGCCGAGCCTCGGGACCCGCTCTCCTCTGAACTGCGACGAGAACCAGTATCCGGCGTCGAGGCGCCGGATGTTGTCGAGTGTCATGCTGGAGACAGCCCCGCGTCCGTTCGTCGTCCGGTCGACCTTCTCGTCGTGCATGAGCACGAGCTTGTCGTCGAAGGTCGAACGCACGTCGAACTCGACGGCGTCGGCGCCGATCACGACAGCGCGCTCGATCGAGGACAGCGTGTTCTCGGGTGCCTCCGTCGAAGCACCTCGGTGCGCGATTACGAGCACGCGTCCTGGGTGGCGACCTTGATCGAGCATGACGCGATTCAGCGCATGCGACTCTATGAGTGGATTGCGTCGAAACTCGATCACTCGATCACGAGTCCCAGTTTACGGCTCGGATTGGCCGGGCGCGAGCTTAGAGCGACGTCTCGTCCGGAACGACCGTGACGCTTCCGCGCACGAGCGGGTGGGCCCCGACTCGAAGGAGTTGGCCGAAGTAGTCGTTCGGGCGTATGTCGGCGCACGCCGCATCCTGCGCCAGGCCGCCTGGCATGAGTCCGTAGAAGAAAGCGTGAAGGAATTCGGAGTCATAAGGCTCCACCCTCTTGGGGAGCCGGATGCTGATCGACGGCGTCTTCGGGTCGGCGAGGTAGGCTTCGTCATAGGTGAAACGGTAGCCCGAGCCCGTCTCGACCAGCCTCCCAGCGAGCCTTTTGTTCTCGAAAACGAGGGCTCGTCTGTAGAAGCAGTGGATCAAGCGACCTCCTTCGTTATCCCGGCCTGCATCAGTTCCTCGTAGCTGAACTTCTTGCCGAGGGCCTCCTGGATCGTGATCAGGACGCCCTCGAGCCGTTCGAGTCGGTTGTTATAGACGACGGCCGTCTTCGGGACGGTGATCTGACACGCGAGGAAGCCGCGCCCCCTGTCGGTGACGCGCCAGTAGCCCGAGGACTTCTTCGAGGGGTCGTCGTTCACGCGACACTCGATGAGCCCCCAGTAGGGAAGACACGAGGGAGCCTCGCCCGAGCCGAGCGACGATCCGAAACTCGCGTTGCGGGCCGCGTGCTGGATCACATCAGCGGTCGTCGCCCACTCGCCGCGGATCGCCGTGAGCTTTCCTAGGACGATGAGCCAGCGTGCCATGCCCGAGTTGAGCGTCCGGTAGTAGCGCTGGGCGTGCTGCTCGCAGACGGGACACTCGACGCCGTCGTCGAGTCGGGTCCGAAGAAACTCGCGGGCGGCACTGATCGTGCCGGGCGCCTTGGGCCACGGGTCCGTCGCGAGGACACGGCGGCCGTCCTCGTTCGGCAGGAAGTCCGAGAACGGGTCGAGCGAGCCCAGGACGGCGTCGCGGAATTCGGTGATCGCCCACTCCTCGGCGACGGGTATGAGGTCGCCGCAGCGGATGCAGAAGAAACCGACCTGCTCGGTCGACCCCTCGGGACCTTGGATGAACCCGGCGCCCGGCTCGCCGACGTAGGCGCAGGTCCGGCAGGCGAGCTTGGGCAGGCGAGTCGCGACGCGTTCCTCGGGCATGTAGAACTCCAGGACCAAGGTAGCCGGAGGGTCCGACACCTGGAGTTTCGCCCGAGTTATACCTACCCTTCACTTTCTCCGGGCCGACCCAACTCGAGGCCGTCAGAGGCTCCTGCTACGATCTTCTCCATGGACCTCTCCAAGTCCCTCAGGGCCCGCGTCGAGCACGGCGACCGGAGCCACGAGACGCTCCTTGCGCTGCACGAGGAGTTCATGGGCGAGGGGCGCTCTCGCGACGACGCGCTCTCACTCGTCGTGGATCTCCTCCTCAGCGGCGACCTCGACGCGGCCGCAGAGCAGGCCGATCTCCTGGCGCTCGACGTGGAGAGGACGGCCGGCCTGGGGATCCCGACGGTCGACGAGGACGGGCTTCACGTCAACCAGGCGTGGTCGGTCTACGCGCCGATCAGCGGGCCGATCGCATCGAGCGGCCGTCGCGACGACGTGGCCAACGGGGCCGTCTTCCTCGATCTCGTCAGCCCTTCGATCATCTCGGTCGAGACGGACGGCGAGCGAGCCAGGGTCCTCCAGGGCACCGTCGATCTCTCCGAGCTCGACTCGGCCAAGGACCCGTGGGACCGCTTCGCCTCGGCGTGCCAGCACCGGGTCGAGTCGGCGAACGACGACGGCAGGACCGAGGTCTCGTCCTTCGTCGTGGCGGTCGCGTCGACCGGGATCCTGAACCTGTTCGAGGAGTACGGCGAGGACGCGGTCATGGCCGACATCGTCCGCGTCGTCGCCCCCGAGGCGATCTGGGACGAACTCTCCAAGCTCGGGGTCGGCATCCGCGGCCGTCGCGGGAGGTGCGCGTGAAGGCGATCGACCTCTTCGCCGGCGCCGGCGGGTTCACGGAGGGCGCCGAGCAGGTCCCGCGGCCGCGCGTGCGCGTCGTGTGGGCTGGCAACCACTGGAAGCTCGCCGTCGAGACCCACAACCGGAACCACCCCAGCGTGCTCCACTCGTGCCAGGACCTCCACCAGGCCGACTGGCGCGTGATCCCCTCCATGGACATCGTCCTCGCCAGCCCGGCCTGCACCGGTCACAGCCAGGCGGCCTCGGCCGTCGGCAAAGGTCAGCGCGGCAGGGCGCCCATGCACGACGCCCTCCGATCGACGGCCTGGGCCGTCGTCTCGTGCCTCGAGGTACACAGGCCTCCAGCCGCGCTCGTCGAGAACGTACCCGAGTTCACGAAGTGGATCCTCTACCCTGCCTGGGAGCAGGCCATGGAGGCGCTCGGCTACGCGCTCCACGTCAACACGTTCGATGCCGCCGAGTTCGGCGTTCCTCAGAACCGGAAGCGGATCTTCATCACGGCGGTCCGCGCCAAGAAGCCTCTGATCCTCGAGTCACCCAAGCTCGAGCCGGTCCCGTTCGCCGACTGCATCGACCACTCGGTCGACACCTGGGCTCCCGTCTCCGGCAAGCCGCCGGCGGTCAAGGGCCGTGTGGCCAAGGGTCGCCGCTCGTTCCCTCGCGGCATGTTCGTCACACAGCACGTCACCGGGCACCCCGGACGCTCGATCGAGCGCCCTCTCGCCACGATCACGACGAAGCACCAGCTTGCTCTCGTGCGCGAAGGCCGATGGGGAGACGAGATGCGAATGCTCACGGTCGACGAGCTTCGCTGCGCCATGGGCTTTCCGGACGACTACTGGCTTCCCAAGGATCGCGTCTGCGACTCGGTCAAGCTCCTCGGGAACGCCGTGTGTCCGCCGGTCGCACGCGAGCTCGTGCAGCAGGTCGTGAACAGGATCTAGGAGGAGCCGTGCGCGAGAACTCCATCGATGACGACATCCGCGATCTCGAGCGCCGGGTGCTGGACGGGAGGGACCTCGCCGCCGTCCAGGCGCTCGCGCGTGCCTACGAGCGGGCCGGCAGGATATCGAGGATGTCCAACGAGGACCTCGTCTCGGAACTGTCGGACGAGCTCGCCCAAAGGACGGGGCACCGCGATGTCGTTGGCTCGAATCTCTGGTCGTACGCCGACTGCGTTCGCTACACGGCGAGCATGCTCTACGACATGAGTCTGGAGCACGATCCGCCCGACCTGATCACGGACCAGGATATCCTCGATACGTTCAGGATGTGGTTCGTGGAAGGTGGCGGAGACCAGTCGGCTCTGGGGAACATCGCCGATCTCGCATCTCTTGTCGTGAACGTACCAGATCCAGCGGCACGGCGCGAACTGGCCCGCGACATCGGGCTGGCCCTCGACGACGTTGGCATCAGGTTTACCCAGAGGAATGCGCGTCGGATCATTCGCGATGTTCGAGCGAGGATCGAGGGAGACGAGTCGTGAAGACCTGCACGCCCAAGGACCTGAACGCCTACCGCGAGGTCCTCCTCGAGAAGGGCCTCGGCTACAAGCTGCCGCCGCCGGTTCCCGACCTCTGTGTCGCCGTGCTCGGCGAGTTGAACAAGCGCGACCAGAATATCTTCCTCGCCGGGCGCTTCTCGCACGGTAAGGCCGAACTCCTCCTCTTGCCGCCTGACGAGAAGGTGCTGCGCCGGTTCGCTGATGCGTTCCTGGCCGTGGAGAGACTCGAGGATTCCAGGACACGCTCGGGCGCCACGAAGGTCGCCCACGCGATTGAGGCCTCGCTCGAAGATGGCGACGAGGACGAGTCCAAACACGAGCATCCGGGCTGGGACGGCGGGAAGTGGGTTGGTCCCGAGAAGAAGCGACTCGAGCAGGCTGGCTACTACAGGTTCGAGACGACCCCTCCCGGTGGCTACCCACCTCCCGTACGTGGAGACACGGGAACCAGGCGGGATCGGGAGCCGCTCAAGAGGTTCAGGGAAAAGGGCGTCGAGATCTTCTGTGTCTCGCCACAGCGACTCCACGGGGAAGGCGATATCTACTCGTCCTCGGCCGTCTCGCTCCTCTCGGAGACCAAGCCAGGTCAGACGCCTTCCGTGAGGTCGTTCGAGCACGAGGGGCGCCTCTGGGTCGCCATGGGCAGTATGGGGCGCGGGCCGTTCACTTACTACGTGGACGCCTACGAGCTCGTGCCTGCGAGCGAGTGGAAAGGGAGCAAGAAGCCGAAACCCTTCTGGTTCTACTACGGCCGCAAGGTCTCGGTCCGCGGCAAGCCGCATATCCTCGGCAAGAAGGCGAAGTTCATCCCCGACAACGCGAAGGGCTGCTAGGACGGTTCGGTCTCCGACAGGATCGCGCCTCGATCCCAGATCGGAAGTCGTCGACCTCGGAAGCCTCGCACGTCGGAGAAGGCCGGGATCCGCTTCATGGCCTCCTGGGCGCCGACCTCGCCACCCTTGCCGTCCGGAGCGGCGGCTAGCACGGTCTCGACCTGACGTTCCAGCTTCGCGAGATCGGCCGCGGTGACGAGCCCCTCCTCGCGGGCGAAGTCGATCCACTTGCCCGGACGCGTCGGACCGTCACGGACGCCGAGGCCCCAGTTCTGGACAGCGCGGTGTCTGCCGTGATTGGCGACGGCCTCGATCAGGAGCGCCCGCATAAGGAGGTCCTTGGGCAGCGCCTTGATCTCTGGCTTGGTCATGGCGCCACAGAAGAAACAGCTCGACTTCGGAGGCGCCGACCCGATCTCAGCCTCGATCTCTGCGATGCAGCGCGCCCGGCTCCACTTCCATTCCTGGAGCGGGTACCAGTAGTCGTAGATCGGCTTCCGGCCTTTGTCCTTGAGCGACATGAGCTCCTGGTCGACGCGGAATGTTCCCTTCTTCGCTCGGTTGGTCTCCGTCGCGTCGTAGCCGATCGCCTTTACGATCTTGCTGCCATGTTCCGTGATCCAGCCCTCGCCGCGGATCTGCTCGAGGAGTCCGCTTTCGAGCTCCATCCAGCGATTCATGACGTCCTGCTTCCACAGGACGGAGCACTTGCTCGATCCGAACTTGCTCGCCGAGATCGAGGGCATGGTCTGGTTGATAAGACACTGCTGCTCGAGCGTCCGCGCAGATCCGTAGCCCTTCGCCGTGTGCTCGGTCGCCCAGGCGACGATCTGCACCTTCGGGAAACCGACGCTATCGAGCCAGCGGTTGAACTTCGCGAGGTAGGCGTAGGTCTCGTCCTTCTCGCCGCCAACGTCGGCGAAGAGGATGATCTCGGGCCTGAACTCATCGCGGCCCTCCTTCACGAGCTGCGCGAGTCCGACCAGGAGCGCCGTGCTGTCGACGCCGAGGCCGTAGGAGACGACGAGCGGCCAGTTGGGATGCGGCCGCCTGACCCTTGCCTTCGGAGTCCCGACGAGGAGTCGGGCCGCATCGACCTCCGTCGGCGACACCTCAGCGTCTCCGCCACACGGAGACCTGACGCACATGCCGCCAGGAAGCTTGATTCCAGCCTCCTTTGCTGCCTCCGTCACGCTATCGGAGAGTCTCCAGTGGTCCCTGTCGGCGCCGATCGCGGTCCTGACCTCGGAGAGGATCTCCTTGTCCGGAGGCAGGGCCAGGAAGTAGCGGTCCTGGGACTCGAGGTAGAAGAAACTCTGTGCGACGAGGTTCCTCATGGCCTCGTTCGGATAGCGCTTGGGGTCCGCAAGGCGATTACACAAGTCCCTGTACGCCTTCTCGGATGGCAGCTCGATCACGACGCCCACGTCGAGCAGGAGCTCGCGGTAGCGTTCTACGTCCTCGGTCGTGCAGAAGCGGGCCATGCAAGGAGGATAGCAGGCGAATCTGACGGGCGCGCTGGCCTACAGGTCCTTCGGCGGGTCCTCGCTCCACGGGCCGTATCTGAACCCCTGATAGGGTTCAGGGCTGCCTTCGGCGAGGTGCCACGGAAGCGGCTGGAACGCCGGGTCCTTCGCGGATACCTCCGCGAACGGTCCTCGACCTTGCCTTGCCTCTTTCGCCCACCTGATCCCGGCCCCCTCCGAGAGACCCGCGTCTTCGATCGCCTTCGACCATATCGAGCCGGCCTTGTAGGCCCGCAGTACCTCGGCAGCCTTCGTCCGGCGCCACTCGGCCGTGCGCTCGGGTTCCGCTCCGCGCCCTCCATAGACGGTCGTTTCAGGCGTGACGATCGCCTCGACGAGGTAAGGTTCGCCGGCGGCCTCCAGGATCTTCTGGAGCACGGACATGCTCGGCCTGGCATGACTGGAGAGGAGTCCGGCGATCGAGTCGGGCGAGATGTCGAGGATCGAACTCGCCGCATCGAGTGAGATGCTGGAGTACTTGAGGCCTCTGGCTCGCTCGACGGGCGTCCGGTACTCGTCGAGCGCTTTCTCGAGCGCGGCCTTCCAGTCAGGAGGTTCGCGTCTTACGGCGGCCATGATCTGGGTCATGACCTCGTAGCCTGGTACCCGCTTCCCCTGGAGCATGTTCGTGAGCGAGACCGGCGAGATGCCGATTTCGGCCGCCGTCGCCCTGCCGCCGCCGCGTCCTGGGTGTCGCGCCATGACCTCGCGGATCGCGGCGAGCCAAAATGGCACGAGCGTCTCCTCGCGCGAGAACTCGTGCTCGGAGCCGCGAGCAGTGCGTCCGACGAACTTCTTACTCTCGATGCTCCTGGAGACCCTGCTCGGGATCTTGCCGGACTGGAGCAGCGGATGGTCCTCGAGCCCTAGGTCAAGGATCGCGGCCCGTAGGTACCCGCGACTGACGCCGAGGTCCTGTGCGATCGCGTCTCGGCGACCGACGTGACTCTCGATCGAGGCGAGAAGCTCGTCCTTCGTGAAGGGCAGCGCCTGTTTGTGTGTCGGATGCAGGACGAGTTCGTGCTCCATGAGTCCGTGGTGTCCGAGCGCCTTCCTGAGCTCCCACGCGGAGAGACCAAGCTCCTCCATGATTGGCCCGCGGCGCCCTTCGTGCTTCTCGAGTGCGTCGACGAGCTCCTTCCGCGTGGCGATCCGCCACGACGACACGCGCTCGCCAGGAGGGGCCACGTCGAGCTCCTCGCGCAGATGGATGAGCGAGGTCTCGCTGACCCCGAGGTGCTTCGCGGTGGCCTTGAGGCCGATCTCGTTGATCATCCGGCGTAGGTCTTCGGGCTTCATGAGCCTGGCGGCCGCCATGGCTCCGCGGCCGCCCCGCTTCCGGAGCCACTCCTTCACTTCTTCGAGGTCGAAGTAGCGCGTCGCGTTCTTGCCGAACGTGCGGCGCGAGTGGGGCATTCCTTCGTCGGCCCAGGCAAGAATCGAAGGAGCTTCTATGCCGAGTCTCGCGGCCAGCTCTTTCGTAGCCAGACCGCGGCGTAGTGGGCCGAGGCGCTCCTCTACCCACTCCCTGACCTCTTCGAGGTCGAACACGCGCTGATGTCCGCCACCAGGACGGCCCTCGACCGTGTAGGGGAGGTCGTGCTCGATCCATCCACCGACAGTCGCGGACTCGACGCCGAGCTCGTCGGCGACCTCGTCTTGGAGATGCTCGCGACGCCGAATACCGACGGCCGACTCAAGATCGCGGAGGCGCTTCGACGCGCGCTCGTAGAGGTCTCTTGCGGCCCTTGTGTCGATGTCGAACGTCGGGACCCTGGTGTTGCCGGAGTCGACGACCTCGACGGCCGCGTGATTCGCCTCGAGTCCGGCCGCTCGCACGTTGGTCTTCCAGCGCTCGAATCTCCGGAGCCCCGTATCGACGGTCGAGGCGATCCCGCGGATCTCGTCATTGAGGATGATCCATTGGCGTGCCGTAACCGACGTGACGTCGCCTCTCACCTGGTCCGGACGGTCACGCTCGAGCGCGTCGATGATCTGGACGACGCTGAGGGCGAGCCTGTTCTCGGTCCTCACGGAACTGATCTGACGGTCCTGCTCGCGAGTGAGCTTGACCGTCCGCTTGGGCTGGCCGCGCTCGGCCGCGTTGAAGGAGCGCATGGAGAGAGTATGCCAGCGGTTTCTGCCGGGCGGAACCGGCTGTCGGACCCTCGTCGTAGACTGCCTGGGCGCATTATTCAGATCGGGGCCGGAGCATGAACCAACAGGACTTCGTTCACCTACATGTGCATTCCGATTACTCCTTGATCGACGGGGCTGCCAAGGCGTCCTCCCCCGACAAGAACGCGAAGACGCTCGCGAAGGCCGCGAAGAAGGCCGGTCAGGTCGCCCTCGCGCTCACGGACCACGGCACGCTCTCCGGTTCGATCTCGCACTGGAAGTCATGTGACAAGGAGGGGATCAAGCCGATCATCGGTATCGAGGGCTACCTCGCACCAGGCGACGACGCTCTCGCACACACGCGCCGCGGCGAGGAACTCGACGGCACCGTCCGCACGAACGAGAAGGGTCGGAAGATCAGCCACGACTATAACCATGTGACGTTGCTTGCCAAGAACCTCACGGGCTGGCAGAACCTCTCGAAGCTCTCGTCGATCGCGTGGCTCGAGGGCTACTACTACCGGCCGCGCATGTCCTGGGACCTCATCCGGCGCCACAAGGAGGGGTTGATCGTCCTCTCCGGCTGTCTCTCGGGACAACTCTCGGAGGAGATCCGGAAGGGCGACTACGCGAAGGCCGAGTTCTACGCGAGGCGCTGGAAGGAGCTCCTCGGCGATGATTTCTACCTTGAGGTCATGCCGGCCCGAGTCCAGGACCAGGGCAAGGTGAACGACGGCAACCTCCAACTCGCGCGCCGGCTCGGGATCAAGGTCGTCGCCTCCTCGGACGTTCACTACATAGACGTTGAGGACGCAGCCGTTCAGGAGGTCAAGATCTGCGTCAACAACCACAAGACGATCTCCGAGAACCGGAAGTCGGGCCTGAACATGGAGCCCGAGTTCTACTTCAAGTCCTCGGAGGAGATGCAGAAGGAGTTCTCGCACGTCCCGGAGGCGGTCCTCGCGACGCGGGAGATCGCCGAGAAGTGCGAGAAGATCAAGATCCTCCCCGGCAAGTTCTACCTCCCGAAGTTCCTGACGCCGGACGGCACGCCGTCGGTCGACTACTTCAAGAGGCTCTGTCACGAGGGGCTCGTGCGTCGCTTCGGCGTGAAGGGAGCCGAGGAGAGGAAGGGCCGTCTCGAGTACGAGATCGGCGTCATCGAGAAGTCGGGGTTCATAGACTACTTCCTGATCGTCCAGGACCTCGTCAACTGGGGTCGCATGAACAACGTCCCGCCGGGACCTGGGCGCGGCTCGGCGGCAGGGTCGCTTGCATCCTACTGCCTCGGGATCACGAACATAGACCCGCTCCGCTACGACTTGATCTTCGAGCGGTTCATGAACCCCGAGCGCGTTTCCATGCCCGATATCGACATGGACTTTTGCTTGGCTGGAGGCACTGAGGTCATGGACCCTGACTCCGGCGAAGTCGTGACGCTCAGGGCTGCTCACGAAAGCCAACGATCGTTATCCGTCCACGCTATTGGCGAAGACTTCAAGCAGCGGAGGCGTAGAACAGGAGGCGTTGTAAGCAAGGGCCGTAAGCCAGTTCTTGAACTCGTCACTTCTAATGGGCGCAGTGTAGTCGCTACGCCAAACCATAGGTTTCTGACAGACAAGGGTTGGATCAGACTCAAGGACATGAAGCCTGGCGACATGGTGGCTACGGCCAGGAAGCTGCCAGCTAAGCCAAGCACTGGCCTCGAAAGACACGAACTACTGATGTTGGCTGGCCTCGTCTCCGAAGGAGGAACGACCGAGCCGTCGACGCTGACGCTTACGCAGAAGACCGACGATTCTGCTGGTGTCAAGCTAATGAACGAATACGAGCGTTCGGCCAAGACGTTCGATGACACCTTCGCCAAGAGGTACGTGGATCGCAACGGGGTCTGCAAGCTCACGCTCAGCTCTGGCCCTGATTGGCGTGACATCAAAGCGGCAAGGCTGCCTGATCTAGCCGGAAGATCGGTCCTCATCTCGGTCGGGACTACACTCAAGGAAGCTGCCCGCCTGCTTGTTCTCGAGACGCTCGACGCCTGTAAAGGCAACAAGAAGTTTGCGGCTAAGATTCTTGGAACAAGCCATGCTGGGATCTACGCAAGGATCAACAAGGATGACCAGATCAAGGCAAGGCGACACGAATTGCGCTGCGGCGCTTTCGTTTGGGCCGAAGACATGGGGCTTGTCGGATGTAAGGCTCACGAGAAGAAGCTACCGCCTGTAGCCCTTGGTCTTCCCGACGATCAAGTAGCACTTCTCATCGGGCGTTTGTGGACTGGAGACGGAAGCCTGTACAATGGCTCCTGCCCGACGCCATGCTACACGACAACGTCGGAGGTTCTGGCCAAGCAGTTGAGGACGCTCTTGCTCCGCATTGGCATTGTCACGGGCGTCTATAAACACAAGCCCAAGCCAAAAAACCATAGGATTCAATACACGGTTAATGTCATAGGAGAGAAGTCGGTTAAGGAATTCTGCGACCTCGTGTTTCCTAGCGTCATAAATCCGCGCGATCGTGCGGCCGAGTTCATGAGGCGCATGCGGAGAAGGCTCGACGCTGATCGCTCCAATGGTCCGGCTATGTCCGATCCTGTTCCGATGAAGTTGTGCCGCCATCTGATCGAGGATGGCCTCAAGGCCAATGGGTGGAGAAAGGCTGACCTGAGTCGCGAGGCGGGGGTTACCGAGGCCCGCTTCACGTTTATGAACGGACACGGCCCAAGGACTCGCTTCTCTAGAAAAACCATCACGGCACTTGGCCGAGCGCTGGGGGCGTTTGGACTGGCTCTTGTCAACCTAGGTGAGTCAGACGTGTTCTGGGACAAAGTCATATCGGTCAAGCCGCACGGGATCGAAGACACCTACGACATCGTCGATGTTGACGTTGATCATAATTTCGCCCTAGCCAACGGCATCTTCGCCCACAACTGCGAGCTTGGCCGAGGCCGCGTGATCGAGTACGCCAAGAAGCGCTACGGCGAGGACTCCGTCGCGCAGATCGCGACGTTCGGCGAGTCCAAGGTCAAGTCGGCGATCCGCGACGTAGGTCGCGTGCTCGAGCTCCCGAAGCTCGAGGTCGATCGTCTCGCCCGCATGGTGCCCGAGGGGCCGAAGGTCGACTTCGAGGGGTCGCTCGCGTCCGTGCCCGAGCTCAAGGCGGCGAGCGAGAACCCGCGGACGAAACGGCTCTTTGATCTCGCGCTGGGTCTCGAAGGGCTCTACCGCCAGGCCGGCAAGCACGCGGCCGGGATCGTGATCGGCGACAGGCCTCTCATCGACCTGATCCCTCTCATGAAGGTCGGGGCCGGCGAGGAGGCTGGCGTCTGCACGGCCTTCGCCATGAACGAGTGCGAGGACGTCGGCCTCGTCAAGATGGACATCCTGGGGCTTCGCACGATCGACTTGATCTACGGCACCCTCAGTCTTATCCAAACCTCACACGGGGTCCGCCTTGAGGAGGACGAGATCCCGGTTCGCGACAACCATTCCATGGAGACGACGAAGGGCAAGCATCCGTGTCCGGTCCACAAGGTGCCGTTCGGACGGTGCCGCTGCTGCGACAAGACGCTCGACCTCTACTGCAAGGCCGAGGTGAACGGCGTCTTCCAGGTTGAGGGGAGCGGCATGAAGAAGCTCCTCATGAACATGAGGCCGGACCGCTTCGATGACCTGATCGCGCTCGTCGCCCTCTACCGCCCCGGTCCGCTCGGCTCAGGCATGCACGAGACCTACGTGCGACGGAAGAACGGCGAGGAGGAGGTCGTCTACGACCACCCTTGCCTTGAGCCGATCCTCAAGGACACGTACGGCCAATTCATCTACCAGGAGAGCGTGATGCGGCTCGCCGTCGCGCTCGCGGGCTTCACCCTTCCCGAGGCCGACACTCTCAGGAAGGCCATGGGCAAGAAGAAGGCCGACGTCATGGAGAAGCTCAAGGACAAGTTCGTCGGCGGATGCATCAAGACGGTCGGTCTTGAGCAGTCCAAGGCGATCGAGATATGGGGCAAGATCGACTACTTCTCGAGCTACGCCTTCAACAAGAGCCATTCGGCCGCCTACGCCTTGATCTCATGGCACACCGCCTGGCTCAAGGCCAACTACCCGATCGAGTTCATGGCCGCCCTCCTCACGTCCTGGTCAGGCGTCACCGATCGTCTCGCGACCTACGTCGAGGAGGCCAGACGCATGGGGATCCACGTCGAGCCTCCCTGTATCAACACCTCCGACGCTCTCTTCTCGATCAGGAAGGACGAGGGCGGGACCCCCTACATTCTCTACGGCCTCGAGGCGATCAAGGGTGTCGGACCCGAGAAGATCGAGCACATACTCGAGGCTCGCGTCCGCGTCGGAGGCCGCTTCCGCTCGATCACGCAGTTCTGCGAGGAGATCGACTCGAAGACGATCCCGAAGGGCGTCCTCGAGGCATTCGCCAAGGCCGGGGCGTTCCGCTCCCTCGGCGTCCGGCGCTCCCAGCTCTTCACACCGGTTGAGCGGACTGTCCACATGAAGAGGACGATGAAGACCGTCGTCGAGACGCCGCTCGAAACGGCCGCGCGACTCTCCAAGGCCGTGAAGAAGGATCAGTTGTCAGGCCAGTCGACGCTCTTCAGTCCGACCGACGAGGAGCGGTTCGAGCTCGATCGCGAGTTCCTCCCAACCGTCCCGGAGTGGGACGAGCACCAGATCCTCGAAGCCGAGAAGGAGGCCCTCGGCTACTACCTCACGCGGCACCCGCTCGATGAGCATCGCGAACGGATCCTCGAGTTCGCGACGCTCGAGGCGGCACGCGTAGGCGAGGTCAGCAATGAACGCAGGGACGTGATCATAGGCGGCATCGTCCGATCGGTCCGCGAGTCGCTCGACAAGAACCAGAACCTCATGGCGTTCGCCTCTCTCGAGGACCTATCCGGGACGATCGACGGCGTGTGTTTCAGTAACGTCTGGGCCGAGTACAAGTCGATCCTCACTCCAGGCCGCGTCGTCTTCCTCCAGGGCGAGCTGGACTCACTCCGCGACCCGCCGTCGATCAGGATCAAGTACGTGATTCCGATCGAAGAGGCGCACAAGAAGCTCATGGGTTCGACCACGGTCGAGATCCTTCTCTTTAAGGGTCGCGTGACGAACGGCGAACTCGAGCGAGCGTCCGCGATCATGCGAGAGAACCCGGGTCCTTATCCCGTCTTCTTCCAGTGGGCCTACCAGAACGAGGACCGGAGTCTCAAGAAGTCTGGGCCTGTCTCCGTATCAGGTACGGCCATGCTTCGCCAAACACTTCAGGACGTGTTCGGGACACACGGAGCTGTCAGACCAGGCCGATCCTAACGAACGGTCGTCAAGACCGTCTGGTCCTGATAGGCTCATGGCACATCGTCGGGGTAATGGAGGCGCCGTCATGTCGAAGGATCGTCGTCGCATCAAGAACGAGAAGCGCGCGAGGTCGAAGAGGGAGAGACACGACCGCCTGCGTGATCTCAAGGCCCGCGTCGCTCTGAAGACGCACCCGTGCCCGGACTGCGGAGACGACTATCGAGAGGACAAGCCCACCTTGTTCCACAGGACTGGCCCCTGCGGTGCGCCCAAGGAGAAGATCGAGACGCTCAACGCTAAGATCAAGGATATCGAGGCCCGCTGGGAGAACGTCCAGGACGAAGATCGCCTCCCCTGCCGCTCGTGCTTCCGGAAGATCACGCACGACGAGGAGTCCTGGCGCGACTTCGAGGGTGAGCTCATCTGGGTCGGCTGCGACCACTGCCACGAGATCAACGACCTGCGCTTCGAGGATCGAATGGCCGAGACTAGGCTCGCGTGGCCCGAGAACAAGGCGAGGGTCCAGGAGATCGAGAAGCACATCGAGGCCGAGGCCAAGGCGAGGTTCGAGAAGTTCGTCGCCCCATTCATGAAGCCCGAGGACCTCCCTCCTGGGGTCACGCCACGTCCGATCCCGGCCGGTTCGCTCCCGGCCGGTTCGCGTTCGATCTACGACCGCGCCATGGACCAGCCGGTGCCGTGGCCGACGACTCGCCAGGGACCGGGTCTCGTGCCTGCGTCCAAGGTCATCGAGATCCCGGCCTCCGTCGAGTCGATGGAGAAGACTTCGGTCTCCGAATGAAGAAGCCGTGCCACTACTGCAACGGCACGGGCGTCGATCAGCCGTTCGCTATCCGCTGCATGTGCTGCTCGACGCCGATCAAGGCGCTCCGTGAAGCCAGGGAGCCGTGTCCCAATTGCCCGTTAATGGCCCACACGCTCTCGATCGGCGACCTCATCGAACTCGGACACAAGTTCACCCAGAAGGAGCTGCGGACATGCCTCGGCACGGACTGGAAAGTCGAGGCCAAGAGGATCAAGACCGAGGCGCGTCAACGGCCACGGAAACGAAACGACCGGCCCTCGCGGGTCGGTCGTTCCTGATCCCTGATCTGACCGAGTCGTGGCTCAGTCGGAGTAGATGTGCTCGCTGATCTTTTTCGTCATCTTCATCATGTCGATCGGCCTGTGTCCGATCACGTCGCCGAGGCAGTCGTCCGGCACGATGACCCGCTTGTTGTCGCAGTCCTGGAGGTCGTGCTTCTTGATGTAGGCCCAGACCTTCTTCGTGATCTGGGTGCGCGGCTGCTTCTTCGACCCGACGATCCTGGCGAGCGCCTCGCTCACCTCGACGGGTTTCATGAATGCCTTGTTGGCCATGCTTGGTCCTCCGTGAGTCGGCCGCTCGGTGACGCGGCCTCAAACCACGAGAGAGAGTCCCGAAAAGATCCCCCTGAGTCAAGCCCTCACGCGACTCAGACCGGCTTCACACCCGTCCCGTCGTAGGGCTTCGCCAGTCCGGCCGCCAGGAGCTCGTTGTTGAGGTTGACCCACGGCTGCTCGACGGGCTTTGCGTTCTTCTTGGCGCCGACAGGGATCGCGGGTGGGTTCTGATACCAGACGGTCCCGAGGATGCGCCCGAACTTGTCGCTCGAGTCCGGCTTCTGCGTTGCGACCTTGACCCTGGGCGTCTTGGCCGACTCGTCTGGCAGAAGGCGCTTCGTGACAAAGTCCATGGCCGCATTCGCTCGCTTCTGGATCACAGGGTCTGCGTCATGGATCTCGGGAGCGTTGAGCCCGAACAGACGCACTGGGCGAGGCCCGAGGCTTACGTCGAAACCAAGGGCGAGCGTCATCTCGGCTGTATCTCCGTCCATGACGCGATGAACGACAGCGTAGTACTCATAGACCATTGGGACAAGCTCCTCTGTGTTGAGTCGCGTCAGCATCATAGCGCTTCACCCCGACAGTCGACTCCTCCTGGCGCCCGTTTGAAAGCCGAGCGACACTAGCCATGTGATTCGACGGAACACCGACGAGGAACTGCGCGACCTCGAGCGCGTAGTAAGGTCGGATATCACGGTCCTCCCGCGCCTGATCCAGATGTCGGCTAGGACGGGCTCCTACGCCCCGGCGGTTCGCTCCTTGATCGAGCACGGCTGGCAAGCCGGTGCGATCACGATCACGCCCATGCCCCTCGGGTCGCCTCGCGACGACCTCGTGATCGAGCTCGGTCGGGAGCTCATTCGGAGAGGGTGGCTGCCAGACCTTCCGCTCTCCCCAGAAGCGTATCGCGAGCGACGCACGGTCCGGGAAGGAACAACGGTCGGCGACCGGTACGGACAGAGGACGCTCACGAGAGTGACTCCTCCAGTCCGGCTCGAGGGTCAGTTCACGCGCTCGCGACAGAGAGCCCTTGGCGTCCCGGTCGGTCGATCTGCGGCCAAGACCTGGCAGTTCAGGGCGCTCTACGGGTTCGCCGGCATGTCCGGCAGCGAGACGAATCAGGGGCTCGACTTCTTCTTCGACATCATCCCGCAGGGTCGAAGTCACATGGCCGAAGTGTTCGCCCGTGAGATGGTGAGGGACGGAAAGGCCGACCTCCTCCGGCGCGTGGCCCCTGACGCGTGGTTCCTCTATCGGTGGGAAGGAGCCCAGGCGACGACCATGCCTCAGGGGCTTGGCGGGACCGGACTCCGGGCCGGGCTCCGGTCCCATTACCCGGCGAACCAACTCCACTTCTACCGCCAGTCGTCTCCGGCCCACCGCTTGTACCAACTGGCACCGGCCGAGACGCCCGAGAGTCAGTATCGCCTTTTCAGGCAGACGGCGAAGCCAGTCCTGCCCGACGACGCGCTTCCGCCGCCGATGCCGACCGACGCGACGCGGGAGGAAGCCGACAAGCTCACGGCGAAGGTCCGGGCTTGGCTCCTCGACCCGGACCGACTCGAGCGGATCCACGCCCTTTTCTACGGCGACCTCTGGCTCGGCGGCTTCCTGATCCCGCCCGAGGAGGTCCGCTACGATCCCGAGACGATGAGGCTCAGGTGAGAAGGAACGCCGACGAGGAGATCCGTGACCTCGAGCGGAAGGCCGCGACGGGCGATCGCGTTGCACTCGAGCGTCTCGTAGCGGCCAGGATCCGTGCCGGATTCTCTGTGCGCGCAAGGATCGGGGCCCTGCTCGATCGTGAGTTCGGGCCAGCCGAGAACGACCGGACCCGCGAGCACGATCTCGTCGTCGTGGCCCGAGCGGTCGCCTGGGTCTTGAGCTCGCCAGCCCCAGCCGAGAGTTTCGAGGGCCGCCCCTGGGCTTGGGACGAGCTCTCGAAAGGGACCGTCCTAGCCGTGCGGCACCGCGACGGCGACGTGACGATCGGGGTCCACCAGCCCGATCCGGCCTCGGAGTGGACGCAGCGATTTCGCGCGAGCATCGACCGTCTTGAACGTGCGGAGTCCGGTCCTGAGACCGATCTCCGCGCCCATGCCTATCAGATCCCTCCTCCATATCACCCTGGTACCTCCTGGCCAGAGCTGGCTCACCCAGCCGGAGTCAGGGCCGGCGACGCCTGCTACTGGGACCGCCACACGAAGCGGTCCTACTCGTGGCGCGATCTCACTCCAGTGATCGCGCGCTGGGCTGACTCATCCGCGAGGCATCGCGGAGCCGGTGAGGTGGCGTCCGATCGGATCCGCCTGACCGAGGCCGATGCCCGCTGGTTCGTGCGCGAGGTCATGAACGGTATCGACATCTCGGACCACGACGAGGTCATGAAGGCGCTCGAGGAGCCGGCCACGAGGAACATGCTCCACAAGAAGATCGGCCACGTCGACCTTCTGAATGGGATCATGCCGCCTCCCGAGCAGGGTCTCCGGCCCGAGAACGCCGCCGGGACCGGCTGGGCCGACTGGGCGGCGAGGAGGCTCGTCCAGATCCTATCGGCGCGGCGCGCGGACAGGAAGGACCTCACCGTGATCCCGAGGCGGCCTCTCGACATGGAGGTCGCTGACCCCGCGAGGTTCCGCCACAGGTCGCTCGAGGACCGCGAGGAGATCTCGAGGGCCTACGTTCTCGTTTACTTCAAGGGCTCCGTCACGCCGACGAGGAGCAGCCAGCGCCGGTCGGCCTGGGAGCGCGTCCAGGACAAGTCGATCCTGGTCGAGATCCTGTTCCCGCTCGACATGACGGAGAAGCGGTGGGGCGGCGACATCGTGACGCCGGACGGGGCCTTCACCGTCTCGACCGGGCACGGGCGCTACGGGTCCATGCAGACGAGCGGCAAGGAGCGTGATCACGCGCCCTACGGCCTTCAGGGACTCGCCAAGGTCGTCGAGGACGCGATCCACGACTTCTTCCCGGGCGCCGACCTGAAGACATACTGGCATTGGTGATGGCCCCAGTGACTCGCCCTGAGAAAAGGCGGGTATCCTCACTGGCATGAGCCAGCGCAGAAGCAACGCCCTCAGGGTGGACCTCGACGAGATGGACAGGCACTTCCGCTACGAGGGCTTCCGGACCCCGGACTTCTACGACCGCTACAGCAACGTCTACACCCAGCGCTGGAGCGAGCTGCCGGGGAAGGTCCTCGAGGCTCGCTATCGCGGCTGGTCCGGCGATGAGTCGACTGCCCCACCGGCCTCGATCGAGGAGATCGTCGCCAGGACCGGGCTCGGTCGTCAGACGGTCAAGGGCGTCTTGGATAGCCTCGTCGGGGCGTTCGTCTACGAGCGCGACCAGGTTCGCCGCCAGGCAGACGAGGAGACGGAGGTGAATCTCCACCGGGCTGCCTCGGCGAAAGACGAACAGGACGCTGCCACCGACGCCGAGGCCGAAGACGATCTCTACTGTGTCGTTCGGCCCTCTCTTGGCCACGCGATCTTCCTGGTCGAGTCCAAGATGCTCTCGCCGCGAGACGAGATCATCTGGTCAGGGACGCTCGGAACCTGCCGGCTGCTTTACAAGAAGCTGATCGCGGCGTTCCCGGACCTCGACTGGGACTACAAGGAGCCGTCGTGAGCCCGGCGACGCTCAACCTCATGCTGGGCCTCGTCGTCGGCCTCGTGAACGGCATGCTCCTCGCGGCCATGGTCTTCGTCCTTGCGGACGGAAGACCCGAGACTCAGTCCTCGACGCCTTCGTCCTCCTCGGGAGACTCCTGATCCTCGACCGGGATCTCCTTCGCGTAGCACTCATCACAGAGGACGTGCCCCGCGACCCGAGGGTCGTCGTAGAACGCCACGTCGCCGTCGCCTGGGATCCCCGTCCTGTCGCACGAGGCGCACTGGACCTCCTGCTCGCGCCGCTCATAGCACGACTCGCAGAGCTCGGGCGCTCGCGTCTCGCCTGACCGACGCACGGTCGGCTCCGGCCGGATGTCGCGCCCTTCGCCGAGAGTTCCCTCCCTCTCGCAGTCGTCGCACGTCCCGCGCTCGACCTCGCGCCAGATCTCGGTGTCGCCGTCGTCGGAGGACCAGTAGACGAACGCCTCGTCGCCGGACCGGGGCGCAAAGCGCCGAGCGCCGAAGTCCTTGGCGATCGCTTCGTAGACGGCGTCGCGAAGGACCTCGTTGCCGTGGTCGAGCTCGAGGTCCCTCATGGTCCACTCGGTGATCCACTCGACCGAGATCTCCTGCTGCTGACCGCCAGGGAAGCGGCCACCCTCGTTCGTGAGCTCGAAGTTCTCGGGGTGCCGCTCGGCGGCATCGGCCTCCTCCTTGGTCTTGTAGTGAGGCGCGAGTTCTCCGTGGCCGTCGCGGGTGAGTTGACCGTTCACGGCCGTCGCGTAGCCGAACCAGGCGATCTCCCAGATGTCGCCTTCCTCGTGGAAACTCAGGCCCTCGGCGGTCTTCTGGTTTGCCTCGGCCCGGATCTCGGACTCGGCCTCGTTCTTGATCACACGCCGGGCGTCCTCGCCGATCTCGGAGTCAAGGAACACGGCCGGGTCGGGCGCCTGACGCAGGAGCGCGAAGTCGGCCTCGTCGTGGCTGATCCCACGCCGCCGCGCTTCGACTATGTACTGGTCGTGGGCGGACTCGTCACCGGAGAGCACGCGTCGCTCGAGGCGGCGGAGATCCTCGTCCGTGTTGCGCCTGGTCTGTCTCATCGGCCTGTTCTTCCCGGCTATCTTGAGCGGCAGCCTCTCACTCGCGGAACCGAACCTGGCTGAGCCGAACGACCCTCGCGCAGCTCGGGCTCTGTTCCGGCGCGGCGCCGCGCACGCGCTACAGAGGCCACTTCGGCTTCCGGTGTGGCGACCGCAGCCTTCGCAGCGGGGTAGATCGGTCCTCGGGATCGGGTTCTCCGCGAACTCCTCGATGATCCTCCCGGCGCATTCAGGACATTGCGTCGGGATCTCGCTCTCCTGGCACCGGAGTCGCTGCCAGCCACAGTCGCAGATGACGTCGAAGCGCCGCTCGCTGCCACTGACAGCCGGGTTCCACTTGCCGCTTCGGCGTGCTGACATGTCGGTCTCGCTCGTCGACATGATCGCCCGAGCTTTGACAGGGCGCTACCTCACGGCACGTACTTCTGCGTCTCGCCCGTGAGCGTGTACTGGCTCGGCGACGAGGCCGTGCCCTGGGCGGTCCAGGCCCCGAAGTGGGCCTCTGAGCTCACGCCGGAGGCATTGCCCTTCCATGGCTCGTCATAGGCCTCGAAGCAGAACCCCTTGATCCCTCCGGCCGCGAGGAGCGCGCCGATCGCGTCGAAGTGCCACTTCGCGTAGGTCTTGTTCGCGAGCGAGGCGTGCGGCTGCGCGGACTGCGCACCGCTCGTCGGCCAGCCGGTCTCGCCGATGCGTATCTTCGTCGTGACACCGTTGTTGGCGAAGGCCGTCCCGAGCGCGCTGTAGGACCCCTCGAAGCTAGCCGTGACCGCGGCGGCGAACGTGGCCTGCGTCGGGCTCGGCCCGATCGCCGCGTAGATCCCGGGGTCGAAGTAGGGGTAGATGTCCGCGTAGACGAACCCGTCGCACGCGGCCAGGAGGTTGAGGATCGCCTGGCGCGTCGCCGCGTAGCCCTGCGTGTGGTTCGAGACGGCGGCGAGCACGTCCCAACGCTGCCGCGTCGTCACCTTGATCGCGAGCCCGAGCGACTTGATCTTCGCCTTCGCGTAGCCTATGAGCTGCGTGATCGCGGCGGCGGAGTTCGGACCCCAGATGCACTCGGTTCCGATCACGAGCTCGTCGACGGTGCCGGGGTAGGCCTGGGCCTGCGCGATCGCGTAGTCGACCTCGGTCTGGGTCCACGCGACGTTGATCGAGTCGCCACCGGGGTTCGCGCCCTGCTGGTAGCACCCGGCCGAGACCTTGAGTCCGACCGTGGCGGCGGCCTGGATGTTGAACCTGTTCGAGTCCTGGATCCTCGGGACGCTCTGCCAGACGAAGCAGCCCTGGCCGTAGGTCGCGATCCTGTTGAAGAGCGGCTTGATTGCCTGGAGGAGCGCCGTCACCTGGGCGAGCGAGTAGGCGTTGTAGAGGACCGGCATGCCCTGGACCCACGGTCCGACGTAGGGCTCGAATGCGACTCCGTAGTAGCTCATGATCCTGCTCCCTCGACCGTGGCCGAGCAGGATACCAGAATCAGGCTTCCTCTTCCCGGAGCTGCTCGACCGCCTCGACGATCCGATCCGCGAGGTCTTCTCGTGCCCCTGGCGTCGTCGCGATCTCCTCGGCGGCTTCGAGTGCGAGTTCCCGAAGCAGGTTCGGGTCTTCGGCGAGGCCTTCCTCCTCGTGCGTGCGGTAACGCGAGAGGACGTGTCGGGCGAGGTCGGTCATACCGAGGCCGCCAAGACCTTCGGCGTGTCGCCTGATCTCCTCGGCGAGCCGAGCTCCATAAACACCAACGAGGTCACGCTCGATCAACTGGGCAAGCCCTTGCGTGAACCTGTCGTGGCTCGGCAATGGATGACCTTCGGGCGGATCCAAGATCTGCACGAGGAATCCGGCCAGGTCCTCGCCGGCCATGCCGAGCACCGTGTTGGCGACGTTGCGCGGGGTCCTCCCAGCCAGGCGATCGTCGTAGTTCTCGGCCGCCAGCTTGATCAGGTCGCTCCACGTCCACATGTCGGAGTCGAGCGCGACCTCGACGTGCTTCGGGAGCGGAGTGCCGCGCGATCGCGCGACGAGCGCGTGGAGCCGCATGGGGTCGGCCGCGTCGTAGTTGCCGGACCCGATCCTGCGCTCGAGGGCCCGGATCGCCTCGTCCTGGGAGTTGCGCTTCACTCGCGCGCCTCCTTCGCCTGGATCCTGCGAAGATCTTCGTCATCGAGGTCGACCCAGACCCACGCCTGGACGTAACAGCCGTTCTCGGCCCCGATGCTGAGCTCGGCGTTGCTGTCGATCTCGACCTCGCCGTCCCGATGATGAATGGATTGCGCGATCGCCGCGACGGTCTCGTCAGTGATGACGGGAGACACGTTATTCTTGATCGACCGCCGGGCGTCCACGGTGAGGAGTCCGGCCTTCTTGAGGTCGTTGATCTGGTCGACGATCTCGTCGACCGGGTCCTTACCCTCGCCGCGTCGCTCGTAGGCCCTCGCGAGGGCGCTGACCGCCGAGAGGTCGCCTTCGAGGACGCGGCGCTCGAGGGTTCGGACGAGTTCGTCCTGCGAGTTCAACCTGCGCCTCATATCATAGCCTCTCCTCGAGGCTGGGCCGCCTCGCTCTGATCCATTGGAGCGCCTGGTCGTCGTCGACGTGGACCTCGACGCGCACGCCGGTCCGCATGGCGTAATCGAGCAGATTGTTGAGGTCGTCGTAGTGCCCTTGATGACCTCGCGCGTCCCGCAGGGCGATCGCGATCATCGCGGGTGTGTCGAACGTCTCGCCCGGCTCCCTGCCACGAACGACCTCCACCCAGCGATTCTGAGCGAACTCGACGATCTCCTCGTCGGTTGCCTGCTCAAGCCACGGGACGGCGTTGAAGTCGACTCCGTGACGGAAGTCTCCCGTGCTGGCGGTGATCTCGACCAGGATCTCAGCTTCAGTCTCTGGAGCCTCCTCGATTCGTCGATACGCCTCGTCCATGGTGATCATCCGGAGCACGCCGGTCCGGCGATCGAAGACGGACCAGATCGAGTCTCCAGTCAGGTGTTGGTCGAGCGTTCTGTAGAGGGCATCTTCGGCAGACCCAGGAGGGTCGATCCGCATCCCTAACTCGCGGTCTCCGCGGTATCCGTCCACGAAGGCGACGACGAATCGGTCCTCGGCCTCGACGTAGTTGTTCCCGATCTCGCGGTAGGGATCGAGGTCGACCTTGTCGCCGCGGCGCTCGTAGAGGCGCACGAGGGCTCTTGCCGCGGCGAGTCCGCCGCCCTGGGCTACCTCGCGCTCGAGGCGGCGGATCTCGTCGTCCTGGGAGTTCCGACGTCGGCTCATGGGATCAACCTCCGCGCAGGGTGGACGAGGCCGTGTCGAGGATCGTGGCGAGGCTATCGGACGAGAGGATCTCCTCGACCTCCTCGTCACGATCATCCTCGTAGAAGCGGCGGACGAGTGACCACGCCTCTTCTCCATCCTCGTTCGAGAGGATGTAGAGGTCGCCGGACCGCGTGTTGGGTCTCGTGTTGTCTCCCGGCAGGACGAGGTGCCATGCCTGGACCGACCAGTCCGCGTTGAGGCCACAGACGCTCGCCCAGAGGCGGCGCCGCGTGGCGGCCCTGTGGATGATCTCGTCCTCGTTCTCGACGAGCCGCGAGGCGTCTCCCGACGCCTCCACGACGATCTCGTTGTCACCGGCCACGTCGACGACGCGCCAGACCACGGCGTGCAGCGGGCCGCCGGCGAGGCGCTCCGCGACGATGCTCTCGAAGTTGCGATCGGCCACGTCGGCGAGCGCCACCTTGACGAGCCCTGAGACTCGCTCGCCGTCGATGACGGAATCGCGGAGCTTCTTGATCGGCAGCGGTTCGGAGAGAACGTTCTCGCCCTGTCTCTCGAGCGCCCGGACGAGTCTCCGCGCAAGGTAGACATCGGGATGCTGCGAGAGCTGCCGAAGGAGCTCGCGGATCTCGTCGTCCTGTGAGTTGCGCCTCGGGTGTCGCGGCCGCATGACTCGCCTCGACCTCGATCTTACTCCCCTCTTTCTTCGGGCGCCGCCGGGTGGGCGATGCCTCGCTATCTCGCTACTCTCCCTCTGTGGACCAGGAGAGCGACCTCGTCAAGGCGTATCGACTCAGCGTGAAGCGGGTGAAGGAGATCCCGGCGACCGGAGACCGCGTCGAATGGTTGCTCACCAAGCTCTCTGGGGAGAGCTACGAGACGGTCCAGGCCGTGAGGAGGGTGGCGAAGAACAGCTACGAGCGACTCGTGCTGGCCGAGGCGCTCAAACGTCTGCTCGAGAAGGGGGAGCAGGGCCAGAGGACAGGAGACACATATCCATGATGCACCCCGCCGTAAGACTCTCGATCGCTCTCGTGATCCCCCTTCTCGTATATCGCAAGGCCGGAGCTCAGGATCCCGCGCCAGTAGGGACCGTCGCCGTCACGACCAAGACCGAGGTCGTCGAAATGGTCTTGCCGATCGGTAAGGGCGACTCGGCTTCGCCGTTCGACGACGACTCGATCAAGGCCGTCGTGAAAGGCGAGAGCCGGCTCACCAAGCGAGTGATCCTCGTCATCGACGTGTCGGGGTCCATGAAGTCCGAGAACCGGATCGGCCGGGCGATGCAGGTCGTCAAGCACGTCATGGGTCAGCCGGTCGACGATCTCGAGGTCGCCGTGATCACGTTCAGCTCGAACATGGAGCGCTGGGTCGGCGTCCCGGAACCCGAGACAGACCCGCCGGTACCCTACGGCTGGGCCAGACTCCCCTCGGCCACCGCGCTCGCGTCCGCCCAGACCTGGGTCGCCACACGCGATTCCGCCGGGACGGAACCGAACAGCGCGCTCGAGGCTGCGATCAAGGAGGCCCGCGACGAGGTCAGCGTCGTGTTCATCACGGACGGCGACTTCGCCGGCGAGTCCTGCGTCAAGGCGTTCCGCGAGGCCCAGAAGGCTCGGAAGGACGCCGGTCGCTGCGAGGCCCCCGTCCTCGTCTACGGCGTCGGAACCGGCGTCGCCAAGCGGGATCACCTTGCGACGATCGGCAAGGAGGGCGGAGTCGGATTCTATGTCGACAAGGATCCGGTCGCATCTTCGGTTGTCCCGCTTCAACAGCGACGCTGAATCCTGGCGGCAAGGATGGAGGTTACACTGACCTCCCTCTGAACCAACCCAGGAGACAAGCATGATCAAGAAGGTTCTGGCCGCGTCGATCGTTCTTGTCT
>Ga0315277_10000997_pt1 | contig 42209 bp, 29 predicted proteins | sample YL17G05_15_MG_FD_203695 | JGI IMG/M metagenome (GOLD analysis project Ga0315277, IMG submission 203695) | Sediment microbial communities from Yellowstone Lake, YNP, Wyoming, USA - YL17G05_15 | ecosystem: Environmental > Aquatic > Freshwater > Lake > Sediment | place: USA: Wyoming | collected... | reverse complement strand
CACTTCTATTAGCTTATAATATAGTTATTCAATTATTCGTTAATTTATTGGTTAGTGCAAAAAATTGGCGGAAAGAAGAGAGCAATTGGTTAATAAAGGTTAAGCCCAATGTGCCATATTTTAAAACCATAGCTCATCTTTTTTTGATATTGTATGTTTTTAATATTAATTTTTTAAATCCCGTCTTTGTAATTTTAAATCTTTGGATGACCATTGCCTCGCTTTATTATTTTTTTAAAATTCAAAAAAGGCATTAAAGTATGATTATCATTTCTTTAGTTATAATTAAGTATGTATTATTAATAATTGCTTTAGGCATTTTGGGCTTAATTAGTTTTATAATGTTCAGTTTTCGGGATGTAGTGCCTTTTGTGCCAACACCCAAAAAGGTTATTAATCAGATGATTGAGCTGGCAGATATTAATGAAGGAGAAAGAATTTGCGATTTGGGGTCTGGGACTGGCCGGATTTTGATTGCTGTTGGCAAAATACATAAAAAAAATTTAATTATTGGCCTAGAAAAATCCCTGACTTTGAGATTAATAAATAAATTTTTTCTTTTTTTCCATCCTTTTAATAAAAAAAGAATCCAGGTTATTAATGAGGATTTTTTTAATGCCAATTTAAGCCAGTTTGATGTGATTTTTTGCTTTTTAACGCCTGAAGGCATGCGGCGCTTAACCCCGAAATTTAAACTTTTAAAATCTGGCAGCCGGCTGCTTTCCTACACCTTTGCCCTGGAAGATTATCAAGGTTTTGAAGAATATATAGAATATGTAAGCAGCAAAGACACAATTTATTTGTATAAAAAGATTTAATTATAAATTATAAAATCATGAATTTAATAAAAAAGCTAGAAAGAATCGGTCTTAATGAAAAAGAGGCAGGTGTTTACGTCGCTTTATTAGAAATGGGCGATGCTACTGTTCAACAAATAGCTTTAAAGACTGGGCTTAAGAGAGCGACAACTTATATTATTATTGAAGGCTTGATAAAAAAAGGCTTAGCCAGCATTTTAACCAAAAAGAAAAAGAATTATTATTTAATTGAACATCCCAGTCAGCTCTTGAGCTTACTTGAAGATGAGAAAAATGCCGTGGAAGTAAAAATAAATTTAGTTAAAAATTTGCTGCCTGAATTAGAAATATTAGAAAAATTAACCCAAGAAAGAACAAAAGTTAGATTTTTCGAGGGTTTAGAGGGAATAAGAATGATTCAGAAAGATATAATACGAACTCGGCCAAAAGTAACCGATAGTATTTATAATTTAAATCAAGTTGTTGAAAATTTTCCTCCTACTGATAATGATCATAGGCAAATTGTTAACCGCCTAAAAATTAAGTCACGGACATTGGTTATTTATGACCCGAAACAGCCAGTTCCCAAGCTACCCATTTTGAATTATGGAGAAAGAAAATATTTGCCTTTAAACAAATTTCCTTTTCATGCTGACTTTGCTATTTATGGCGATAAGGTTGCCTTAGTAGCAATTCGCAAAAAAATGATTGGCTTAATAATTGAAAATTCAGATATTGCTCAAGGCATAAAATCATTGTTTGAGCTGGCTTGGCAAGGCGCGCAAAATTATCAATCTTTAAGGGGGCGCAAATTTAAACAATAATAAAAGCCCTAAGAAGTTAGGGCTTAATGTTTTTTTGAAAGAGGCAAGATAATTTTCAAACATTTAATGTCTGAAAATATAAGCTAATATAAGATAATTGCTTTTAGCAATGAATTGACAAGATTAAGGTAATATGATCGAAAAAGTAAGAGGCTAAAAATTTTTGAATAATAAGAAATTCAGACTTTTAATTTTTAAATTGTCAAGCACCTTCAGTGCATCTGGCGACAGGTCTTAAAAAATAATTTTTTTTGGCAATCTGCGGAATTATTGGGAATTTAATTTTTCCCTCTAAATTATTACTTTCTGTCAAAGACTCATCAATGTAATAAGCTAAATTAAATTCTGAATAATTTGTTGGTAAAGTTGACATGTTTACCTCCGATCAATGATTTTTGGCTGTTTTTAAGATGCCTTTTTCAGCTCAAGCATAGTTAGCTGAAAGTTTTTGCCGCGAGTGATTGGCAATTACATTTACCTCACCCCCTTTCTTTTTAAAGAACGATTTTATCTACTTTAATTATACCATATTTTTGTCAAGAGTTGCTGTTGATAACTTAAAGCAAGTATTGGCCAGTTTGCTTAAATTGATTTTTTTCATTATAATATAAGTATAATTATAAAATAAAAAAATGCCTGAAGACCAATCATCTATTTTTTTCACCAATTTGGAGGATTTGAAACAAAGCTTGGAAAACGATCAAAAGACAGATGCGCGGCTTTTGAATTTGGCCAAGACAAAGGATTCCCCGGAGGAGAGCTGGTTTGCCGAAGATTATGAAGGGCAATTGGCTGTTGATGTCTATCAAACCAAGGATGCCATTGTCATAAAATCAACCATTGCCGGGGTCAAGCCCGAGGATCTGGAAATTTATCTGCATAATGATTTGCTGACCATCCGCGGCAAACGCCAGCAGGAATTGGAAGAAAAAGACGCTGATTTTTTCTACAAGGAATGTTATTTCGGCGGTTTTTCGCGCTCAATAATTTTGCCGGTTGAAGTGCAGGCAGAACGCGCTGAAGCCACATTAAAAAACGGCATTTTAAAAATTGTTTTGCCCAAAGCGCAAAAGTCAAAATTGATTAATGTTAAATTCAAGGAAGATTAAAATTTAAAAGATAAAGAGAATGAAAGTTGAAGAAATTTTCAATAAAATTTTTAAAAATAAGAAAAAAGAGGCGGAAAAAATCAGAAAAAGGTTAATCATGATATTAACCGTTTTTTTTATTATTATTTTCTTCTGTTTACTAGTTGTTTTGCCCATTACCATTTATCAGTACTTATACCAAGAAAAAGTATACTCTGGCGTTTTTATTGACGGCATTAATTTAGGCGGGTTAACACAAAGCCAAGCCATTGACCGCTTAAATAAAAATATTGATAACCTCAAAGAAAAAGGCTTGAATTTTTATTATCAAGATAAAAAACTTAGGGTGGAGATGACCACCATGTCGCCGATTGATCCTGATTTATCATACCAGCTTTTGGCTTTTGATCCTGATTTAATGGTTCGCCAGGCCTATAGCTGGGGTAGAGGGCAGGATTTTTTCAGCAATTTGCAAAACCAATTAAGAGCTGTTTTTAACCAGAAAGAAATAAAATTAAACTATGCTTTAAAAACCGCAGAATTAAAAGACATCTTAAAGCAAAATTTCCAGGAATTTGAAAATCCTGGCCAGGATGCGCAAATAGTTTTTTCCCCTGATGGCAGTTTTATAATTGAAAAAGAAAAATCCGGCTATGTCATTGATTATGATAAGGCAATTAATAATTTAAAAAATAATATTAATTTGATTTCTATTAATTCAATAGAATTAAAAATGATTCCGACTTTGCCCGAAGTAATTCAAGGTGAAGCAGAAAAGTTAATTCCCGAAATTACAGATATTTTAAAACAAGAGAAGTTAATTTTAAAGTATAAAGATAAATCCTGGGAGATTAAAAAAGATGAATTTAAAAACTGGCTGGGTTTTAAAAAAGAAGAAGGATTAGTTAAATTAATCTTTAAGACAGATTTGCTCACTCAAAAACTGCAGGCAATTGCTGGCGAAATTAATGTTGCGCCCCAAGATGCCAAATTTACCCTGACAGATAGCAAAGTTACAGAATTTAAACCCAGCTTGCCAGGATTAGAATTAGATTTAGAACAATCGCTAGTAAAAATTAATCAGGAATTTTTTATTGACAAAAAAACAGAAATTGAAATTCTGGTTAAAGAATCAGCGCCAGCAGTTAAGACTGAAGATGTTAATAATTTAGGCATTAAGGAATTGATTGGCACGGGCGTGTCAGATTTTTCCGGCAGCCATACCAATAGAATTAAAAATATAAAAAATGCAGTGGCGCATTTAAATGGCATTTTGATTAAGCCCGGCGAATTTAGTTTAGTTGAGGCCATTGGACCTGTTGATGCCTCAACTGGCTATTTCCCAGAATTTGTTATTAAAGGCGACCGGACAATTCCAGAATATGGTGGCGGTTTATGCCAAATAGGCACGACTACTTTTCGAGTGGCACTATACAGCGGTTTGCCCATAACTGAAAGGCGGCCGCATTCTTACATTGTTTCTTATTATAAGCCAATTGGCATGGATGCCACGATTTACGGTCCGCATCCGGATTTGAAATTTATTAATGATACTGGCAATTATTTATTACTGCAGATAAAAATTGAGGGCACAAAATTAATTTTTGAATTGTGGGGCACCAGCGATGGTCGCAAAGTTGAAATAACAGACCCGGTTTTATATAATTGGACTAGCCAGCCTGCTGATCGGCTGATTGAAAATCCTGATTTAAAGCCAGGCGAGAAAAAGCTGATGGAAAAAGGGCGGTCTGGCGCAGATGCCCATTTTTACCGTTATCTAACCATGCCTGGCCAGGAGAAAAAAGAAGAGATTTGGCGTAGTCATTATGTGGCTTGGCCAAATATTTATGAAGTTGGTGTTTCGCCAACACCAGCTGAACCCACTACTTCAGAAAATGGGGCTACTAGTTCAGCAAGCAGCGAAAGCGGCAGTACTGGCAATCAAAATATTAATAGCCAATAAAAAGGAATTAGACTTTTTTATTAGGTAATTTTATGAATCTTTCTCAATTAAAAACTAAATTAATACAAATTAAAAAAAAGGGATTTATACAATCCCATCGAGTCGGGAATACTGGCATTGGCAAGACGCTCGAAGATCTATTAGGAATTAAAGAGAATAATATTCCTCTGCATGATATTAAAGATGTAGCAGAGTTAAAGGCATACCGAAAAAAATCAAAATCAATGCTAACCTTATTTACACTAGAACCATTGCCTGCTGGAGGGAATCGTGACAAATCTTTATTAGATAATTTCGGTTATTCAAAGAGAGATAATGGTCGGTCAAAAGAATTGCATTCCACACTGTTATGCAAGAGATATAATAATCAAGGATTAAAATTATCAGTAGAAAAAGATAAAGTAAAAGTTGTGGGTAAGGGAAAGAGGCTAAATATTTTTTGGGACATGAAATCTCTGGAGAAAAAATTCCACGATAAATTACCGGCCCTTGTTTATGTGTTGGCAAATAGTAAAACAATAAGAGATAAAGAATTTTTTCACTTTAATGAGGCCTACTTATTGACCGAATTTAATTTTGCGTCATTTAAGAAGATGATAAAAAAGGATTATGTAGTGGTAGAGTTCCGAATGTTTTATAAACCTAATGGACAGGTGAGAAACCACGGAACAGGATTTAGAGTTAAAATTAATAAACTTTACGACTGTTTTAAAAAGAAAGTGCGTCTACTTTAATTTACGTAAAATAACAATACTTTCTCTTGTCATCGTTTCTTCTAACTCGCCGACAATATTTGTGGGCGAGGTTTTTATTGGCATTCTTTTTCCTTGTATATTTCTTACTATTATATCTTCACAAGAAAATCCAATATTTTCTCCAAGTTCAGCGATAATAAAATCGGTCGGAATTCTTACCTGCTTAACTAAACGATTTCCTATAACTAGACAAAAGTATTTATTCGGTTTTAATATCTTGTAGGCATGTTTTAAGCATTTTTCAAGACCAATATAGAAACTAAGAACATCTTTAGCTCTGTTGATATCAATTTTTGATATTTTAGATAAGGATTGGTCTAAATAAGTCGATTTTAAGGTATGGCTTAATTCTTTAACAGCCCTGCCACCCAATAATTCATTATCTACACCCGACGCTTTGTTTGGATCATTAAAAATATCTATCCATTGAGCTGACAATCTTGAAAATTGCCCATAAGCCACGGTAGTACGACTATCGCCGTATGGGGGTGAAGTTATAATGCAATCAATAGAGTTATCCTTTATACCATTATTTTGAGAAGAGTCGCCGAAAACAATTTTAGTCCAAGTATTTTTGTCCACATTATTAAAATATTCTTCCATTTGTTTGATATTAAATTCTGTCTTTTTACGAAAAATACCGACTACATCTGGATTATATTTATCTAATTTATCTTTATGTATCCTGACTAATTTAAATTCGCCTGACTTGGTATTCGAGGACAATCTCGCTGTTTCGCTAAAAGATACCATAAAAAAATTCCTTATTTTTTCATTTTTTATTCCCTTAATTGCCTTTTTTATTTTAGCCAGCTTGATAATTGCTTCTTCTTTAAACCAGAAATCTATATTTTTAAAAATTGGTTTTTTAATTTGGTCTTCTTTAATTTTTTCAATTCTTTGTAACAGTGCGAAATAATCATTAGATAATAGCTTGGGGTCTATTTCTGTTGTTTTAACTTTAGCTAAAAATATGGCTAATGGGTTTAAATCTATACCATAGGAATTTCTTCCTAATAGTCTGCTTTCAATTAGTGCCGTCCCTGAGCCACAAAAAATGTCGCAGATAGTATCCCCTTTCTTGCTATAGCTTTCAATTAGACGATGTGCGACTTGTGGAATAAACATTGCAGGATATGTATGCATTCCGTGTGTGTAAGGTTTCGTTTTTTCGCCCCTAAAATCCCATGAGTAATCAATCCGTCTTGCATATTTTTCACCTTTATTTATTTCTTTTTCTGGTTGGGTTGCTAAGTTCCTAATTATTTTCACAACAACACCTCTAATTTCCAACTCGGTTCGATAAAAGGGGAAGAGTGCGGGATTTGCTGGTTGCAATCTAAAACGGTTATTTTCTCTGTAGAATTTTTTAAGAGTAGCGCCGCCATCATCAATAATGGCTACAACTGTTTGGCCATTCTCCGCAGTAGGTTGCTGTTTAATTACCACTGTATCTCCATCAAAAATACCTTCATCTATCATACTATTTCCCACGACGCGTAAAGCAAAAAATTTTCCAGTTTTACCCATCTCGTCTCTACTTAGCGTAACCATTCCGCTTGGTACAGCGATTTCCTCAATTGGCTGACCAGCTGCAATAGTGCCAAGTATAGGTATTTCTATGATTGATTTTTTTTGTTCATTTAATTCTATACCTCTGGGATCGTTGTCGTTCTTTATTAAATATCCTTTTTTAATCAAAGCCCTAACATGCTCGTGCACAGTAGAGAATGCTTTACCAATATGAGTCCCCATCTCCTCAAAAGTGGGAGATACACCGTGTTTTTTGTTGTATGCCTTAATATAATCTAAAATCTGTTTTTGTTTTTGCGTAAGTGTGGACATAAATCATTGACAAGTTAAATATTATTTAGTATATTTACATTATACCCGATAAAGACCCGATGGTCAAATAAGAGTTATCCACATTAAGAATGTTATAAATATAAAGGTCGAAATAAAAATGCCAACGATTTCAATTTAATTTAATTATCAGTTGGAGAAAGATAAAATTATATGACTGACTGGATGAATTTCCCAAGGGAAATAGATGGCGTGCCAAGCTCTGAAGGAGTTTATTTATTGGGCGATAGTTATAGGAATGTTATTTATGTTGGACGCGCAGATGATTTAAATCAGAGACTTGCACAGCATCCCGATCCCCAAAACCCCTGTCTTCAAAGGAAAAAAGTAAGCTATTTTGCTTATGAAGTAACAAGATCCTCTGAAAATAGAGAGCAGGAGTTAATTGATAGATATAATCCGGAATGTAATCGTACCTAAAAAAAGAACAGCTTGGTTTGGGATAAAAATTTTATCCTAACCAAGCTGCTCTCTCGTAATAAAATTATAACACAAAATTAAATAATTATTAAATCAAAAACCAAAAATCGCTTCAGAAATGAGGCGATTTTTTTATTGCTTCCAAAAAACTGCAGACAAGAAAACGCGAGTAAGGAAAAATCTAGCCGGAGCCGGATTAAATCCTTTCTTACGTTCCCATGCTTATCGTGCCTGCAGATTTCTGGAAATAAATATTATATTTATTCCCACAAGTCGCCTAACTGCCAGCTGACTGTTTTTAGGGGGAATAAAAAACAGTCAGATCTTTCAGTTGGGCGATATTTCAGTTTATCATATCAGTAAAAAATTGTCAAGAGCTATAGCAGATTGCTAAAATTAGGCAAAATTTAGCTATTTAATAATTTTATCAACCAGGCCGTATTTTTGAGCTTCATCAGCGTTTAAAAAGAAGTCGCGGTCAGTGTCTTTTTCAATTTTAGCAATGGGCTGATTAGTGTGTTTGGCTAAAATCTGGTTCAGCAAATCCTTAATTTTTAAAATATGTTCAACACGAATTTTAATGTCCGTGGCTTGGCCTTCAGCGCCGCCCATAACCTGGTGCAGCATGATTTCAGAATTGGGCAAAGCAAATCTTTTGCCTTTAGCGCCAGCTGCCAAAAGCACAGCTGACATGGAAGCGGCAATGCCAATGCAGATTGTAGAAACATCAGGCTTAATATACTGCATAGTGTCATAAATAGCTAAACCAGCTGTAACAGAACCGCCTGGTGAATTGATGTATAATTTTATGTCTTTTTTAGCATCTTCGCTTTCCAAAAAAAGCATTTGGGCAATGACAGTATTAGCCACAGCGTCAGAAACTGGGGAACCTAAAAAGATTATTCTTTCCTTTAATAAGCGCGAATAAATATCATAAGCTCTTTCGCCATAGGTTGATTTTTCAATAACTGTAGGGACTAAAATTGAATTTTGAATTTCTTTTTGTTTGGACATAGATTTAGAATTATGAATTATGAAAGCCGAATTCCGAAATTTGGATTTATTTTATAATTCTTAATTCAGAGTTCGGAGTTTAGTTATTATAGCATTTAAGACAAAGTTTTTCCAGTCTGAATTGGTTTGCGGTTTTGCCAGCTTAAAGCCAGCTGCTTTTTTATGGCCGCCGCCGCCCAAGGATTTGGCTAACTGGCTGACATCAATATTTTCTTTAGTGGTGCGCAAACTGCCTTTAATATAGCCGTCATTTTCTTCGGTTAAGACCATAATAAAATCAAGATCCTGGAGATTGCTTAAAAAATTGGCTATACCATCAATTGCCTCCATTTCAATTTTATTTTCAATAAAATCTTTTTGCTTAATGTAAGTGTAGGCAAAATTATATTGATTATTTGTTTCAGTGCGCGATAAAATTTCACCCCATAATTTCAAGGAAGGCAAATTTTTGTTTTGGGTCAAATAATTAATAATTTGATTAGCCCGCGCTCCTAAATTGAGCAATTCTGAAGCAATTTTTAAGCTTTCAGTCGTGGTAGCCGCATTAGTAAAATTCATGGTATCATCCAAAATCCCGGTTAAAAGGCTGGTGGCTATGAATTTATCAATTTTAAGGTTATGGAAATTAAAGAAATTATACATTATTTCGCTGGTAGAAGAGGCAGTGGGAATAACCAGATTAAAACGGCCAAAAAGCTCATTGCCCTGATGGTGGTCTATATTAATCAGAGGAATTTCGTTTTTTATTTTTAATAAATCATTAGCCAGACCTGTTCTGGCTAGACTGCCACAGTCAATAGCTATAATTAAGTCATGGTTTTTTAAGGCAATTAAATTATAATCAGAAGTCAGCTTTTCTATCTTGGGCAGGAAATTAAAATAAGGCGCTGGCTGATCAATGCAAAAAAGCTGGTAATTTTTAGCTTCAGATTCCAAATGCTGAGCCAAAGCCAAACTGGCGCCTAAAGTGTCGCCATCAGGATTTTCATGGGCAATTAGCAGGGGATGATTAGCGCTTTTTAAAGCATTTAAAATTAGCGGGGCAATTTGTTTATAAATCATAATTCTACGAAATACGAAACTTTACGAATATACGAATCGTTAAATAATTAAAGAATTTTTTAGATTATCATCCCTTGTTTATTTCGTCAAGCAATTTGTCAACTTCAGTGGCAAAGATTTCTTGTTCGTCAATGAGAAAATTTAAGTTGGGGGTGAATTTGGTAGAGAGATGTTTTTGCAGAATTTTTCTCAAATTATGCTGATTTTTTCGTAAAATTTCCAAAGCCCTGCCTCGGAATTTATCTGGCAAAACAGTAATAAAAACTTTGCAGTATTTTATATCCGGACTGGTTTCTATTTTAGTAATAGTAATCAGGGCATTCTCTGGGAATTCAAGCTCCCTCCTAATAATTTGGCTTAATTTTTGGCGGATTAATTCATTGATTTTTTCAATCCTTTGAGACATAGTTTTTTTGCTAAATAGTAAGTAGTTACCTAATTGTATAATATTTGCCTAAAACTTGACAACTTTTTAGGTCTTTGTTAAGCTTAATTCACAAGAGAATTCCCGCTATAGTTTAACAAATATTAATGAGAAAATAGTGGGGCTTAATTATACTTCTTAACTGAATATTAACTTTTAATACAACTCGCCAAAAAAGACGAGAGGCGAGCTATTTTTTATGTCTACAAAAAAATCTCTGGCTAAAACTCCAACTAAAATGGGCGAGAGAAAATTTTTTAATGTTTACAAAGAGTCCATGCCTTTGCCTGATTTGGTAGAGATCCAAAAAAATTCTTATGATTGGTTTTTAAAGCAAGGCCTACGGGAGCTTTTTGATGAAGTTTCGCCAATCAAAGATTTTGGGGGCCGCAATTTAGAGCTTTATTTCAAGGATTATTATCTGGACGAACCAAAATTTGATGAAACAACTTCCAAAGAAAAAAATATCACTTATGAAGCGCCTTTAAGAGTTAAGGCTGCTTTAATAAATAAAAAAGATAAAAGCAAGAAAGAGCAAGAAATTTATCTTGGCGATTTTCCCATCATGACTGATCGGGGCACTTTTATTATTAATGGCATTGAAAGAGCGGTTGTCTCCCAGATTATCAGGTCAGCCGGCGTATTTTTTACCTCTGATTATATCCGCGGCAAAAGATATTACGGGGCCAAAATAATTCCCAACCGCGGCGCCTGGCTGGAAATTGAAACAGATACCAATAATGTTCTATGGGTAAAAATTGACCGCAAAAGAAAAGTGGCCTTGACTGCCCTTTTCCGCGCCTTTGGTTTTCCTACTGATGAAGAAATTTTAAATCTTTTTAAAGAAGCAGAATTAAATTCTACCATTAAATACATTCAAAATACCATTGCCAAAGACGTGACTAAAAATCAGGATGAGGGCTTGATAGATGTTTATAAAAGAATCAGGCCAGGCGATTTGGCTACAGCTGATAATGCCAAATCCTTAATTTACTCAATGTTTTTCAGATTTGAACGCTATGATTTTGGCAAAGTCGGCCGTTATAAAATAAATATGCGATTTAATTATGACATTCCCAATACGCCGGAAACCAGAATTTTAAGAAGGGAAGATTTAATTGATATTGTTAAAGAGATTATTCGCCTAAATATTACGCAAGTTGATGCTGATGACATTGACCATTTAAGCAATCGCCGCATCAGAGCTGTGGGCGAATTAATTCAAAATAAATTTAGAATTGGGTTGGCGCGCATGGAAAGAATTGTGCGCGACAAAATGAGCACAGTTGACATTGAATCAATGACCCCAGGCAAATTAATTAATGCCAAGCCAGTCATGGGCGTAGTCAAAGAGTTTTTTATGTCCTCCCAGCTTTCGCAATTTATGGACCAGGTTAATCCTTTAGCTGAATTGGAACATAAAAGACGGCTTTCAGCCATGGGACCTGGCGGACTTTCTCGGGAAAGAGCTGGTTTTGAAGTGCGTGATGTGCACTCTACCCATTATGGCAGAATTTGCCCGATTGCTACGCCAGAAGGACCAAACATTGGTTTGGTCGGACATTTAGCCAGTTATGCCCGAGTCAATGAATATGGTTTTATAGAGACACCTTATATGGTGGTGGAAAGAAGGGCTGAAGAAGATATTAAAGAGCCGGATAATAAAAAAATAATTAAAAAAGGCCAAGTTATACCCAAAGCAATAATTGATAAGTTGCGCGCCAAAAATATCAGCTTTAAAGCTAAAAGCAGAGTAACAGATGAAGTATTATATTTAAATGCTTTGCAGGAGGAGCGTTCTATCACCACTGCAGCGACTACGCCAATTGATGAAAAGGGCTATTTTATGGAGGAAAAAGCTGAAGTCAGAAAGTTTGGCAAGCCTGACATAGCGTTTGTGACTCAAATTGATTATATGGATGTGGCTTCAAATCAGATTGTCAGCGTTTCAACTTCCTGCATACCATTTTTAGAACATGATGATGCTGTCAGGGCTTTGATGGGAACGAATATGCAGCGTCAGGCCGTGCCTGTGATTAAACCAGCCCCGCCATTAGTGGGCACAGGCGTGGAAAAAATGGCAGCTTTTTATTCAGGCCATATTGCCATTAGTTCAGTTAATGGTAAAGTAACGAGTTTAGACGGCAAAAGGATTGAAATTCTCGCTGATAATGGTGATTTAAAATATTATGATTTGAATAAATTCCAAAGATCAAATGCTTCTACCTGCATCAATCAGCATCCAATAGTTAATCTTGGCGATAGGGTTAAAAAGGGGCAACTCCTTTCAGACGGGCCAGCTATTAGTGAAGGTGAACTTTCTCTGGGCCAAAATGTTTTAGTAGCTTTTATGGCCTGGGGCGGCTATAACTATGAAGATGCAATTATTACTTCAGAAAGAGTGGTGCAAAAAGATTATTACACTTCAATTCATATTGAAAATTATCAAGTTGAGGTCCGGGAAACCAAATTAGGTCCGGAAATTGTCACAGCTGACATTCCTAATATTGGCGAAGAAAAATTAAAAAATTTAGATGAAAGAGGCATTATCCGCATTGGTGCTGAAGTGGCTTCAGGCGATATTTTAGTTGGCAAAATTACACCCAAAGGAGAAACAGAACTTTCAGCTGAAGAAAAATTACTGCGAGCTATTTTCGGTGAAAAAGCCAGAGACGTCAGAGACAGCTCTTTATATTTGGAACATGGTGATCATGGCAAAGTAATTGATATTAAAATTTTTAGCCAGGAAAAAGGCGACAAATTATCACCTGGCGTGACTGAAATGGTTCAAGTTTCAGTGGCTGACTTAAGAAAAATCCAAGTAGGTGATAAAATGGCTGGTCGCCATGGCAATAAAGGTATTATTTCCAAAGTAGTTTCAGTTGAAGACATGCCTTTTTTGGAAGATGGTACGCCCATAGATATTATTTTAAGTCCTTTAGGCGTTGTTTCGCGTATGAATTTAGGGCAGATATTAGAGACTCATTTGGGTTTGGCCATCCAGAAATTGGGGTTTAAAGTGGCTAGCCCTGTTCTTTATGGTGTACACGAACATCAAATCAAAGAACTGCTTAAAGAAGCAGGTTTTCCCGAAAATGGAAAATTAACTTTGTTTGACGGCAAAACAGGCGAGCCTTTTTCCCAAAAGGTAACAATTGGCTATAAATACATGATGAAATTAAATCATATGGTTGAAGATAAGATTCACCAGCGTTCAATTGGGCCATATTCTTTAATCACCCAGCAGCCTTTGGGAGGTAAAGCCCAGTTTGGCGGCCAAAGATTTGGTGAAATGGAAGTCTGGGCTTTGGAAGCCTATGGCGCGGCCCATACTTTGCAGGAAATTTTAACCATTAAATCAGATGATGTGCCAGGCCGCTCCAAAGCCTATGAATCAATTATTAAAGGCGAGCCAATTAGGAAATTAAATATTCCTGAATCATTTAATGTTTTAGTCAGAGAATTAAAAGGTTTGGGTCTAGATGTGGAATTAATGAAGGAGGGCTCGCCAATCACTGAACCAAAGAAAAAGACAGGCAGAAGAGACGAGGAATAAGACCATACGAAATTATCCCAAAGGGATCCCTTCGGGACGAAGCTTTTACAAATGTTACAAAAAATTCCAGCTAATCGGCGCTTTGGTTTAAGTTTTTACTTCCCAAATTTTTTTTCAGAACCTCTCACCAAAGCGCAACTTCAAAGGGTAAGTTTGTATTATTTGTAACAAAATTTGTAAATTCGCTAGTTAAAAAGCTAGCCATCTAAATAAAACAAATCAAAAAGTAAGCCGTAAAAAATATTAAATAAAGCTTAATTATAAAATAATGATTTTCAATCAAACAAAACCTTTGGATTTTGATGCCATCAGATTAAAATTGGCTTCACCAGAAGTAATTAGAGCCTGGTCTCATGGCGAAGTCACCAAGCCAGAGACAATTAATTACCGCACTCAAAAGCCGGAAAAAGACGGTTTATTTTGCGAAAAGATTTTTGGCCCTTCTAAAGATTGGGAATGTTATTGCGGCAAGTATAAAAAAATCAGGTATAAAGGCATTGTTTGCGACAAATGCGGTGTGGAAGTAACCCATTCAATTGTCCGTCGTGAAAGAATGGGGCATATTGATTTGGCTGCGCCAGCCTCACATATCTGGTTTTTGCGCGGCGTGCCTTCACGCTTGGGCTTGATTTTGGATATTTCCGCGCAAAATTTGGAAAAAGTAATTTACTTTGCCAGTTTTATTGTGACCAAAGTTGATGAAAATTTAAAAGTCCAGTCTTTGGAACAAGTCCGCGCAGAATTTAAAGCCAAGAAAAAACAAATTGAAAGCAATTTTAAAAATAAATTTAACCAGCTTAAGAATAATAAGGATTTAAAAACCAAAGAAAAAGATAAAAAACTGGCTGATTTAAGCAAGGAAAAAGACGAGGACTTAAAAGATTTGGAAAAAGAATTTATAAAGACAGAAGCTGACTTGAAGGACTTGAAAGTTAGAAAAATCATTTCCGAAGATCTTTATCAGGATTTGTCTTTGAAATTTGGCCATATTTTTGAAGCCAGCATTGGCGCTGAAGCAATTAGGGATCTTTTGCTCAAAATCGATCTGGAAAAATTAGACAAAGAACTAGATGCGGAAAAAGAAGAAGCGCTAGGCGCCAAAAAAGAAAGGATAATTAAGCGGTTAAAACTGGCAAAAAATTTAATTAAAAATAAAATCAGGCCAGAATGGATGATTATGATTGCCATTCCTGTTATTCCCCCAGATTTAAGGCCCATGGTGCCACTTGATGGCGGCCGTTTTGCCACCTCTGACTTAAATGATTTGTATCGCCGCGTTATCAATAGGAATAACCGTTTAAAAAAATTAAAAGAATTAAATGCGCCAGAAGTAATCATCCGCAATGAAAAAAGAATGCTCCAGGAAGCAGTTGATGCTTTGATTGATAATAGCGCCAGACATTCTAAAACAACAACTGCTTCAACTGGCCAAAAGCGGCAATTAAAATCAATTGCTGATATTTTAAAGGGCAAACAAGGGCGCTTCCGCCAGAATCTTTTAGGTAAACGCATTGACTATTCTGGCCGCAGCGTGATTGTGGTTGGTCCTGATTTGAAATTAGACCAATGCGGCTTGCCCAAAAGAATGGCGCTGGAACTTTTCAAACCATTTATCATTAGCCAGCTGATTAAAAGAGAATTTGTTCATAATATTCGCAGCGCTAACCGCTTTATTGAAAGCAATCGGCCAGAAGTTTGGGATATTTTGGAAGAAGTTGTTAAAGATGCCCATGTTTTATTAAATCGCGCTCCGACCCTGCACCGTTTAGGCATTCAGGCCTTTCGCCCGATTTTAATTGAAGGCAAGGCCATTCAATTGCATCCTTTGGTTTGTTCTGCCTTTAATGCTGACTTTGACGGCGATCAAATGGCAGTGCACGTGCCTTTAACCGAGCAAGCCAAGGAAGAAGCCAGGGAAATAATGCTTTCAGCCAAAAATTTATTAAAGCCAGCAACTGGCAATCCTATTACTACGCCGAAAATGGATATTGTCTGGGGCTGTTATTATATGACTTCTTTAGAAGAAGAACTAAAAGATCAGCCCAAGACATTTTCTTCTTTTAGCCAAGCAATTTTGGCTTTTAAATCAAAAGTCATTTCTTTAAGGGAAAAGATTATAGCCAGAGAAGTTTTGCACGGCAAGAAAAAGCCAGAAATAATTGAAACCAATGTTGGCCGTATTTTTTTCAACCAGCTTTTGCCTAAAGAATTGCCTTTTTATAATGAACAAATTACTACCAAAAATTTGGGAGAATTAATAAAATATTCTTTGGAAATCGTGGGCAAAGAGAAAACCGCTAAATTGCTGGATGATATTAAGGATTTGGGCTTTTATTACTTGACCACCAGCGGTTATTCTTGGGGCATGGATGATTTGCCGGTTTTGACAGAGAAAAAAGCCTTTATTGATGAGGGCGATAAATTAATTGATGAAATCAATGAGCAGTATCAGCAAGGCCTTTTGACTAAAAGTGAAAGGCATTCAAAAATCATTGAAGTTTGGACAGCGATTAAAGATAAAATTGTGCAACTAGGTAAAGATAAACTGGATAAAGCTGGTCCGGTTTTTAGCATGGTTACTGCTGGCGCCCGAGGTTCTTGGGGCCAAGTTACCCAGATGGTAGGTATGAAGGGTTTGGTTTCCAATCCAGCAGGTGAAATTATTGAATTGCCAGTCAAAGGCAGTTTTAAGGAAGGTTTTGATGTTTTGGAATATTTTATTTCCACCCATGGTTCCAGAAAGGGCCTGTCAGACACTGCTTTAAGAACTGCCAATGCAGGTTATTTAACCCGCCGTTTAGTTGATGTGGCCCAGGACGTGGTTATTACAGAAGAAGATTGCGGGGATCGCAAAGGCCTGGTTTATACCAAAAAAGATAGTGAGGAAATCGGCGTTAATCTCTTAGACAGGGTTTGGGGCAGAGTTTGCTTGGAAAAAATAATTGATCCCAAAAGCAAAGAAGTGATTGTGGAGAGAAATGGCTTGATAACTGAAGCAGCAGCAAGAAAATTAAAAGATTTGAATTTGGAACAAATTACTGTCCGTTCAGTTTTAAGCTGCAAATTAACCAAAGGCGTTTGCGCCAAATGTTATGGCTATGATTTAGGTTATAATGAGTCAGTAAAATTAGGCGCTGCCATTGGTATTATTGCTGCGCAAAGCATTGGCGAGCCAGGCACTCAGCTGACCATGAGAACTTTCCACACTGGCGGTGTGGCTGGCGCTGATATTACTCAAGGCTTGCCGCGCGTGGAAGAATTATTTGAAGCTAGACCGCCCAAGCGCAAGGCCTTTATGTCTGAAGCTGAAGGCATGGTTTCTATTTCTGAAGCAGCGAAAAAGGTTGAAGATGAAAAAGGCAAAGTTTTATTAAGCACAGCTTATGGTTATAAAGTTTTAAAAATCAGATATGATGATCTTGAAGAAGATATTTACCAGCTTAAAGACACTGATTTGGCAATAAAAGTTAAAGAAGGAGATAAAGTAAAAAAGAACCAGATTTTATTCAAAACAGGCAAAGCAGAAATAACGGCCAGAAGGCCTGGTTTAGTTAAATTAACTGAAAAAACTCTTAAAGTCATTGCTACAGTGGAGAAGGAAAAAGAATATTTGATTCCTCCTGGTTATCGCATTTGGGTTAATGAGGGTGATTTTGTGAAAAAGGGCCAGCAATTAACAGAAGGCAGTTTGGATTTGCATCAATTATACAAATTAAAAGGCAAAGACGAGGTTAAAAAATACATTGTTAAAGAAATCCAATATATCTATGCTTCGCAAGGCCAGCGCTTAAATGAAAAGCATATTGAAGTGATTATCAGGCAGTTATTTTCTCGCGCTTTGGTTAAAGATGCTGGCGAGACCAATTTACTGCCTGGTGAAATTGTAGAAAAGGCAGAATTAGAAGAAGCTAATAATGAAATTAAAAAGAGCAATGGCAAAGAAGCCACAGCAGAAGAATTGTTTTTGGGCATTACTAAGGTTTCTTTAACAACCCGCAGTTTCTTATCAGCCGCCTCATTTCAAGAGACCTCTCGGGTTTTGATTAATGCCGCAGTGACTGGTAAGGTAGATAAATTAGAGGGTTTGAAAGAAAATGTGATTATTGGCCGTTTAATTCCAGCTGGCACTGGTTTTAGGAAAAAAGTCAAAATAGAAGAAGAATAAACTACTATCCATATAAAAAAATACCCTTGGGTGAAAATCCAAGGGTGTTTTTAATTTCTTAGGATTTTCGTTAATATAAGCTGACAAGATCAATAAGATTTTTAAGATATTTAGCTAAAATTAGCCAACAAGCTTCAAAAGCCCCTTGACAAGCTTTATTAGATATGCTATCATGGGGGATTACGCTCAAAAAGCATATAAGGCTTGAAAGGTAAAATACTTGACAAGATTAGTAAAATATGCTATACTATAATATTGATTTAACTAGCACTTTACCCCGCACCAGAAAGCTTTAGGCTTTTTTCTGACGGAGGAAAGTGCAAAGCCGATTTATGTGGCTTTCGGTGCGGGGTTTCGCCAGCTCCATACAGAGAGCAAGCATCGATTCCTATTCGTGGAGCTTCATAATTAGTTAGTAAAAATATGGGGGTAGTAGTTGCATTTGGCAAGCAGATAATTTCCGGCCCAGCTAGAAATTTTCTGCGCTAAATGTAGCCTGCAGGCCTATGGCCATAAACAGGCAGTTCTGATTTATTTCAGAACAAAATACCTCCATATTCTTGCTAAGTAATTAAAACGTTTTTTACAATATATAATTCTGATTAATTTATTGGTGGATATAGATAAAAGGGTTATTAGGATACTAATCTACTTATTTCTACGGATATTACAAATGGTAAAGAAATTAATTTGTAGATCTGTAGCAATTTGTCCCAAAGGGACCACTTCGTGGTAGATATGTAACATATTCAAACTTCCAATCAAGGGCTATTTAGAGAATCCCATTTAAAAATTAAAATGTACATTTTATACATAGCGGGATTTCTCTAGCCCTTTGTCGGGAGCTTGAAAAAAATTTAAAATTTAAAATTCAAAATTTAAAGTTTCGGAAGAAAGGAGGCATAAAATGCCGGAAGATGACAATATCATCATAATAGATGATCGGGGCGAAGTAGTTTTAAGTGAACCCATACAAACCAAAGGGGATGAATAATCCCCTCCTCATCTCAGGACGGGATAGTCTCAAGTAGATTATTTTGTCTTGAGATGAGGATATTTAAAAATTTGGGGAATTAAATTTCCCCTCTGCATCCCAGGACGGGATAGTCTCTTGTAGATTATTTCGTCTTGGGATGCGGAAATTCAGAGCAAAAATGCTCTTTCAAAAATATAGGCAAAAGCTTTTTTGAAAAAAAGTAAAAAATAAAGAAAGGAACAAAAAGGAGGTTTGAAGAAATGGAAGAGAAAAGATTTTGGCGGCCTTACAGAGTGGTCGCGTTGCTGCCAAAGGCCGAGGAATTGAAACTTCTCGGGTTTGAAAAAGAATGGCAGCCTTGCGTCCTTACGCCAGACAACGGCTTCATAACTGCGTCGGTCGACGAGCTGAAGGGAACGATGTTTAACGTCAGCCATTTCAGCTTCACGGCGCCGGAAGAGTACGTGAACATGGAAAAACGCAGAGCGTCAGTGCTTTGCACCCCAGGCGGAAACAAACTGCATGGCCGTTCCTATGAAAGGGGCGGTATACAGTATATCAGTGGTCTTCGGCATTTCGTGCTGGTGACCACCAACTGTTTCCGTCGGCGCGACGATGTGATCACCGAATGGGAAATTACCATTGTCAGGTTTGACAAGGAGAGCAGGAATGGACATTCAATCCAAATCATCGAAGAGATTAGCCGCTTTCCTATGCCGACCAGCCTGCGCGCTCGTTACACTTTGGGAGACCGAATGACAAATCATCTTCCGACGGTCTCCGAAGTCGTGGCAGAAATTCTAAAGACGGCAAAAGACGAAAAAGCCGACGAGCGGAAAAATGCGTTCAACAAATTCGCCAATGCCATGGCCGTGACATACTGTTGGGCCTTTGGCGGGGAAGCGGAAATGCCCGAACGCGAAGACCAGCAGGTCCAAGCTGTCGCCGAGGAAGTGGTTGAAGAGACGCAGACCGAAGAGCCGCTCGAAGCCGAAGAGCCCGAGGAGACTGAAGTTTTGCAGGCGACCGGGACTGACGATGTGGTGCCGCTCCTGGAAGATCGGAAAGCGGCCGGCAGGAAAAGACAGGAAGGGAAGAAGAAGGGCAAAAGTCGCAAAAGCGATGACGAATAGTTTCATAATCCGCAAAAAAGGGGCGGTGGAAAAACATCCCCGCCCCTTTTCCATCAAGAAAGGAGTAAAGATGTTACCGCAGAACCGAAGATTCTGTATGGAGCATTTACTTCCATAAATATCTTTGGGCTAGACAACAATGTTTAGCCCACCAAAATAAGAGCATAATAAAAATTGTGAATTTATTTTGGGAGGTAATTTGAAAAAAGAACAAAATAGAAAGGAGTGGCTTGATTTGGTTGATACGAGCGGCAATAAATTCTGTATTTAATCAGAAGAGCTGGCTCGGTTCAACTCCTTGCCAATTTGGCAGGGACCATTTGGCGCCGCATCTTGCGGCAACGTTATATTTACACCATAAACCCGTAACCCGGAGGTGGACATGACGTTTCCAAGCTGGTTTGGCTAGATGGCGCCTAAGAGTTTTTCCGGGTAGAGCCGAGAAAACCTGGACACTGGGAGTTATTTGAATGTTTGAGATAGAAACACCCCCAGCTGGCGTATTAGGGTTGTCCATTTCTTGTCGGCACAATCGCCGCAAACAGATTTGGCAACTAAAAATCCCTCGACTGCCGGCACCGACGACCGCCGGCACGTCGCACCCCAACATGCCCGGAGGCGCCATATGTTCCAGAAGCTCACGACTTAGGGGTTCATAACACAGTTCACCCCGCTGCCCTGGATATGAAGATCAGGGAAAACTGAGTTAGAATATCCCGACAAAGCGCGCCGGCGGCACGGCAAAGGCCCCCTAATCACATTAGGGACAAGCCACTATCGCCGCCGGCGCAAAAAAACAACGCGCCGCATGTCCGGGCCCAAGACAAGAATCGGTACCGGACGCGGGCGCAAAAACATCGGAAAAAAGAGGAGAAGACATGAAAAAGAACAAAGACAGCCCGGCTTATAAGCCGTGTGAAACTATTAATTATTGAAACGACGGCGCGACCGCCGGCACTCCCAGCGATTAAAACATAGTGTTTGAAATCGGAACTGGAAGTCAACATTAACCACTGCGCCAGCGCGCCTGATGCAGAGCTTCTGCAAAGTGGTGCGAAGCGCATACAAACCAATGAATTAAATTATTAAAACATTGACCTCTAACCCCCGACCCCTAAAAAGGCCGGGGTTTTCATTTACTAAAAAATCCCCTTGGGTTGGGGGATTTTTTTTTATTATACAATTTCTTTATTTACCTTTAAGCGCGTCTTTTAATGCTTTGCCTGATTTGAACTTGGGAATAACAACTTCAGGAATATCAATCTTTTCATTGGGTTTTTGCGGATTCACGCCTTTGCGCGCATGGCGCACTTTAGCTGAAAAAGTGCCAAAGCCAGTTAAAACAACTTCTTCGCCTTTTTTCAAACTTTCAGTAATGTGCTCCAGCATGCTTTCTAAAACTTCTTCAGCCTGTTTTTTAGTTAAACGTGTTTTAGAGGCAACTGCCTCAATTAAAGCAGCTTTGTTCATATGGGTGGTTAGATTAGTTTTTAATATGGTTATTTTGGTTGGTTAGTAGACTTGATTTGGGCAATGATTAGCGGCTCTCACTACAAAAATACAAATCCTCTACAAATGTTACAAAAAGTTAAGTATTTGGGGCGCTTTGGTTTGAAATTTTTGCTTTTAAATTATTATTCAAACCCTCACACCAAAGCGCCAGTTTAAAAAGCTAGTTTGTAGAATTTGTAAATAAATTCGTCCCGAAGGGATCCCTTTGGGATAATTTTGTAAGTGCTTATACCTCAACTTCAGTATTTATTCTTTCAATTTTAATGGCTTTTTGGGTTTTAGGATTGATTTCCAGATAAACGCCATTAATTTGGCAAGTTCCGCTTTCAGGAATTTCGCCTGGCTCATTGATTTGGGTTAGGAAATTTTTAATAATGATTTTTTTATCCAAGCCAATGACTGAATCTTTGGCTCCAGTAAATCCCAAATCAGTAATATAAGCAGTGCCTTTTTCCAAGATCCGTTCATCAGCTGTCTGGACATGAGTATGGCTGCCAATGACAGCTGAAACTTTGCCATCTAAGAAATATCCCATGGCATTTTTTTCACTAGTGGCTTCAGCATGGAAATCAACAATTATGCCGGCTAATTTATCTTTTTTATGGTTTTCCAGAATTTTAGCTACGGTTTGGAAAGGATCTTCAAAATTTTCCCTGAAAAACACCCTGCCTACTAAGTTTACCACAAGCAGGTTATTTAGGCCAATTTTAACAATTTTTTCGCCATGGCCCGCTGTGCCTTCTGGATAATTGGCTGGCCGGATTAAAGGCGAATCTTTTTTATTCAAAATGGCAAAAACATCGTTTTTATCCCAGACATGGTTGCCAGAAGTAAAAAGTTCAATGCCGATTTCCTGCATTTCTTTAAGGGTTGTTTCTGTTACGCCTTTGCCATGGGCTAAGTTTTCAGCATTGGCCATAATTAAATCAGGCTGATATTGCGTTATTAAATCAGACAGGATTTTTTTTATACCTTGGCGGCCGATTTTAGCAAAAATGTCGCCAAAGAATAAAATTTTAATTGGTGTCATAGTAATATTGATTTCTGAACCACTAAACTTTAATCACGAAAACCACTAAATAATTTTCGTGTAGTTTAGTGAAAATATTTTCGTGGTTCAGACAACCTATTATCTAGCATATTCGGTTACCCTCATTTCCCTGATAACATTAACCTTAATTTCACCAGGATATTTGAGTTCTTCTTCAATTTTATGGGCAATATCTTGGGCAAGTTTAGCAGCAGCCAAATCATCAATTTCTTCTGGCACAACAAAGACGCGCACTTCGCGGCCAGCTTGGATAGCATAAGATTTTTGCACGCCAGCAAAAGCATTGGCCACATTTTCTAATTCTTCCAATCTTTGCAAATACCTTTCATAAGTATCTTTGCGCGCTCCAGGTCTGGCGCCTGAAATAGCATCAGCCACTTTAACAATTATGCCTTCTAAAGTTTTGGGCGTATCTTCATGATGGGCAATGCACATATAAGCAATCTCTTCAGGCATGTTAAACTTTTTCATGATGTCATAGCCAATTTCCGGATGGCCGCCTTTGACTTCTTGGTCAACTGCTTTGCCAATATCGTGAAATAAGCCGCCTTTTTTGCAGATAGTGACATCTGCTTTTAATTCCTCGGCCAAAAGGCCAGAAAGATGGGCAACTTCCAGTGAATGCAAAAGCACATTATGGCCATAGCTAGTTCTAAATTTTAACCGGCCTAAAATCTGGCTAAGTTTTGGATCAATGCCAGTGATGCCCATTTCATATAAAGCATCTTCGCCAGCTTTTTTTATTTCTATGGCAAGTTCTTTTTTGGCATTTTCAATTGCTTCTTCAATTTTGGTCGGATGAATACGGCCGTCTAAAATGAGTGATTGTAAGGCGCGTTTAGCCACTTGGCGCCGGATGGGTGAAAAGCCAGAAATAGTAATGGCCATGGGCGTATCATCAACCACAATTTCCACGCCAGTTAATTGTTCAATGGCTCTGATATTTCTGCCTTCACGGCCGATTATTCTGCCTTTCATTTCATCATTGGGCAGATCAACTGTAGTGGTAGTTATTTCCTGGGCATGGGAAATAGAGCATCTTTGAATGACCAATGATAAAATATCTTTGGCTTTTTGCTCCAGTTCTTCTTGGCCTTCAGCTTGCAGTTTTCTAATGCGAGCTAAAATATCATCTTTAATTATTCTTTCAGTGTTTTCCAAAAGAATTTCCTTGGCTTCATCTTTGGTCAACTTGGCAATTTTTTCCAACTTTTGCATCTGTTCCTCTTTAATTTTAGTGACTTTTTCTTTGATTTCTTCTACTTCTTTAGCTCGTTCTAAAAGCCGCTGTTGTTTGTTTTCTAAATCAAGCAGTTTTTGGTCAAAAATACTTTCCCTTTTTTCTAATCTTTGCTGCAAATGAATGAGTTCACCGCGTCTTTGCTGTTCCTCGCGTTTAGCATCATCAATTATTTTTAAGGCCTTGTCCTTGGCTTGGAGTAAAATTTCTTTTTGTTTATTTTTCGCCTCATTGATTAAATTTTCAGCTTTGGCTTCGGCGCCCTCAATCTCTCTTTTAGCCAGGAATTTTCTGACAAAATAACCAATTACAAAACCGATTACCACAGCACCGGCTGAAATAATGAAATAAATTAAAGTGTCCATAATTTCTCCTATGGAAAAATAGAGTCAGGATTTTCAAAAGAACATTAAAGGAGAGCGATTTGGCAAAATCGGTTGGTCTTTAAAAGATGTTTGAAGCTTAGATTTTGTTTATATGAGTTCATTAGTGAAGTTAAAAGCTTTCCCTTTAAGGTAACTAAAACCAGAGCAGTAAATCCTTTTCTCTATTGTTTTATTTATTAGTGATTTTAGTTTAGCATAGAAATATTAACTTGGCAAGGTCAGCTTGTTTTTATTGACTTTTGGCATTTTTACAGGTATATTTAATAAACAAGAAGATGTAAATCTTTATCATCCTTCGCTAAAGCTACGGATGATTTAGTCATATAATTAATTAGATTTGAATAATAAGCCTCAAAAAGCTTGATTTTTTATTATGAATATCAGTGAATTAGCCAGAAAACTTAAAGTAAATTCCAGTGAACTTTTGGAAATATTGCCAGAGTTTGGTTTTGATATTGGTAAAAGGGCAATCAAGGTGGATGATAAAGTGGCCAAAAAAATTTTAAATATCAGCTTGGAAATTCAGGACAGAATGACTGCAGTGAAAAAAACAAAAGCTGAAGAATTAGTCAAAGAAAAGGCAGAAATTGTAACAGAAATAGAGCCAAGGGAAATTAAAATCCCGGCAGTAATTACGGTCAGGGATTTTGCTTTAATCTTGAATAAGCCAGTTAATCAAGTGATTAAAGAATTAATGAAAAACGGCGTTTTCGCCTCTTTGAATGAAAAGATTGATTTTGATACGGCCGCGATTATTGCTGATGAATTTGGCAGCAAAATTTCTTTGCTGGCTGAAGAAGAAGCACAAGGAGAAGTTGGCGAAAAGATCAAAGAAATTTTGAGCAAAGAAAAAAAATCTCAATTAAAATCCAGAGCGCCAGTGGTCGTGGTTATGGGTCATGTTGATCATGGCAAGACAAAACTGCTGGATACTATTAGAAAAACCAATGTCATGGCTGGTGAGGCAGGGGGCATTACCCAGCATATTGGCGCCTATCAGGTAAAAAAGAAAGACCAATTGATAACTTTTATTGACACGCCAGGCCATGAGGCCTTCACAGCCATGAGATCCAGAGGAGCTAAAGTGGCAGATATTGCGATATTAGTAGTGGCGGCTAATGACAGTGTTAAACCCCAGACAGTTGAAGCTATAAAAATTATTCAGCAGGCAAAATTGCCAATGATTGTGGCAATTAATAAAATTGATTTACCCGAGGCTGACATTGAAAAAGTGAAAAAAGATTTAGCGACTCTGAACTTACTGCCTGAAGATTGGGGCGGCCAGACAATTTGCCGGCCGATTTCTGCCAAACAAAATATTGGCATTGATGATTTATTGGAAACAATTTTATTAGTGGCAGAAATGGAAAAAGATAAAATAGTTGCCAATCCTAATCGGGAAGCAGTTGGCACAGTGATTGAAGCTCATATTGATAAAGGCGAGGGTCCAGTAGCTACGGTTTTAATTCAAAACGGCACCTTAAAGCGAGGCGATAATTTGGGCGTTGAAGGATCTTTTTTTGGCAAAGCTCGAGCTTTGAAAGATTATAAGAATCAAGATCTTGATGAAGCTGGGCCGTCTGTGCCTGTGAAAATTTTAGGTCTTAAAGTTCCGCCGCAAGTAGGCGATGTTTTAGAAGTGATTAGCAAACTGGAGCGGAGGCATAAAAAAGCTAAAGCCGGAGAGGGTTTAAAAAGCGAGGCAATTCGTATTCAAGCCCTAAGGCCGGCTGAAGAGAAAAAAGAAGAAGGAATTAAAAAGCTAAGTTTAATTATTAGAGCAGATGTTTTGGGTTCTTTAGAAGTTATTACTGAATCAATAGAAAAAATTGAAGCTAAGGAAGTTAAAGCAGAAATTGTGGCTAAAGGCTTAGGCAGTATAACTGATGCAGATGTAGATTTAGCTGCTAGCAGTAATGCTTTTATCATTGGTTTTCATGTCAAAGCCACGCCTTTAGCAGAAGAATTAGCCCGGGAGAAAAAAGTGGAAATAAAATATTATAATGTAATCTATAAATTGCTTGATGAAGTTAAAGAAAAACTTTCAGCCCTGCTTTCCCCAGAAATTATCAGAAAAGAAATTGGCAAAGCTGAAGTTCTGGCTATTTTTAAAACTGAAGCCAAAGCCATGATAATTGGCGTTAAAATTTTGCAGGGCAAGATAGCCAAAGATTTAAAAGCAGATGTCTACAGAAAAAAAGAATTGGTTGTCAGCGGAGAAATTGCTGAAGTGCAAATTGGCAAAGAAAAAGTTACTGATGCTGTCGCTGGCCAGGAATGCGGCATTAAGTTTGTAGCTAAGCCAGAAGTACAAAAAGGCGATACTTTAGAAATTTATCAAGAAGAAGAAATTATTAAAAAAATATAAAAGGCGATCTTTAAAAAAGACCGCCCTTGGATTAGGTTATTCTTTAGTGATTGCCCAGTTGAATATCCTTGGGAGTGCCCACAGGATGAAGAGGCAGATATTGGCAATGATCAAACTCACGATAAAAAGCGTAGCAGATATCTTCAGAAGCAAAGTTAGAGTTTGAGAGACAAATCCAAGCTGGGTAAACAGATAGTCTAGGATTTTTCCCGCCAGGTAAAGAGGTATTCCGCAGGAAAGATATTTGAGAGAATCTCTGAACGTGTTTCTGATGATTGGCTTATAATTAATTTCGATTTCCTCAAACATTTGTTCAGAGAAGTTGCCTTTCAAATCTGGGTAAAGATATTGCAAGGCGTTTCTCTTTCTCTCTTTTACTTCATCTTTCCAAGTCATTACCATCAAACAGATGATAGCTAAAAAGACAAGAAAGAGTAAGAGGGTTGAATCAATTAGGGCCGCTGGCAGAATCATGCCAATAACATAGTACCAGTATAATTCTGCAAATAATGACCAGGTAAGCCAAGAATACTTTTTTTTGATTTTTTCAGCTATATTCATGAAAATCCTCCTTTTTTGAGATATTAAGAACTAATTTTGATATCTCAATTATAGCATATTTTAATAATTTTGTCAATATCTATGCCAGAAATCAAACTTACCTCAGCGAATTTTGAAGAAGAAGCTTTAAAAAGCACTACCCCAGTTTTGGTTGATTTTTGGGCTGAATGGTGCGGCCCTTGCAAGGCCATGGGACCAATTATGGAACAATTGGCCCAAGAAATGGAAGGCAAGGCAGTAAAAATTGCTAAATGCAATGTTGATGAAAATCAGGATTTAGCGCAAAAGTATGAGATTATGTCTATTCCGGCTTTTAAGATTTTTAAAAACGGGCAGGTAATTGAGGAATGGGTTGGAGCGCAAACTTTGGATGGATTGAAATCTAAGTTAGAGAAAATAATTTAATTGAATATCGGAACCACTAAAATAATTCACTAAAGCACACGAAAAATTTAGTGTGTTTCGTGAGAAAAATTTCGTGGTTCATCTTACATTATAAACCTATGCCAGAACAATATGACTTAATAATCATTGGTGGTGGACCAGCAGGTTTAACAGCAGGGATTTATGCTTCTCGTCGCAATTTAAAAACCTTAATTCTAACCAAAGATATTGGCGGTCAAGCGAGCGGCGCGAGTTGGGTAGAAAATTATCCTGGTTTTGACAAGGTTAATGGCTATGAATTAATGCAGAAATTCCAAAAACAGGCAGAAAAATTTGCTTGTCAATTTAAATATGAAGAAATTAATAAAATTGAAAAAACTAATAATCATTTTCAAGTAAAAACAGCCCATGGCAATGAGTACCAATCATTGGCCATAATTTTGGCTTTTGGCAAAACCCCAAGTAATTTAGATGTGCCAGGTGAGAAAGAATTTACAGGCAAAGGCGTGGCTTATTGCGCAACCTGCGACGGGCCTTTGTTTAAAAATAAAATTGTGGCAGTAGTGGGTGGCGGCAATTCTGCTTTAGAATCAGCTGATTATCTTTCTAAAATTGCCCAAAAAGTATTTTTAATCCACCGACGTGAAGAATTCAGAGGCGAAGCAATTTTAATTGAGAGAATTAAAAAGAACCCAAATATTGATTTGAAATTAAATAAAACTGTAGCTGAAATTAAAGGTGATAAATTTGTTAAATCAGTTGTTTTAGAAGATGTGAATACCAAAGCTAAAGAGGAATTAAAATTAGACGGTATTTTTATTGAAATTGGTTACATGGTTGATGCCAGCGCTATCAAAGATTTGGTAAAAATAAATGATAAAAATGAAATTATAATTGATGAGTCGTGCCAAACAAGTTTAGCCGGTGTTTTGGCTGCTGGTGATGTGACTAATATTAAATTCAAGCAAATTGTTATTTCTGCGGCTGAAGGTGCCAAAGCAGCTTTGACTGCGTATAAATACATTCAGGATATTAAAGGAACAAAAGAGGCGATTTTTGACTGGGGGAAGCGCTAAGTTTAAAGTGCAAAATTCAAAGTTTAAAATTTTGGATGGAAGGACAGGCTTTAGCCTGTTACCTAATTTAGTAACACACTGAAGTGTGTCCTTCCTGCCAAAGGCTATTGACAGGCAAACCATAATCTGCTAAGCTGAAAAATCAAAAAAGACCAGAGGTCTTTGAAAAAATAAGGAGGTGAAATTAATGAAATTTAAGAAACGCAAAGAGAAAGGCCAAGTCCCCAGTTCGGACGAGAAATTATTCGATGATAAAGAGTTAAAGAGTTATCTTCGCGATGTAGAAGCAAAAAAAACCCTTACTGACGCGCAGGAAATCAAGATTGCTCGTGCTATGTACAAGTGCGCTGACAAGCTCCGCAAAATCCTCAAGGCGCTACCCTTTGTCAAGGGAGAGGTCAATGAAAAAAACGTGATGCTCTATTTAGCGCGCCTCGGAGAAATGGTTCGTAAAGTTGAGGAGCAGACGCAGAACATGTCTGGCACAACGAGTACAAAAGACAGCCGCAGGATTATCAGAGAGATTGAAAAGGAGGTGGGTCAGCCGGCCTCTAAAATTAAGGAATTGTATGAGGAAGCCCTGGTCTGCGCCAATGAAATACGGAATAAGCGCAACAAGTTAGTTGAGGCCAATCTGTCTATGGTGGTCAGGATTGCTAAAAAATTTAAGAACAAAGGTCTGGCAATCAGCGACCTTATACAAGAAGGTAATTGCGGGCTAATCCGTGCGGCTGAAAAATTCGATCCTAGAAAAGGTAAATTCAATGCGTATGCTCCATGGTGGATACATCAGGCCATCACCAGGGCGCTCGCCGAAAAATCCAAAACCATCCGCGTACCTGTACAACTACAGGAAAAAATCAAACGGGTGGAAAAGGTTGCTTCAAAACTCCAGCAGATGCTGGGTAAAGAACCCATACCCGAAGAAATCGCAGCAGAGATGGAACTGCCGCTTGAAGAGATCATTAGCTTGATAAAAATCGCGCGAAGTCCCGTAAGACTAGAGAAACTTATTGCTAAATACGAGGAAATCAGTCTCGGAAATCTCATCGAGGACAAGAGCGTGTTGCTGCCCGAAGAGGACGTGGTCTGTTCGCACCTTGCCCGGCAGGTTGAGGAACTGCTTGAGAGTCTTAGTCCGCGTGAAGAAAAAATACTGCGCCTGAGGTATGGCATTGGCGAACGCCACGGCCAGACTCTTGAAGAGATCGGCGAGGGCTCCAGGCTATCCATCAAGCGCATCCGCCAGATTGAGAAGAAGAGCCTTAAAAAATTGAGAACTCCTTCCAAGAGCAGGCTCTTGAGAAGCTACTTCGAGAGTTGAAGGATTTGTCCATAATACGATTAGTTATAAAGGGTAAAGCATATTGACTTTGCCCTTTTTTATTGACAAAAACTTTATAATCTGCTAAACTGAATAATCAAAAAACAGCGGTCTTTGAAAAAATAAGGAGGTGAGAATTTATGACAGAATGCCCTGAATGTTTAAAGATCATTAATTCAATTCTAGAAGCAAATGCAAAAAACGATTCTGAATTAGTAGATGAATTAATTGAGTTTTTATGTAAGCATGAAAGCAAATGCAATATTTGCAGACAAATATTTATTGACATGTGTAGAAAGGATGAGGAAGAAGAAGATAATGATGGAGCATTCCAGTTCTGCCGTGAATTAATGAAGCTCATCGATGCAATTGATGCTGACAAGTCTAATATCTTTTCCATAAAAGAAATTCAGGAGATTTTTTCCCAACATACGCGCAGTTGTAAAAAATGTTTGCTAATCTCGGCTTTAGAAGAGCAGAGTTTCACAGACGCCATCTATGCTGAAGAGTTTTTTGAACAAAAAAACAGCCTAGTTGATCTTGTTCTGGAACTTGAAAAAATTTTTGGCGCAATACAATTTATAGAAGAAAAGAGCAAAATACCAGAATTTCTTTCCGAGCTGACAGAGAAATTTACCTTGATACGAGCAATAAAATCAAACGATCTCTACAATCGTATTGGAATGTCGCGCGCCATTTTAAAAAAACTAAAAAAAGCACGTGATCTGAATAAATTTTTTCGCAGAATTGTTGTCCGCTGTATTCAATGGGCAAAGATAAAAAAAATAAATGCACCCCTTGTGCTTTTAAGCAATCAAGAAAAGATGATTAAAGAATCATTGGCCGAATTCATTGAAGAACTCTCAAGAGTAATAAAAGAGTTAAAAGAGGCTGTGATTTATTTCGAAGCTAAAAGCAATTAATAATTAATAAAGGGTAAAGCAATTGACTTTGCCCTTTTTTGTTTTTTTGAAGAAATTTGGTAAAATGATAAGGATACGAATCTACGGATTGGCTACAGATCTACAAATAGTTAAGGCGGGAAATTATCCGTAGTATTTGTAGAAATCTGTAGATATGTAACCAATATCACTATGCAAGACGAACTAACCCAAGAATTCATCAACAAAGATTTTATCTATGCCATTGTGGGCGCGACAGCCAATAAGAAAAAATATGGCTATAAGGTTTTAGTTGATTTAAAAAATAAGGGTTTTAAGGTCGCGCCAATTAATCCAAAATATGAAAATCAAAAAATAGCAGATTTAGCTTGCTATCCTGATTTAATTTCTTTGGAAGAGCGGCCTGATGTAGTGGTTTTAATTGTGGGCCAGGATAATGCTAAGAAAATTGTGAAAGAATGTCGAGATTTAAATTTAAACCGTTTATGGTTTCAGCCAGGCTCGGAATTTCGAGATGCTATAAATATGGCAAGAAGCGCTGGCTTTAAAATTATGGTTGATAAATGTATAATGCAGGAAACAGAAAATCTGTAATTAAATTTTAGTAATAAAAATAATAATCTCGTCAAAGCGGGATTTTTTATTTAACCATTGACATTTTTGTAAAATCTGCTAAAATTCATTATTAAATCCTGGCGTTTAGTCAGGTAAAAAAGCTGGCGAGCTTTATACGCAAAGGAGGGAACCGTCCATGGAAAAACATGGAACCGTCCCGAAAAAAGAGAAAGAGGATACGACAAGACAGGCAATGGAGTTTTGTGCGGCAGTATCAAAGCAATTACCCCACCTTACTCCAGAAGAAATGCAGTTCTGGATCCAAAATCAGGGCAAACTGCAAGAGGTGCTAGCCGTGGCGCTGGTTATTCCAGATCCGCTCAAAGAATGGGAGCTTTTTTACCAAGAAGTTTTTGGCATCACTGTTGACCTTTCGGGTTTGGCAATTCCGAAGGCAAAGAAAGGCTTTAATAGGCTGGTTGTTATGCTTCAGGATATGACCGCAAAGCGACTCTTTGATAAATGTACAGAGCGTTTTCAAGCCTATTGCGAAATTAAAGATTTGTCTCTGGTAGGCTCGGAGCGCATCGTTAAAAAGACTTATGCTATCAGGCGGAGGGACGTATTCGAAGGAGCTGAAGAAATTAAAAAGGCAATGGAGGAATTTAAAAATGTAATGGTAAAAGAGTGTGACCCTCCAGGAATCAGTCACACTACTATGGAAGAGTGTTTGCTCTCATATTTGTTTGATGACTGGAAAATAGGAAGAAGAAATTTTGACTTTAAACGTGAAATGATTTGTTTTGGTTCCCATGTTTTTATGAGTGATGTTCCGCATATATCATGGAACAATGGTGAGATGCGCATTAACTCAATCGATGCGCGCGACTGGGATATTGCTCGTTTGCGTTTCCGCGCCGCTGTTTCCGTTTAAATCTTTTACCCTTAAACACTTACCCCGCATTTGAATTATCAGTGCGGGGTTTTAAATTTGAAAAATTTTTAATTTTAGCGTAAAATCTAAATAAGTTTAAAGTTCAAAGTGCAAAGTTAAAAATTGCCCCAAAGGGGCCCCTTCGGGGCAGTTCAAAGTTAAAATTTTAAATTTTGAATTGCCATTTTACATTTTGAATTTTGCATTTTTAATTTTATCTTATGCAACAATACGACCCATCAAAAATTGAGCCCAAGTGGCAAAAATACTGGGAGGAAAAGGAATTAAACAAGGCCGAAGATTTTTCCAAAAAGCCCAAATTTTATTGTTTGATTGAGTTTCCTTATCCATCTGGTGAGGGTCTGCATGTTGGGCATCCGCGTTCATATACTGCCCTGGATATATTGGCGCGCAAAAGAAGAATGCAGGGCTTTAATGTTATGTACCCGATTGGCTGGGATGCTTTTGGTTTGCCAGCGGAAAATTATGCTATTAAAACCGGCACGCACCCAAAAATAACCACAGAAAAAAATATTGCCAATTATAAACGCCAAATGAAAATGCTGGGCTTGTCTTATGATTGGTCGCGGGAAATTAATACAACTGATCCCAAATATTACAAATGGACCCAATGGATTTTCTTACAGCTTTTCCATAAGAATTTGGCTTACAAAACTAAAATGGATATAAATTGGTGTACTAAATGTAATGTTGGTTTGGCTAATGAAGAAGTGGTTAATAATTTATGTGAAAGGTGCGGGGGCGAAGTTTATCGTAGAGAAAGGGAGCAATGGATGTTAAAAATTACTGATTATGCTGATCGATTATTGGCTGATTTGGGAACAGTTGATTATTTAGAAAAAATAAAAAAACAGCAAAGCGATTGGATTGGCAAAAGTTATGGGGCGCAAGTTGTTTTTAAAGTTAAAAGCAAAACAATGCTGCCCAAAGAACATTTATTTGATTTGCCAGTTTATACCACTCGGCCTGACACGCTTTTTGGCTGTACTTACATGGTTGTGGCCCCAGAACATGAATTGATTGATAAGTATAAAGACCAAATTGATAATATTAATGATGTGCTTGATTATCGCGAGCAAGCTAAACATAAAACAGAATTGGAAAGAACTAATTTGGAAAAAGCTAAGACAGGAATTGAATTGCATGGCTTGAAAGCAATTAATCCGGTTAATGACGAAGAAATTCCGATCTTTACTTCTGATTATGTTTTAGCCACTTATGGCACTGGCGCTGTCATGGCAGTACCAGCGCATGACGAGAGGGATTATGAATTTGCTAAAAAGTTTGATCTGCCAATTAAAGAAGTTGTCTCTGGCGGCAATATTAAAAAAGAATCCTGGACAGGTGAAGGCACTTTAATTAATTCTGATTTTATTAATGGCTTAAATGTTGCACAGGCAACTGCAAAAATAATTACTTGGTTAGAGAAAAAAGGGTTTGGTTTTCAGACAACAAATTATCATTTGCGCGACTGGGTTTTTTCCCGCCAACGCTATTGGGGAGAGCCAATTCCGATAATAATTTGTCCTAAATGCGGCTATGTGCCAGTGGCAGAAAAAGATTTGCCAGTTGTTTTGCCTGAAGTTGAAAATTACCAGACAACAGAAAATGGCGATTCACCCTTAGCTTTGATTGAAGATTGGATTAATGTTGAGTGTCCAAAATGTGGCGGCGAAGCCAAGCGCGAAACTGATACTATGCCTCAATGGGCTGGTTCGTCCTGGTATTTTTTAAGATATTGTGATCCGCAAAATGATAAATCTTTAGCTGACAAGAAAAAATTAAAATACTGGACGCCAATTGACTGGTACAATGGCGGCATGGAGCATACGACTTTGCATCTTTTGTATTCGCGTTTCTGGCATAAATTTTTATATGATATTGGCGTGGTGCCGACATCCGAACCTTATGCCAAAAGAACTTCGCATGGTTTGATTTTGGGCGAAGACGGGGAAAAAATGTCCAAATCGCGCGGCAATGTGGTTAATCCTGATGATGTGGTAAAGCAATATGGAGCTGACACTTTCCGGGTTTATGAAATGTTTATGGGGCCTTTTGACCAGCCAACACCATGGAGTACACAGGGAGTGGTTGGGGTGAAACGTTTTATGGATAAAGTTTGGGCAATTGGTAATAACTTGGATAATAAAAAAAGAACTAATGATGATTTGGTTCGTTTATTGCACAAAACAATCAAACAAATAACTGAACAGATTGAAACTTTGGATTTAAATACTTGCGTTTCAGCTTTAATGATTTTGGTGAATAAATTTCAGGAAGAAAATTGTAATCAGGAAATTTTTGAAATGTTTTTAAAAATATTTTCGCCATTTGCGCCGCATATCTGTGAAGAACTTTGGCAGAGTTTGGGCCATAAAAAATCCATCTTTTTAGAAAAATGGCCAGAATTTGATCCCGAATTAGCTAAAGATTCAGTAAAAGAAGTGCCAGTGCAAATCAATGGCAAAGTGCGCTGTAAAATTTTAGTGACTGAAGATATGCCTGAAAAAGAAATAAAAAATTTAGCCCTTTCTGATGAGCATGTAAAAAAGTGGCTGGAAGGCAAGGAAGTAAAGAAGGTTATTTATGTGCCAGGTAAAATATTAAATATTGTGGTCTGAACCACGAAAATAATTCACGAAAAAACACGAAAAATATGAATTCCGGATTGGTTATCTTGCCAACTTATAATGAAAGAGAAAATATTGAAAAATTAATTAAAGAAATATTGGCGCAAAATTTAAGCTTAGATATTTTAGTCGTTGATGATAATTCACCTGATGGCACAGGGCAATTAGTTGAGGACTTCAGGAATAAAATCCCTCAACTTTTTATTTTACACCGGGAAAAGAAAGAGGGTTTAGGACGGGCTTATATTGCCGGCTTTAAGTGGGCATTGGCAAATGGTTACGAAGATATTTTTGAAATGGATGCTGATTTTTCCCACCAGCCAAAATACTTAAAAGATTTTTTGGAGGCAATTAAAGATTGTGATTTGGTTATTGGTTCCCGCTACATCAAAGGCGGGGGCACCGAGGGCTGGGGGAAAATCCGGGAATTTATTAGTCGCTTTGGTTGTTTTTATGCTAAAATTATATTAGGATTAAAGTTTAATGATTTGACAGGCGGTTTTAAATGTTATAGCCGTAAAATTTTAGAAAAAATTGATTTAGATAATATCCAGTCAAACGGCTACATGTTTCAAATTGAGATGACTTGCAAGGCAATTAAAAATGGATTTAAAGTTAAGGAAATTCCCATTGTTTTTTTAGAGCGGCAGCAAGGCAAAACCAAGTTTAATAAAAAAATTATCTGGGAGGCAATTATAAATTGCTGGAAATTGAAATTTGAGATAAAATAAAAAAATAGACAAACTATTGCCTTTTTAGGCAAAAGCTGTTATATTTAGATTAGAAATAAATTTAACACGAGGCACTCTTATGAAAAGAAAGAGCCTTAATTTATCAATTAACAAAATCTTATATATATAAAGAGGAATTTTATAATTCCTCTCTTTTAATTTTTAATAAAATTAATTTTTAAAATTATGAATTTAAAACCAAAAAAGAAAGAGCCCTGGTTTGATTATAAACACAAAAAATTCATTGCTGTTTATATTGCTTTAGCCTTGGTTTTGGTCATAAACCAAGTGGTCTTTTCCTATCTTTTAAAGGGACGAGAGCAGGCCAAGGCCTCTACTGCCGCCTTAGTTTCCAATTTATTTTACAATTTTGGCAGTAGTGATGTGCAGGCAGGCAGTAATAATGTATTGCTGGCTGAATTTATTTATCCAGATAGTGGTACCAATGACACCACAACCTGCGGCTGGGCCTTAAACACTCCCTGTTCCATGATGATAGATGCTGACGGTGCTGCCACAATTGGCTCTGGAGTAGATGATGACGGAGCTAATTATATTTGGCAGACAATAACCAGGGGGTTTCCTGTCGCGGGTGTTGTTTTTAGTGGCACGGATTATGTTTGCGCTGATACTTTAGATCCAACGCTTATTGAAGATGTTTATGTTGATGGTGGTGATGGTGTTGGCGGCTTTGACTGCATACCGGGGAATGATGTTAATCCTGATGTGATTATTATAGATGATAGCGCTAATGGCTTGATTGCCGGTGGATATACTGATGTGTCTGTGGGTGCTCCTGGAAGTTTTTGGATTCATGCAGAACTTGTTTCAGCTAATAATGCTTATGATTATTGTAATCCAGCCATAACGCCTGGTTGCGGTGCTGCGCAAACAGAGACAATCTGGGTTTTTACAAACAAAGAAGATGATTTATTGTTGCAGCATGCTAACTGGACTGGTCCGTTTGCTGGCCAATGGCAGGGTGATGCTTTTGGGCCCTGGAATGGCAATGAAACTTTTTATGACGATGACGGTAATGGCAAATACAATATCTTGGCTGGCTGGCCAGAAGCAGTAATTACTGATATTGATTTAGATGGCAGATATAGTGATACGCCTTCCTTGCTTTATGATGCAGATGGTACTGCCAGCGCAGGCACTGGCACAGATGATGATGCCATACCCAATGGCACGCCTTTTAATGGGCAGTTAGCCCCGGCTGATAAGGTTTGTATTAATACTTTGGGTTTAGACACGCCTTCACCAGGCCTAGCCAATGTTATAATTTATGTTGATGGCAATGCTGATTGCATTCCGGGCAATGGAGGAGTTGATTCTCTGATCAGGGATGATACTGCAATTGGCAATATGCCAGGAATTATTGTCCAATATCTGGCAGGGAATCCTTTATATACATTTTGGCCCAATAATGTCTTCTTTTATTTTGACGCTGACGCGAGCGGCACTTGGACCTGGGGCAATGGCGCGGCCAATACTGAATCCTTATGGGCTGGTGTTTCAGGCAGAAATCAATGGCACCCAGCTATTGAAGGGTTTTGGGGAGCGGGTGATGCTGATGGCACAGCTACCCCGGGGGTAGGAGTTAATGATGACCCAGTAGTTCGCGGCTCTCCTTTAACGTATTTAAAGACCAGTGATAAGCTTTGCTTTTCTTTCAGTCCAATTCCAAATGTACCCGAAGATGGTTATGTTGATATGACAGGTGATTGTCTGCCGCAAAACGATCCGCCTTGTCTTGGCGGCATGCCTTGCGCTCATCCCAATTTAATTCTAGATAGGTCATTAGACGGCTTGAACCCAGCTACTACTTTTGACGGTACTTGGGCTTCTATGGCTGGCAACTATGCCTATATGGACTTGAATGCTAATAATGCCTGGGATTGGGGCATTGGCGCGCCTTTGACTGAATCTTTATGGTGGGAAGCTTCTGGCGGCGATTATTTAAATCCAGCTGATACTTATGTTTATAATGTTGGCGTTCATGGACCTAATTTGGCTCTAGCTGGCGATGCTTTAAACCTATTAAATGCAGCTTTAGGCCCTTATGGATTTCCTATTGAATATGCTGATACTGATGGTTCAGGCACCTTAACTAATACAGATACAATTTTAGAGGATGATGGAAATATAGAGACCGGACCAGCTGGCGTGCCTAATGGCGTTATTGATAGGGCTGATGATTATACAGATTATTTGACTATTAGAAATGCTGGCACAGCTGTAAGCGGCGCTGATATCACGAATATTGCTCTTTACCAGACTGGCGCTAATGATTATTGCGATAGCCCGGTTGGTTCAATTGATGATACTTTTATTGGCAATTTTACAGCTTTAGGTCCTAAACTATGGGGCTTTAATTATGATAATGTCGGAACCATATCCAGATATTGTTTAGCTGTAAATGTAAATACGCTGGCCACACCAGGCAATACCATAATTTTGGAAATTCCGCAATTAGTTGATAATAATGCTAATGGTCTTTATGATGTGGGTGATGAGGGCTGGTTCTTTTATTCAAGCAATGATATGCCCAGCGATGCAGCAGCAACCCTACCCTACACCTTTACAATTACTAGCGCGCCAAGTTATGGCAGCCGGGCCCAGGATACAAATCCGCCAGCTTTAGTTACAGATGTTATGATCAAAGCAGATTCAACTGGCAAAGTAACCATCACCTGGCAAGATCCAGCAGATGCGGATTTAGCCAATATAACGATAGATGAAACAGTGAGCGGTCAGGCCCAAACCTTTACAGTTAATGCAGGTGTGCAAACCTTGGTTTTAGAAAACCGAGTAGTAGGCAAGACCTATACCTATAAATTAAGGTCACATGACAGCAATGGCAATTTAAGCCCAGCTATTGTCTATGACCTAACCATTCCTACTCAAGGCGAGGTAGTTATAGCAGCGCCAAGTGAAATCGTGCCTACGCCAATCCTGCCAGGAGCTGGTGAAGTTTTACCGCCAAATATCTATGTCGGTGATTTAGTAAAAAGTTCAAGTTCAGCAGCAGTTTATTATATTGGGCAGGATAATAAAAAGCATAATTTCCCCAGTGAATTAGTGTTTAAAACCTGGTATGAAAATTTTACTGGCGTAAAGATAATTTCAGCTGCTGATTTAAACAAGATTGTAGCTGGCAAGGAAGTTTATCTCCGCGAAGGCACTTATTTGGTAAAAAAAGCTAATGAGTCCAAAGTTTATGCTATTGAGCCAGGCGGAGTTTTACGCTGGCTTGAAACCGAGACCATTGCCAAGAGTTTGTATGGCAGCAGATGGACAGACAGGGTCATTGATTTAAGCGAGGTGATGTTTAATCAATACACAGTTGGCAATTCAATTTCCAGCGCTGTTCATCCGACTGGCAGTTTGATCAGCTATAGCGGCGGTATCAAGATTTATTACCTAGAAAATGGCCAAAAGAGAGAAGTAAGCACAGGCATCTTTACCCAGAGCCGTTTCCAGACAAGGTTTGTGGCCAAAGGAATTGCCTCAACACTTCTTTACCCTGATGGATTAGTAATGACAGCCAAAACCGGAGTTGGTTACTTCCAATAAATTTAAGATTGTTATAAATAATAAAAACCCTGTATCAGCCAGATGCAGGGTTTTTTGTTATAATTAAACCATGAGCTATTCTAAAATATTTTTTTACTGCTGTTTATTTTTTATCCTTGGCATATTTTCGCGCTCTATTTTTGAATTCAATTTTTTTATAAGCTATTTAATTTTGCTAGTAGCTTTTTTCTGTCTTGTTTTGAGTTTACGCAATAAATATTTTTTTATTCTTGGCTTGTGGGGGATTTTTTTATTTTTGGGAATTTGGCGCTACCAAGCTTCGTTGCCAGACCAAAATCCTAATAAGATTAATTTTTATAATGGCCAGAAAGTTGAGATTTTGGGCATTATTAATAAGGAACCTGACCAAAGAGAAGACAAAGTCAGGCTGGAATTAAAAAGCCAAAAGATTTTTATTAATGGAGATTGGCAAAGAGTATCAAACAAAATTTTATTGACCAATTATTTGTATCCAGAATATGATTATGGCGACAAGCTGGAAATTGTTTGCGACTTGCAACAGCCAGCCAAAGTTCAGAGCTTTAATTATGATGATTACTTAGCTCGCTATGATATTTATTCGCTTTGTTATTATCCAAAGATAACTTTATTAGAGAAAAACAAGGGGAATTATTTTTTAGCCACAATTTATCAGATTAAAGATTATTTTATAAGCAAAATAAACAGAATTTTACCTGAACCCCAGTCCTCTTTTTTAGCCGGGCTTTTAATCGGCGCTAAAAGAGCCATACCAGCTGACTTGCAAACCGCTTTTAATAAAACAGGTACTACTCATATTGTGGCTGTTTCTGGTTATAATGTGACTATCATTGTAGTTTTTTTAATGCTTTTGGCCCAAAATTTGTTTTTGCCGCGCAAAAAAATAGTTTGGCTGATTACTGGATTTTTAATTATTTTTGTGATTTTGACTGGTTTGCAAGCCTCATGTTTAAGAGCAGCCATCATGGCTGAAATTGTTTTAATTGCTACTTATTTAGGCCGTTTAAGCAAGTTAAGGAATGTTTTGGCGCTTACAGCTGGCTTAATGCTTGTGGCTAACCCCAAAATTTTAGTTTTTGATTTGGGTTTTCAGCTCTCATTTCTAGCAACACTTGGCCTAATTTATTTAAATCCAGTATTAATAAAATTAACTAAAATTGATAATTGTAAATTGAAAATTGTAAAATTGATTTTTGGTGATTATTTACTGACAACTTTATCTGCAATCATCATGACTCAGCCCATTATTTTGTATAATTTTGGCAAAATTTCTCTTATTGCGCCAGTAGCTAATATCTTAATTTTGCCAGTCATACCCTTAGCCATGCTTTTGGGATTTATTACTGGTATTTTAGCCGTGATTTGGACTGGCTTGGGCTGGGTGGCTGGTTGGAGTGTCTGGCTGGTTTTAACTTATATTATTTGGGTTTTAGAAAAACTGGCTAATTTAAATTGGGCTTATTATCAATTTAGTAAAATAAATTTTTGGCTAATGGTCTTTTTATATATAATTATAGTTGGGTTTATTTACAGATTTAGGCGATACTTAAAATTAGCTTAGAATAGTGGATTAATTGTGGAAAAAAGGGGATTGATAAATTGATGAAGAAATGGTATAATAAAAAGACATAAAGACATTAAGATTTATTCAGGGGAATGAACTCTTTTTCTCATATATTGGTTTTGTATAAAAATTCTTTAAATTATAAAGAATAGTATCTTTTTTGGGTGCTATTTTTTTATTTTCTGTATCAATTATTTATATATATTTAAACTTTAATTAAAAAAAGTTAATTAATAAAATTAAAGATTAAACAATTAATTAAAAAATTTATGGCTCAAAGAATTAAAAAAAGATTTTTAAGAAACATTACGATCATAGTTATGCTGCTGACCGTAATGATTCTATCAGGCATTCCAAATGCTCAGGCAGCAATTATCGGCACATTTACTCCGCTGGAAACAGTACCGAATGTTGTTGCTGGTACGCCTGATCAGACTGATGTTACTACTTTAACTCTGCCGAATGTTACTGCCTCAACACTCCCAACCCCGACTTTTGCCGGAGGCGTTGATCTTGTCACAAATAATGTCCCAACTCCGACATTTGCCGGAGGCGTTAATCTTGTCACGAACGCAGTTCCGACCCCGACATTTGCCGGAGGCGTTAATCTTGTCACGAACACAGTTCCGACCCCGACTTTTGCCGGTGGAGTTAATTTAGTCACTAGTACCGTACCAGCTATTACTTTCGCTGGTGGGGTCAATGGTGTTGCCGCTACCGCTACTTCAGTAATACCAGCTGGGTTGGCAGCTACTGCAACTGATCAATCAATTACAATTGATGGCGTTGTTATACCGCTAGGCAATTCTGCTCAGACAGCAGTCCAAATTGCTACCACAATTGCCGGGACGAATTTTGCCGCCGGCACAAGTTATATCGCTGATGGCGCCTATACAGTCACTAATGTCGGCGGCACGAGCGCCACTCTGACCTTTACCAGAACAGCTACAGGCACAGCTGGAAATAACGGTTTGACCATTGCTGATGCGAATTACACGACAGTCAATGCAGTTGCCGCGACTGCCACTTCAGTAATACCAGCCGGGTTGGCTGCTGCCGCAACTGATCAATCAATTACAATTGATGGCGTTGTTATACCGCTAGGCAATTCTGCTCAGACAGCAGTCCAAATTGCTACCACAATTGCCGGAACAAATTTTGCCGCCGGCACAAGTTATATCGCTGATGGCGCCTATACAGTCACTAATGTCGGCGGCACGAGTGCCACTCTGACCTTTACCAGAACCACAGCCGGTACAGCCGGTAATAATGGTTTGACCATTGCTGATGCGAATTACACGACAGTCAATGCAGTTGCCGCGACTGCCACTTCAGTAATACCAGCCGGGTT
>Ga0315277_10000996_pt1 | contig 42233 bp, 36 predicted proteins | sample YL17G05_15_MG_FD_203695 | JGI IMG/M metagenome (GOLD analysis project Ga0315277, IMG submission 203695) | Sediment microbial communities from Yellowstone Lake, YNP, Wyoming, USA - YL17G05_15 | ecosystem: Environmental > Aquatic > Freshwater > Lake > Sediment | place: USA: Wyoming | collected... | reverse complement strand
CGTACTGCGCAAGCCAATCAGTCTGAAGGTTGATTACTAGCAGGACTACAGTGAGTGCGCTCTGGAGCGCAAGTCCCAGAATCATGATTCGTAGTCCTTTCAGGCCACTCCTCCTGAAGGAAGCGATTGAGAATGACAAGAGGACCAGAGATACCCCTAAGATGAGACCGAAGACTAGATCCTCAGTGACAATCATCTGTACCTCATCAGCATGAACAGTATACGGGTCTATAATTTGTGTGAATCATGTTCACGTTCGTTGTACGCCCGTCGCAAGAAGGCAGTCCGGTGTTCAAGGAACGCCGCCTTTAGGTGGCTGAAGGGTGCCTAGGGCAATTCCCACCCTCTGGTCAGACAGAAACCTGTTTGAATGATTCAGCGTTTCTTCTTGGCAAGGTAGATCACAGAACCAATCGCGAGACCGACGACTCCTAACGTCCACCCTTGAGGAGATGCGAAAAGGATGAAGACTAGAAGGGCGAAGGTCGCGATGATACCCACAATCGGGACTCCCGGATGATAGAGCCTTGATTCGGGTCGCAGCCTCAGGGCGGCAGCATTCGCTACAGCATAGTAGAACAGGAGGGAGAAGGTGCTCACAGCAACAACCTTCTCGAGGTCGATCAGAAGGACCAATGAGGCCATCAGACCACCGACCACCCAGATCGAATAGTAGGGGGTGCCGTGGGACCCGTGTACTGCCGATAGCGCGCGAGGGAGCTCGCCACGCCTCGCCATCGAATACGCGACCCTCGAGACGCCCAAGACCGATGTCAACAGGACACTGGCAGTCGCCAAGAGGCCACCGAAGGACACGACATAGGTCGCCCATGTGGCTCCCGTCGCGTCAATCGCGTGCGTCAGAGGAGACTTGGATGATGACAAGCCAGATGATCCGACGAGGCCAACTGCCACCACTCCGACCAGGACATAGAAGATGGTCGAAATCAGAAGCGACAGGAGTATGGCTCTGGGGACGTTGCGCCTAGGATCCTTGACCTCCTCCGCCACAACCGCAACCCGCGCGAATCCTCCGAACGCGAAGAATATGAACACAGTGGCGTAAAGCACTCCTGTGGTAGACGATACGAATGGCGTAAGGTTCTCGCTTTTGAAATGGCTGAGCCCGAAGACCACGAAGAACGCCAGGATTGACAGTTTCGCGACCACGAGGTAGTTGTTCAGGGTTGCGGACCTGCGCACGCCAATGAAGTTGATGTATGTGAACAGCAGACAAACCAGGGCTGCTAGCCAAGGTGCGGGTATGGCGGGGACGACGGCTGTGAAGTAGTATGCGAACCCGAGTGACACAGCCGCACCGGTGAAGGTGTTCGACAACATCCACATCCAGCCTGTGATGAACCCGAGATACGGGGACAGAAGCCCATGCGCAAACTCGTAGACTCCCCCTTCTTTGGGGAGCCAACTAGCGAGTTCCGCGAAACTGAGCGCCGTGACCAAGGACACCCCAGCAGCGATCAGGATTGAAATGATCATGGCGGGACCTGCCAGTCCAGCGGCTATCCCGATCACCACGAATATCCCGGCGCCGACTATAGCTCCGATGCTTATGGCTGTCGCATCGAAGAGGCCGAGAGTGGCTTTCATTCCAGGAATAGATGGTCCTACACCGTTCAAGCGAATTCGATCTTCCTGCGCTACTCGAAAATCGTGATTGGGCCGATAAAACATGTCACGTTTCTATAAGAGTCTGTCAGGGAACAACCAGCATCCCAGGTTTGTATTCAGCTCCCTGCAATCGCTTGCTTTGGTAATCAAGGAAGAAGAAGCGAATGAGATTTGCTGGCGCCCTTGTACATTCTCGCTTTGATTGAATCGAAAGAATGTATGTCTAGCTCGAACGAACTCAATTCTCAGCCGGTCCACGTAGCTCTTTCCTTTAGGAGCGACCCCGCCCCGATTGTGGCGTTGCGACGAGTCCAATTCCTTACTGGTAATTATACCTTGAAGCTTTAATCGCCGGCAGATTCCAGGCCAATAATCGGGCGTCAATTTGTCCCTAACACTCGTGAATTCTATAGGTGGAGGGTTTAAATGCCAGCAGATTCCGGGCAAATATCCGGGCCCTCGCACTAGTCTCCTGGAAAAGGAGAATATCCTTAAATACTGAGGGTCTCGATGTGCAAGTTGAAAACCGCTTCAGCGAAGCATGATGGTAATGGCAGGTGCTTAGTCCAGACCTGTTCGTCTTAGAGTGGAGTGTGGTCGTGTGGTCGACCGCGTCGAAACCAAATTCAAAGCCATGAGATGGCACGTTCTCTCGATTCTGTGCTTTGTGACCTCTTTTTCACTAGTGGCTCTGGCCCTGTGCTCAGTCTCCGACTGTTCGTCATCAGCACCACATGTGGAAACGAGAGTCGATTCCACGCAGGCTTTGCAGACTGGGGGTGTCTCAGGATACGTGCTCGACCAAGCGACTCTGGCAGCACTTGGCGGAGCAACGGTCAAGCTGATCAGAGCCGGAGTAGTGCAGGCGGAGGTGACGACTAGTGCGTCGGGTTACTACGCATTCGCCAACTTGGTTGCGGGAACCTACACTCTGTCAGTGAATGCCTCAGGATACCATAACGCCTCGCATGATCTGATTTTCTCCGATTCAGGTGTCGTTCTGGATTTCTACCTGTCACCGATTCCGCCGAGTACCCACCAGCTGAGTGGATTCGTTTACGTGCAAGGCACGACCGACCCGATCGAAGGAGCGAAAGTTCAGGTTGGCGAGTACTCTGCAGTGACGGATGCTAGCGGGCATTATTCGGTGCGCCTGGCAGCCGGGAGTTATGTTCTTCTCGTCAATGCCTCAGGATATCAAATCGATTCCCACGACCTGACTTTCTACAATTCAGATGTCGTTCTGGATTTCTACCTGATACCGATTCCCCGCGGTACTCACGGGTTGAGTCCGGTAGGAATTGCCGCCATCGCTGGCACGCTGGTAGCCGTTGGAGGAGGTGTAGCATGGGCGATGACCAGGGTTTTCGGAGGACGCAGAGCCGTCGCTCCAGATGTTGCGAAGACGGCCCCGCAAGATCTCCACAAGATCACTGAACCCCCCACGGAGTACCATAAGATCACTGAGTCCCCTACGGACTACCACAAGATCACTGAGTCTCCCACGGACTACCACAAGATCACCGAATCGCCTACGGACTACCACAAGATCACTGAGTCTCCCACGGAGTATCACAAGATCACCGAATCGCCAACGGAGCTCCACAAGATCACTGAGTCCCCCACGGAGTATCACAAGATCACCGAATCGCCAACGGAGCTTCACAAGATCACCGAGTCCCCGCAAGAACTTCACAAGATAACGGAATCTCCGCAGACGACCGGGCAGACTACACAATCCGCTGTCAAAGACCAGCTCTCAGAGTCCATCGCCAAGAAGAGGCGCAGATTGTAGCAGAGGTGCAAGGATCTGGTGCGGGCTTCGAAAGGCGTTGGGCCTAGAACCAGATCTAGGGCAGGTCCATCCGGTCATGCAGCTTGCCCGGCGGTTGGTCCAAGCGCCTTCTTATGGTCCAGCGAAAACCCCACGGACGAATGGAATACCGCAAGAAGTCATCGATGTCTTGTCTGCGCTTCTCGGGGAGATTGTTGAATCTCTCCACGATTTCGGAATACTTCCGGAGTTCTTCCTTCTGCCGTCTGATTCCTCTGACTATCTCTCTCGATTCGGCTTCGTTTCTTGGGCGAACATCGAACGGGCACATGTAGTTCGCAAGGTGGTTGAGTCCTCCATGGACATCGAGGCCATATGGATAGATGCGACACTCCATTGGCTTGTGATCGTGAACACCGCATCTCAGGGCCCCTTCTCTGTTCACCAGGAAGCAGCATCCACCGTTTTCTCTCCTAAGACCAATACGCACTTCGCCGGTGGAGAGGTTGATGATTGGATGCTTATGGCGCGGCACAACCTCGTACAGCCTGATGAACAAACTCGGCGCGAGACCAAGGCCCGAGGACAGCCGCCTTATATCCAGATGCGTCAAATAGACTGTGAATTCCTTACAGCATTTGCCATGACATTCCAGACAGAATCCTTCTGGCATTGGGGCCCTTGCTCATTACTCGAAATGGATAGTGAAAGGTTTAAAGAATCTCCTAGACTTGAACCCGGAAGGTTCATCAGCCGGTCTGCAGGGAACAGCATTCTGAACCCTCTCTAGTCCGGAATCGTATGACGGTAGGAATTGTCTTGTTACAGCTGAGCAGGAGAAAGTCTGGCACGGATCACAAACTGACAGCCTTGCGGTGTTCAAACTGACTTCACGCAAGTCTCTCGGAAAAGACCATAAGGGAGGAAAGGCGATGCTCGGGCGCAGAAGTGGTGGTTACAGATGATCAGGGTGCTTGTAGTCTACGACTCGAGAACAGGGAACACTGAAAGAATGGCTCTTGCGGTCGCTGATGGCGCAAGGAAGGTCAAGGGAGCGAAAGTTGTCGTCCTGAAGGTTGACGACGCGAAATTGAGCGACCTTACCGGCTCCGATGCTATCATAGTCGGTTCTCCGACATACTTCGGGAACATGTCTGGGAAGATGAAGTCGTTCATCGACCGAACATACGGAATCTATGGGAAACTCATAGGAAAGGTCGGCGGAGCTTTCACGAGTTCGGGCGACACGGCCTGCGGAGCTGAGACCGCCCTCCTTTCGATACTGAAGGCGCAGCTTATTCACGGTATGATCGTACAAGGTAGGTGTGGCGACAAGCACTACGGCCCGACAGCAGTGGAATCCCCAAACAAGAAAGAGATTGAATCCTGCAATGAGCTCGGAGTGAGAGTGGCAAGGTTGGCGACCGCGCTCAAGAAAGACCCTTAGGGGAGGAAAGTCTACCGATGTTCAGGCGAAAACTATCGTACCTTTCCTTACCGGTACGAAATAGCAGGTCGTCTACTACCGAGTGGATTTGAGGATTTTAGCATCCAGCTTCAATCACCGGTAGATTCCAGGCCAATGTCCGGGTCCTCGCACCCCAATTACGGCAACACCCTGTTGACGGCCATTGTCTCTTCCGGACCTGCTTGCTCCCGCTCACAAGGCAATAGCACGGGGTCAAGAGGAGTGGCGGGCCTACCTACTCATAGCCCTCTTGAACATGGGCACGGCGACGGTGAGAAGGACGATGCCGAACACTCCGAGTATGACTACCTCCGGAGTTATGGCCGAAACCCCTGCGCCCAGCACCATGACCTTCCTCATCGCACTCGCTGCGTAGGTTAGAGGCAGGAAGTTCGCCAAGGTCTGCATGTACGACGGCATCTGTTGGATCGGGAAGAAGACCCCGCTCAAGAACATCATCGGGAACATAAGTGTCATCATCACCATCGTGGCCGTCTCTTCCTTGTCAGCAAAGGAGGTTATCAGTATGCCGAGCCCTACGAAGCTGAACACGGTGAGGAGTATGAGGAGTATCACGAGCAGGATGCTTCCGTGGATGACTACACCGAAGAGCAGCACTGCCATTAGAAGTATGATGAACCCTTGGATCATGCCCCTGGTCGACTGCGCCAGCACCTTGCCCAAGATGATTGCCCATCGGCTCGTGGGCGCCACTAGCATTCCATCCAACGTTCCCATGTCCTTCTCATAAGATATCGCGTGCGGCAAACCCGTCATGAGCGACATCATGACGACCATGGACATTATTCCTGGAGCCACGAACTCGAAGTAGTTCGGGGTCCCAGGCACGATTCCCCTGACCTGAACGTTGTACGGCATCAGCACAGTCGGTGCATCCTGGAGCGAGATGTTGTACGTCTGGTTGAGGTTGCGTTCCGCCGCCTGCGAACCGAGTTGCTCAATGAGCTTTGTTACGACCGTCTGTATCATCGCGGACGTCTGCGGGTTCGACTGGTCGGTCATGATGGTGATGTTGCCCTGCTTGCCAGCAAGGAGATCCGATGTGAACGTCGGAGGCACGATGATGCCGCCACTGACCTTGCCGCCCTGGATCATCGTCTTGATGTCATCAAAACCGGTGGCAACACGCAGGTCCATTATACCCGTCTGATTGTTCACGGCCTCAAGCTCGGCTACGAGACCGTTGCCCAGGGAAGCGCCGTTGACCATCACGTCCTGGTTGGCAATCGCCACAGGAGTGTGGCTTATGGTGTTCCCGGTGGGGAAGATGAACCCGACCATCATCATCATGAACAGAGGCATGAGCAGCAGCATGACCAGCCGGAGCTTGCTCCTGCTGAACTCCAGCAGATCCTTCCAGCAGATCCACGCGCTGTGTCTCAGAACCCTTCTCACGCCCATGAGCTCACCTCACCCTCTTGCTGGGACGCCACCCGCGAGGGCCGTCTCTCCGTGTCGGTCCGGGCGTCTTCGACGCGCCGTCTCGCACTTCGTGTCCCGTAATGTTGAGGAACACGTCCTCGAGAGTCGGCTCGAGGTTCTTCACAGTTCGAATCTGGGCGCCGTTCTTTCGAAGGGCGTCGACCAAGGTGTCGAACGAGTCATTGCCCACTGAGCTGACCTTGATATGCGTTGCGTCATCCCGAACCACCGAGCTTACGGATTTCAGAGATTCGACGGATGACACTATGCTGGTGTCAAGGTTCGGTATCTCGAACTCGAACAAGGTCGCGTCGTTCCCGGAGATAGACCTCTTTAGATTGGCCGGTGTGTCAAGGGCCACGATCTTCCCGTGGTCCATGATCCCAATCCTGTTGCAGAGCATATCCGCCTCGCTCATCATGTGCGTCGTAAGGACCATGGTGGTCCTGTTCTCGATGTTGATTCTTCGCACGAGCTCTCTAATCTCTGCCGTCGACTGCGGATCCAGGCCTAGCGTCGGCTCGTCGAGGAAGAGTATATCTGGTTGGTTCACCAGGGCGCGTATGACGTTGATTCGCTGCTTCATGCCAGTGGAGAATGTGTCGATTCTGTGGTCTGCCCATTTCTCCATGCGCACGAACGTCAAGAGCTTGTCTATCCTCTTGTTCAGGACGTCGTTCGGTATGTCGTACAACTTGCCAAAGAGCTTGAGGTTCTCCCTCGCCGTCAGCTCGTCGTACATGATCATCTTCTCGGACACGAGGCCGATGTGCTCTCTGACCTTGCCGTCCTCCTTCTGGACATCAAAGCCGGCGACTGTCGCTGAGCCCTCCGTCGGGATGCTGAGTGTCGACAGCATCCTGATGGCAGTTGATTTGCCCGCCCCGTTCGGGCCCAAGAGGCCAAATATCTCGGCCTTCTTCACCTCGAACGAAACGTGATCGACTGCGGTGAAATCCCCAAACCTCTTCGTCAAGTTAGTAGTACTGATTGCCGTATCGGACATGATCCTGCACCTATCCTCGCCCTCGCTTCTTCGTTTCACTCTTGTTCAGTCTTGACATAATGCTTCTGATGTTCTTCAGCGACACATCTAGCGCAGAAATGTCATCTGAAGTCAGAGAAGAGAGGTTCCCCATAACGATTTTCCTTGAATTTCTTCTGAACACTTTCAGAGTGTCTCTGCCAGCCTTCGTGATGGCCACGTTTATGACTCTTCTATCGCTCTTGTCTGGTATCCTCTCGACAAGTCCTTCTCTGATAAGCTTAGCAACGAGGGCGGTCATGTACGGTTTCGAGATGTCCAATCGCTTCCCTATTTCAGACATCGGGATCGGACCCTGCTTCATGACGGCGGCGAGCACGAAGCGACTAGGGTCGAATCTCCTCGTGCTTTTCTTGGTCTCTGCCCTAGCGACTCTGCGAAAGAACAGCTGAAAGGAGAAGAATAGATTGTCCGTTATGCTCTCGAGCTTCTTGTCGTCGGTCCTTGGCACGAATCGGTCAATATTAGTTCCTATATTTAACTGTTCTCAAATTGAACAATTATCGGGTTGCTGCACGAGCACGGGGTGGACTCGCCCAAGATTCCCGTTGCGGTGAACAACCAGGACATCCTCTTTGTCTGCGACTTGACCGACAACCTTGCGCCAGGCGGAGATATCCTCGTTGGAGGTTCAGAAAAGCACTTTTTTGCTCAATACGACCTTGCTATTCCTCGTGGGGACGCCTTCCTCCTCCACGTGCTTTCTCCTTCCATCGGCCGCATCCCTCTCTCCTCCAAAACCCCCATCAGATTTGACGACACGCCAACAGGGTACTATCGGATACAATGGGTTGTTGTGCAGCGCATTGGCGACCGCTCTGGTGGCTTTCGGTTTCCCGATCAGCCTGGCGATTCCTTGATATGTGCAGACCTTCCCCTTCGGGATCTTGAATGTTGCAGCGTAGACCGCCCTCTCGAAATCAGAGTAATCGCTCAGATATCGGCTGACGTCCTCTGCTGTCTTGATGTCTTCCTTTCGCACGGATCTCACCACCATCCTTTCCATCTCCAAATCTAGGTGCCTACAGCGATTTGTAGCAATTCCCGTGGAATATACCATTGTGGAGGATGGGCGAAAGTGGTCATTAAGAATCAGGCTGGCGCAGCCGATCTCCTCTATCTATCCATGATGAGCTGCTTGACAGTCGAGCCTACCCAGGGCAGAATCCTTCTTTCAGCGTTCCTTCCAGGACATCAGCCTGCTCGAGAGAACGAAGAACACCGCGCCGATGACTAGCACGACCGCAAGGTTCACCAGAGCCCCTCCTGTGTTGCCGTAGACCATCGTGTCTCTCAAGCCGTTGTTGAAATAGGTTAGCGGCAACGCAGTGGCCACGACTTGCAGGAAGTGAGGCATCATGTCGAGCGGAAAGAAGGAGCCCGATAAGAACATCATGGGGAAACCGATGGCGTTGGCAACTGCAACACCCGACTCGGGGTCCTTTATGGCAACTCCCAAGAGCATTCCAAGAGAGACAAAGAGGAATGCGCCGGCCGGTATCATTACCAGAGCGAGCAGTGTGATCGACGAGTGCGTGCCAAATGCAGCGCTCGCAACGGCGAAGGTTGTCAGAAGAGACAATATCAGGATGATCGAGAAGAAAACGAACTTCGATATCAGCCATTCGTGCTTTCTCAATTTAGTTGTGGCGAGCAGTTTGAAGAATCCCCGCTGTCTGTACTCCGCGCATATCGAGGTCATGCTGAACAGCGAATTCGTCATCACTGTAATGCCCACGACGCCGGGTAAGAAGTAGTCGAGGAACTTGTAGCCCTCCTTCAGACCCTGAACGCCTGGTGCGACCAGCGGCAACGTCCCGGAGAGTTTGTAGTTGAAGCTCACACTCGCAGCTTCCACAGCCGCGACCGCGGTCCCGAAGGTGGATTGTGACTTGTCGCCGTAGATCGTGATGAGGACCGGCCCTGAGTAGTTGGGGCCCAAGCCATCCACAATCTTCGATCCGAAATTGACTGGTATCTGAAGCGCGAGCGACAGCGAATTATCGTTGATGTAGTTCGTGATGTTCGCGTCGGCTGGAATCATCTCTATGCTCACAAGTGTGGTGTTATTCAGTTCGTTCAGATAGGCGACAGAAAAGGGGCTCCCGTCCAGGTTCTGGACCGGTAGCGACGCTTTCTGATTGCCGCTCGCGCTGTAAATTGCTCCGAAAAGCAGGATCAGCAGTATTGGGAACGCAAATGTGAAGAATGCCCCGACCTTGGACCTGAGGTACTGCCTGCCGAACCCCTTGAAATCCGCAAGAATCCGGCTCATGGTTTCAGATCCCCCTCTTCCATCTTGGCACCAACTAGGTCGAGGAACACATCCTCGAGGGTTTGTCTCCTGGTGTACATATCCTTGACTTTCAGCTCTATCCCGCTGAGTTTCTGAAATATCGTCCTCATCTCAGCGGGATCGTTGACTGGCACTAGGATGTCGCCATCGGCCTCTGCTGTGGCTTCTATCCCTCTCCTCTTGATCTCCTTCAGACCGTCCGGTCCGATGCCGACGAGCACGATCACGGTGAGCTTCGCGTGTTTTCTTATGAGTTCCTCTGGGCGGTCCCGTGCGATTATCTTCCCCTTGTGCATGATTGCGACGTCGTCCGCCAGCTTTTCGGCCTCATCGAGGTAGTGCGTGGTCAGGAAAACCGTCGTGCCTTTCTTCCTGATATCTTCGATGAGCACCCACAAATCCCTCCTCGCCTTCGGGTCGAGCCCTGTCGTTGGCTCGTCCAGGAAGAGAACCTCAGGCTCGTTAATCAGCGAAAGCGCAATCCCAAGCTTTCTCTTCTCGCCACCCGAGAGTTTTTTCGAGATAGCGTTCTTCCTGCCCGTTAGGTTGACTTTCTCGAGCAGTTGTCCGATGTCTTTCCTCGACATCTTCTTGTCATAGAGACCCGCCCAGTACTCGACAGCCTCTGGGGGCTTCAGCTCGTCGAACGGTTCGAAGTTCTGAGGCAGAATACCCACCTTGTCTCGTATCCTGGAGTAGTCGCGGGTCACGTCGATCCCGAAGATTGTTGCGGTCCCGGAGGTCGGATTCCGCAGCCCCTCGAGGATCTCGACGGTCGTGGTTTTCCCCGCACCGTTCGGACCAAGCATTGAGAATATCTGACCTGCCTTGATTTCGAACGATATGTCGTCGACCGCCTTGACGTCTGGTGGATAGTGTTTGGAAAGGTTCTCAACTTTGATGAGTGCCTCTTGCATCGTGGACCCCCCCTATGGCGGTGTCCACGATAGTTGAACTAATATAACGCTTTTCTTGGGCACTCGGTGTCTTGGGAAGATGGCGCAGGATTCTAGGTCTTCTTCTTGTCCGCTGAGGGGGACACGAGCTTCGACCTCAGAAGGTGCCGGATCTCCTTGTGGAGTTCACAGTACTCCTTGAATTCCGCATCACTCATAGAGAGATAACTGGCGTATTCGAGAAGGAGCTGCTTGCCGAAGAAATCGACGTCCTCAAGATCAGAGACCTTATCCGTCCATTCCTGTTTGTCACCCAGAGTGTGCATTCGGGTCTGAATTTTGACGAGTCTTGATGCTGATGCCTCATCGACCTTGACAGCAACTCCTATCTTCGACAGGTTCTGAAGTGCCTCGAGTGCCTGCTGCTCCTCGATCTTGCGGCTCTTTCCCTCTCCATAGGATAGATGGAATACCTCTGCTGAGGCTCGGTAATATGTCTCAATGAAATGATCAACTCGCTCCTCTCGCGCAATCTCGATTAAGTCAGCATCCTTGAGCTTTCTAACATGATGGTAGATTGCCTGGGGCGTCAGGTGAAGCTCTTCCGCGATCTGACTGACTGTCATTTCCTTTGCCCTCAGGAGGTGTATCAGTCTTCGCCTGGTATCGTCTGCCATCAGCTGAAAGGCCTCTGGATCCCGAATTATCTTGATCGCCTTCACGAGCTCACCTAGAAAATGAATGGTTGGTCTATGTTATAAGCATTTTGCTCACTAAAACGAAAGTTTTAATAGCCATCATGTGTATTACCCAAATGTACATTGGAGTGTGACAAGCATGAAGTATAATCGCTTCGAACGCATGCCTGGAATGAGTCATGATTCACTATTGGTCTTTCCGAACAGATTTGAGGCCAATTTCGCTTCGATCGTGGTTCATCCAGTACGATACCAACAGACAGCGAGGTGGTATGGTTGAGTATCCCTGGATTCACGATTCCGCGCGTGGATGAATATGCGAAGAATTCCGGGAATGAACTCGCTCAATATTCGAGACACGAATTCCGAGACAGCAATCATCGGTGGATCTGCTCGCAGACAAGCGGATCAGCGAAGGCAGACTCAGCCAATATGATGAGGCCAGTCCCTCGGCTCCTTGCTCCCGTCGGTAGGATCGCCCGCGCGGTGTCCTCTCTTCTGTTTTGAGAACGACGAAGCCACAGGATTCCTTGCCAGGCTACGTTTGGCAAAATGTCACCAGCTTCCGCCCTCTTAGACTTATTCGCGGATTCCCTGCTCGCTCTCTGCCAATCCTCCAATCTCGCAGTGTGTCCTGCTAACACGTTGCTCGTATCCCATTAGTACTGTAGAACGCTTAATGTACGGAAATGAACGTTAGCTGTCTGATGTTTCCAGAGCACGTCTCATCACTCAAAGTCTCGGGCATCAGGAAGATGTTCGAGGCAGCGCCACCAGGAGCAATCAACCTTGGACTAGGCGAACCTGATATCCAGCCTCCGGAGGAGATGGTTCGAGCTTTCTGCGAGGCGTTGAGGAAAGGGCTCAACAAGTACGGCCCGAGCGCCGGTATTATGGAACTCCGGGAGGCCATTGCTGAAAACCTCAGAAGATATCGAAAAGATGTCTCGTTCGAGAACGTGATCGTGACTGCCGGAGCCACTGAGGGAATGAGGATAGCATGCGAGACCATACTGGATGAGGGCAACGAGGTCCTAATCCCCAATCCAGGATTCATCATCTACGGTCCGGATGTGAAGTTGGCCGGCGGCCAGCCGATCGAGTATTCACTCAGGATGGAGAAGAAATACCTGCCGGATATCGAAGAGATCAAGTCCCTGATAACCCCCAGGACGAAAGCGATCATAGTCAACAGTCCATCGAATCCCACTGGAACGGTATTTCCGAAGGAGACGGTCAAGGCCCTGAGCGAGTTGGCGAAGGATCACAATCTCTACATTCTTTCGGACGAAGTCTACAACGACTATGTCTACGAGGGTGAGCACTGGTCTTTCGCGCGGTTCCATAATGACACTATTGTCGTCAACTCGTTCTCGAAGTCGTTGGCGGCAACGGGTTGGAGGATAGGCTACGTCGCAACCTCGAAGGAGATCGTCCAGCAGCTCTCCAAAGTCCAATACTACACGCTCGCCTGTCCGGCCACACCTACTCAGTACGGCGTCCTTGAGGGGCTGAAGGTTCTGGACAAGTTCCAGGCGCATGTCTTGGAAGAGTTCAGGAAACGGAGAGATGTCGCGATGAGGAAACTCGCCGAGATACCTTCTTTCACCACATCGCCGGTGGATGGAGCCTTCTATGTCTTTCCCAAGTACTCGCATAAGATGTCGTCAGAGAAGCTCGCCCTGAAGATACTAGACATGGGGGTCATCTGTGCACCCGGAGGATCATTCGGGTCCTTGGGCGAGGGACACCTTAGATTCTCATACGCAAATTCGAGAGAGAACATCTTGAAGGGTCTGGAAATCGTGAAGGAGCTTGTGGCCAAGCTGTAGTGGTGTCCCGACCAGCAGATTTATATTGCGTGCCATATCTTAAGGAGCTATGCCCGAGGAGGGCGTGCGGGGTCCGGCTCCCAACCAGAGGCTGATGAGTCCGAAGTCAGCCATCGCAGTCGTCAACGGCGTGGTCGGGGCAGTTCTCGGCACAGCAGCACTGGTCTTCATCGCGCAGAACATGGGCCCGGACGTTTTGGGTATCATGGGTTTCGCGATGGCCTCCGTAGGAATCCTCAGTTTCCTATCCGACTTCGGGGTCGGCTCGGTCCATGCGAATCACATCCGAAGCGGCGAGGATCTTGGAAAGTGTGTCGGAGCATATGCGACCATACGGCTCGTGCTACTCGCGATCTTCTCAGTAGTGACCTACGTTCTGATCGAGCTGTGGAGGAGAGGCCAGCTCGGGGGTGCGATGCCAGCGAACGAGGTCGTGCTCGACTCGATGATGGCGTTCCTCTTCTATTATGTCTTGCTGGGCATAAGCCAGATCGCGACGCACACATTCGATGCTCAGGGTGCCGTTGCGAAGGTCCACGTCCCGGCTCTTCTGGAGCTGGTTGTCAGGGTGTCGTTCATCATCTACGTCGCCAGATCCTCGTCAAGAGTCACTGCTGACGGACCGGCGCTACTTTCAGCGTCATATGCTGCAGGGGTGATCGCCTCAGCACTGCTTGTCGCGCTGCTGATGAGCCAGGTGAAGATATCGATGCCGGATCGTTTGATTCTGAAGAAGTACATCCGCTCATTGGCACCTGTCTTCGCCGTGTCTGCAATAATCATACTTGACCTCTATCTGGACAAGTTGTTCATTGGGGACTTCTGGGGCTATCACGAGCTGGGACTATACTTCGGCGTCCAGAGGATGGCCATATTCGTAAGCGTGTTCTCCCTTTCCGTCGCCACGCTCATACTTCCCTCGGTGACCACCTACTTCTGGAGAAAGGACGTCGCAGCCAGCTGGGACGTCGTCAACCAGGCGGAGCGCTACGTTTCGCTAGTCGTCATTCCCACTGCCGCTTTCTACCTCACATTCGGTCAGCGGATTGTGATCGTTTTCCTGGGCGATCAGTTCTCGCCTGCGGTGCGGACAATGGACGTCCTGGTAATCAGCAGCACAGTTGTTGCGCTCGCGCTTCCGTTGCGGTCGGCGATTGCGGGCGTCGGAAAGCACGGGACTCTAGCGATGATCGGGCTCGGCGGCTTCGTGCTCCAGCTCGTTGCCATGATCATCCTCGTCCCTGAGGAGGTCCAAGGTGTCAAGATGCTCGGCCTGAAGGGCTTGGGCGCAGCCTCTTCTTTGTTGGTCCTGTCGATCTACTATTTCTTCGTCCTTCGCTACATGGCCTGGAAGACAGCAAAGATAGTTCCAAACTCCAGGTCGTTCAAGCACCTGCTGAGCGCAGTCGTCATGGTGGGCGTGATGTACACGGTCGACTGGATGTTCATTCCCTCAGTCGATTGGCTCGCTTTGATGGTGCTGGCGGTGGTCGGCACGGTCGCCTATGGGGCGACGGCATATGTGATGGGGGAGCTCGAGACCTCGGACTACAGACATTTCAGATCGATGTTGAACCCCCAAGACACGCTGCAGTATGTAGTGCATGAGCTCTTGGGAAAGCGCGGCCAATAGTCGGCAGGAATCGTTTATAGACACATAGGCCGATTACATCGCGGATCGAAGATGACTGATGACCTTCTGATAGTCCACGCATCCGAGCTGGTTACGCTCAAAGGCCCGAGGAGGGCGAGAGCGAAGGCCGAGATGTCGGACCTCGCCATAATAAGAGACGGTGCTGTGGCGGTCTCTGGCGGCGTCATCGTCGACGTCGGCAGAACGGATTCGATCCTGAAGGAGCACGGTGCGGGTGATGTGGAGATCATCGACGCGACTGACCGGACGGTCTTGCCTGGATTCGTCGATCCGCACACCCATCTCGTGTATGCAGGATCGCGTGAATTCGAACTGGAACTCAAGGCGAAGGGCAAGGGATACCTCGAGATACTTCAAGAGGGCGGCGGAATCCTGAGGACCGTGAGCGACACGAGGCTGGCATCCCCTGGGACACTGTTCAAAGAGTCAGCCAAACGCCTCGAATCAATGATCTCTCACGGGACAACCACGGTCGAGGCGAAATCTGGGTATGGCCTTGACAAAACTGTCGAACTGAGGCTGCTTGAGACTGCGAGGAAGCTCGGAGACGAGTATCCGGTCACGATTGTCCCGACCTACTTGGGAGCTCACGCTGTTCCTCCGGAGTTCGCTGGGAGAACCGATGGATACGTGGATTTCATGATAAGTGATGTGCTTCCGGAGGTCGCCAAGCGGAAACTTGCCGAGTTCTGCGATGTCTTCTGCGAGAAGGGTGTTTTCGATGTCGACCAGTCCAGAAAGGTGTTGCTGGCCGCGAAGGCGTTGGGAATGAAACTCAAGGTTCACGCTGACGAGATGCACTCGACGGGCGGCGCTGAGCTTGCAGCGGAGGTCGGGGCGGTCTCTGCTGATCATCTTGCGAGGCCCTCAGACGACGGGATCATGGCGCTAGCTCGGAAGGATATCATGGGGGTGCTCTTGCCAGGGACTCCATATTCCTCGATGTCAAAGGAGTACGCGGATGGAAGGCGTCTGATCGATCTGGGCGTTCCGATCGCATTGGGAACAGACCTGAATCCGAACTGCTGGAATGAATCGATGCAGTTCACGATAAGCCTCGCATGTCACAAGATGAGGATGACTCCTGCAGAGGCTGTGACTGCTTCCACGATCAATGCCGCTGCTGCCCTTGGACTAGACAAGAAGGTGGGCACGATCGAGCGCGGCAAGAGGGCGGACCTGATAGTTCTCGACGTTCCAGGACACGCACACCTGCCATACAAGTTTGGCACGAACCTGTGTTCTCGGGTGGTCAAAGACGGGAAAACGGTTTGGGAGAGACAGCCCTTCTAGATCCAAAGCAGCACGATTCCCAGGATGAGCGCACCGATTCCCCCCGTTGCTGAAATGACAGTTGCTGGCTCGCGCCTGTAGGTTACTTATATATCCGCGCATTCTCATGGTCGCCGAAGGGCGGGATGGCCTTCCAGCTGAACGGTTGTCATCTCTAGGGGCGCTTGGTCATATGGTCTCGGTTTGCATGCTCACAGAGCTAGAGAAGTACCGAGCCATCATCCCATTCAAGAACCCTGGCGGGATGGGAACGAATGCGCCCATGGTGGCCCGCGAACTCGAGAAGCTCGGCGTGAAGGTTTTCATGAACGAGCCAAAGGCGGAATACGATGTGCTCCACATCCATAGTCCGCTGCCAGATTCGTTTCTCTGGGCCCTCAGGAGGCGCAAGTCGGGGAAGCCGTTGGTTGTCCATGGTAGGCACCTCCCTGAACTGATCAAGGGCGGATTCATCGGCGGATCACTCGCCTATCCGTTCGTGCGCGGATACTCCGTCAAGTTCTACAATCTGGGCACGATCGTTGTCGGCGCGACACCATATGTCGCCAAATCCCTCGCAAAGGATGGAGTCCGTGGGCCATTCAAGATAATACCTAACGGAATCAACAGGGAGGTCTTCGTGAGAAACGAAGCGTTGGGAGCGAAGTTCCGAGAGCGATGGGGCGTATCGTCGACGGACAAGCTGGTGCTCAGCGTTGGCCTGAGGATTCCCCGGAAAGGCGTCGACACATTTGTGAAGATGTCGGAGAGATTCAAGGACCGAGAGGATGTGAAGTTCGTCTGGGTGGGGGCTTCGGAGCCTCTCCTGGAAGACGCGCTGGACAAGACTGCTCGAGGGAGAGTCCTCTTTCCGGGGCACGTGCCCTTCGAGGAGATTGTCAGTGTCTACTCGGCCGCTGATGTGTTCGTGTTTCCCACAAGGGCGGAAAGCTATGGCAACGTGATGCTGGAGGCAGCGAGTTGCGGATGTCCATTGCTGATCCGCGACATTCCCGTCTACGAGGATTGGGTCGTCGATGGCAGGCATTGTCTGAAAGCCAAGAGCGATGAAGAATTCTCTTCCAGACTGTCTGAGCTGCTGACCGACTCCAAGCTACGGACCAAGATGATTGACGGTTCAAAGCAACTCGCAACCGAACACGACATCAAGCGAACTGCGCAGATGCTCAAGGAGCTCTACGAATCGCTGGCTCCTGGAGGTGCTGTCGCATGATAGGTGCGGACATAATCAGCCTGTTCGCAATCCTCGGTGATGCCGGCATGCTTCTCGCAATGGCCGTCATCATCCTAGTTGACGGCGTGGGCTTTCCGACGATCCCAGAAGTCTGGATGGTGTTCATTTTCGGAACACACCCCAGTTCATTTGCGTGGGGCGCCTCCCTGGTGCTCGTGTCCACACTGGCCAGCCTCGGGGGCAATTTCACCCTCTATTCATTTGTCAAAATGGTGAAAATGCCGCGCCGGATCGAGAGGATCATGAAGCGCTATCTCAACTTCATCATCGTCCACGACGAGCGCGTGCTTCTGCTGAACAGAGCAGCGCCTATACTCCCTTATACGGGAGCGTTCATGGCGGTGTCCAACTGGAACCTCAAGAAATGCGCCCTTTACCTATTCGTAGGGGCAATGGCAAAGTCGTCCCTCGTCGTTGCAATTGCCTGGCTCAGCTTCGACAACCTCAGGGCGGAGGTCGCTCCCTGGGTTTCACTCGGGCTAGTTCTGACAGTGCTCCTGATCAGTTTGACTGCGTCCTTCATCTACAGGAAACGCGCAGGATTGAGGGGGGTGCCAGAACGATCTCAGTGATCGTCCCGACATACAATGAGAAGGACAACCTTGACGAGCTGGTACGCCGCATCACGGGCTCATGCTCGGGTGCTGGCATCGACGTGCAGATAGTGATTGTGGACGACAACAGCCCTGACGGTACTGGAGACCATGCAGAGCAGCTCGCGAAGGCCCACAACATCAAGGTGGTTCATAGGGCTGGCAAGCTCGGGCTGTCGTCAGCAGTCATCGAGGGGTTCAGCGCGGCCTCTGGCGACATCCTCGTCGTCATGGACGCGGACCTTAGTCATCCTCCAGAGACGATTCCGGCAATGGTGTCCAAGATAAGGTCCGGTGAGGCGGATGTGGTCGTCGGAAGCAGATACATCGAAGGCGGAGGGGTCGAGAACTGGCCATTGCACCGCAGGCTGATATCGAAGGTCGCGACGCTCTTCGCGAGACCTCTCACGAAGATCAAGGATCCGATGTCAGGCTACTTCGCACTGAAGCGTTCCGTAATAGACGGTGTGACTCTGGACCCTGTGGGCTACAAGATAGGACTCGAGGTGATTGTCAAGGGCCATGTCTCAAAGGTCGTTGAGGTCCCCATCCACTTCGCCAACAGGAAGTCCGGGAAGAGCAAGTTGGGCGGCACTGAGATGATTAAGTATCTCGACCATGTCACTCGTCTGTACGAGAGCAAACGGTTCTGGCTAGCAAAGTACCTCAAGTTCTCGATAGTCGGCGGAACTGGCGCCATCATCAACCTGGCGATCTTCTGGGCCCTTCTCGAAATGGGCAACGTCGAATACCACATCGCGGCTGGAATCGCGTTCGTCGTAGCCGACACGAACAACTTCATCTGGAACAGGTTGTGGACCTTCAGGTCCAAAGAGAAGCTTCACTTCCAGTACTTCCAGTTCCTGATCGTGAGTTTCTTCGGCTTCTGGATCAACCAAGGGCTTCTCACGCTCCTGATTGACCATGTCATGCCTGGTTTGGGCGTGCTGCAGGACAGGGCGAGCTTCTACAAGGTGGTGTCACAGGTGATTGCGATATTCCTGGTCAGCCTGTTCAATTTCGTCGCGAATTCGTTGTGGACCTTCAGCCCCGACGTCAAGAAGAGGACGTAAAACGCTACGGTTGCGCCTGGACCGGGAGGCCTAGCTGGAGCACAATGTCGTTCCTGACATAGAAGGAAACCTGGCCGATGCCTTTCTCGAACAAGTCCAGCGCTCCGTCCGCCCCGTGCCCGACATAGTCCCTGTCGATCAGAGCATAGTCATTGTGCGACAGGAAGTCGGGCAGACCTGGCATGTCGTTGAGTCTGTAGCATATGACTACCGCGGCGACATTGTGAACGAGCACCGCGTTCTCTATCTCCGCCGATGTCACGTCTGGGTATACTCGGTACGCGACGTTCACCACTTCTGGAGGGATGTTCCTGCCAGCATACGCCGCTATCAGCGGATCACCGCAGATTACCCAGTCGTTGCTGTTGGTGATCCTGCTGAGGGTCTTCGAGTAGACAAGTTGCGCGGGGCTATCCTGAGCGATGGGCCCATAGACTGCCAAGCCTCCGGAGACGAGCAGGCCGACAATGAAAAGAGCTGTCGCCAACCTTCTTGACTTAATGCCCTTAAACCCATAATTCGATGATGATGAGGTATTCATTTGGACTTTTTTGTGGTCAAGCGCATCTGCAAGAAATACACCGGCGAGAATCGCCATCGCAGGGCTGAGTATCGCCATGTGATGGAAGAAAACCAGAGGCTGAGCGACCAAGAATACAAGAATCGCTGCTACAAGGGTCAGCAGGAATCTCAGCTCTGGCCCCGTCTTCCACATGGCGCGGACGTGCGCGAGAGGCAGTACATATGCCAGGTTCAGCCCGAAGAACGCCACGATGGAGAGCTTCAGGAACGGCTCGAACACACGGTGTCCCTGGTTGAACACCATCCCTTGGATCATCTCGGATGGCCCAAGAACGACCATCATTACCGCCAGTGGTGCAGCCGACGAGACGACCACGATGACCAGGTCGAGCGATTTCCTTTTCCGGCCATCTCTTCCGCGCCAGATGTCCACGAGCAGGAACAGCAATACGCCAGCCAAGCCCAGCGAGCCAAGCAGCTTCGTAGAGGCTGACAGTCCAATGAGGAGACCGGATGCGACTAGCGCCGTCCTGCTATCTTTCCTGATGTACAAGATGAACAATAGTATCGCAAGCGCGAGGAAGGCGCTCGCGAGCCCGTCAAGGGAGAAGAGTCTCGACTCGCGCAGGAACGCGAAGTCAACCGCTAGTAGAACGCCCGTTGCCAGCATCGCGGTCGTCCCCTTTATTCTCCTGGCGGATTCCATGCAGGCGATCAACGCGAGCACCGACAGAACAGACACCAGGGCGCGGAGCATTACAACATCGCCGTCGAACACCGCGCCTATGAGGAACCCAAGCGGGGCCTGGTCGCAAGGAATCTCTTTGTAGAGGTCGTAGCCACTGGCCACGAGCGAGGATCTCTCCAACATTACGCCTTCGTCTATCCCGTTGTTGGAGTAGCTCCAGGAGATTTGGGAGAACCTGACGACGGATGCCAGCAGCAGTATGAACGTGACAGCGCGCCATTTCGGGCTCGCTAGTACAGCAACCAGGCTTTGAGATCGCCTCATTGGTCCCCCTGCTTCGGCATCAGGGAAAGCTCTAGGAGTTAATTGATATTGCTGGGTGGTTCAGAGGAAATTCCGGAACTCTTTGACGAGTTCAGGATGCTTCGCCTCGATCGCCTTGAGAATCGAGTAGGTCGACATCTTCTCGACGCCGACCTCGTTCAAGGTTGCGATGACCTTGTTGAACGTGTCATCCGTGAGCGTCACGAGCTTCTCCTTTGCCATCCAGTTCCTGTAGAGGTGGTTCTCGAGGAGATCTCTCCAGCCTTTCTCATACCTCTGGAGGGACCTCTCGCTGAAGTCCTTCTCTCTCGTCGCCCTCGAAAGCACCTCGCCTGCCACCTTGGCCGCCTTGCAGCTGTTCGATATTCCCCCGCCGGTTATCGGGTCTATCTGTCTGGCCGCGTCCCCCACCAAGAGTATCCCGCTCCCGATCGCCTTGTCGATGGGTGCGCAAATCGATACCGCGCCGCTGACCAGCTCGAGAGGCCTACCTTTCTTCAGCCGCAGGTCGTTCTGGATGTACTTGTCCAGATACTTCTTCACGTCAGCGGGGTCCTTCAGCTTCGTGAGCTGCATCCCGATCCCGACGTTGGCGGTATCCTCATTCTTCGGGAAGATCCAGATGTACCCTCCGGGAGCCTTGCTCCCCAGGACGAATTCGCAGTAGTCCGCTTCGTGATTGATGTTCGTCAACCTGTATTGGAAGCAGCTTGTGATGTCTCTTGGCGCAAGGCTGGTGTTGATGCCAGCCCACCTGCCGACCTGCGACTCGTACCCGTCCGCGCCGACAACACAGCCACACTTGATGTCCTTCGTCTCGCCCCAGGACTTGGTCTTGACTCCGGTCACCTTGTCTCCCGTCTTCAGCAGTTTGACCGCCGAGGTCTTCAACATCAGGTCCGCTCCCGCCTTCACAGCGTCCCTTGCTAGAAGCTTGTCGAAGAAGACTCTCTCAAGCACAATGCCGACCTCGTTCCCAGCCATCTTCTCGGAGAGGTAGAACGACGAGCCGTTCGGGGCAACGATCTTGGCCCCCTTGACCTGGCGCGCCACGCTTTTCGCATCGAGAGTGATGCCCACCGAGTCCAACCACGATCTCGATATTCCCTCGCCGCATCTGACTGGCGAACCTATTTCCTGCCGCTTCTCTATCATCAAAACTCGCACACCGCCCTTGGCAGCCCATTTGGCGGTCATGGAGCCAGCAGGTCCAGCGCCGACGATGACAACATCGTATTCTGCCATCTACCTCCCCCCGGCCAGCTTGATCGCCCCGACAGGGCAGACCTTGATGCACCGTTTGCACATCGTGCAGTCGTCGTTGAACTCAAGCACTACCTCGTTGAGGTATATGGCATTCACAGGGCACGAACCAACGCACGCACCGCAGTGCATGCACCTCGTGACATCGACATCGAACTCGTCTAACTCCTTTCCCATGGGGATCAACTCACGTGTACTCATTGCCGTGCTTCTTTCTCCACTCGGCCAGCGGCACCGAGAACTTCTTCTCCACCTCCGTCCTGTAGACGGGGCCAGAATTGTAGGCGCAGAACGGGATGATCTTGCCGTCCGGCGTCGTGTAGTGTATCATGCATCTCTTGACTCGTTCTATGTCGTAGTTGTAAGAGTCCATGAAATGCATCGCTCCCACGTACATCATCTGCCAGCTGAACCTGGCCAGCTCGCTCTTGGTCTCCTCTGAGAGAACGCCCCTGAGAGCTTTCAGGAACTGCGTCGAGCTCATCCCATCCGGGAGTTCGTCTTTCCTCAGGTACTTCCTCAACAAGCTATACGCCTTGACCTTCGAGAGCGCCTTGATCTTCTTGCCCGCGGCACTCTGAGCGAGCCGATAGAGTTCCTCGAACAGGGGCTCGACATCCACGAACCTTGTGATAGGAATGACGTTGTCGGCGTCCTTGACGAACACGTAGGTCGCGATGCCGCAGTGCACATGGGTAGTCAGCGTGACTTTCGCGCCGCCGTAAAGCGCCATCCAGAGCTCTGATATCGCTGCCACGATGGGGACTGGGTACCAATCCAAAGTCTTGATCTTCCCGCTCGACTGTCTCTCCATGTCCTTCGCCAGATCTGGCAGCGTGTATCTCCCCTTCTCTAGCTCGTCCTTGTCAATCCTTCCGGTGAACGCGACTGGCTGGAAGTTCACGCCCCTGACGACGTCCATGTTCTCGAGCGCATAGTGGAGTATGGGCCATACCTGATCGTCATTGAGTCCCTTCACGATTGTCGGAACGAATACGATGGACGAATGGTGCCCAACCTTCCGGAAGTTCTCGATAACCTTCTTCTTGACCTCGAGCAGGTCCACGCCCCTCGCACGCTTGTAGATTTCGGGCCTCAGACCGTCGAACTGGAGATACACAGTGTTGAGTCCCGCGTCGCTGGCCTTTTGGCAGAAATCAATGCTCTCAGCGAATTTGATACCGTTCGTTGCGACCTGAATCTGGGCGAACCCAAGCTCCTTCGCCGCCTTGATGATGTCCAAGAATCTCGGGTGGATCGTAGGCTCGCCGCCAGAGAACTGGACAGCTGGCGTGGGGACCGGTTTCTGAGATCGAAGGACCTTGAGCATCTTGACGATCGTGTCGTAATCGGGCTCGAACACATACCCAGCAGAGTTCGCGTTTGCGAAACAAATCGGGCACTTGAGGTTGCATCTGTTGGTCAGGTCGACGTTGGCCAGCCCCGTGTGGCTCAGGTGCAGATCGCACAGACCACAATCGAAAGGGCATTGCTTGGCTTTTGGAATGGCTGGGTTCTCCACCCCGATTCCGTCCTTGGCCCACTTCTCGACTCTCTTGTACATCTCCGCGTCGGACCAGACGACGTCCCTGAAGTTGCCGTGCTTCGGGCAAGACTTCTCCATCACGACCTTGCCATTGTCCTCCCGCAGCGTCGCAGGAATGATCATGAGACATTCAGGGCACAGGCTCTCTGTTGTCTTTGGCAAACCGGGCGGTATAGCGCTCTTTCTAGTTAGCATGGAACCGCGTCCGATAGTACAATCCGCAGGGAATCATTTAAATGTTATGTAGCTTATTCGGCTACAAATGGACCTGAAGAAAGCCGTAGCATCCCTTGGGAGGGACTACGACGAGCTCATGAAGGAGTATCTGAAGGTAGCCAGCACCTTCTCCAGATTGGGGCTATCTGAGTATGAATCCAGGGCGTACGTCGCTCTCGTGGCATTGGGGACAGGATCTGCAAATCTTGTAGCTGAGGTCGCACAGATACCTCGAACATCTTCCTACAAAGTGATGCGGAGCCTCGAGCAGAAAGGGTTCGCGAGGAAGCTGCAGGGAAGACCTCGTTCATTCTCGCCGGTCGATCCATCCGAGCTGTCAAAGAAACTAGTGGCGCAAGTTGAGGAATCCTTCGGGAAGGTGTCCGCTCTGAGAAACCTGCTCTCTGAGCGAGGTGTCCCACAACTCGTCTACACGATCATGGGCAAGGAACGCGTGCTCGACAAGATCGGTGAGATGCTAGACAAGTCAGAGAGCAGCTTCGTGATGTCCTCGCCCTCCATATCGCAGATGAGAACGAGATTCGGAAAGAAGTTCTCCAACGCAATCTCCAGAGGGGTGAGCATGACCGTGATAACCGTCCCGTTCGTAAAAGCCCCGAGAGGCGTGAGAGTCATCAGGAGGAAAGCGCTGATCGCCACCGATGTTATCAGCGACGGGAAGACAGCGTTGCTCGCCGCTCCCGATCTCTCTGCCTGTGGTTACACGGACAATGAAGCCCTCTCGAAGCACTTGGAGGATTTCCTGAGGATCATGGGCGAAAGCCAGGAGTGATATACCCTGATTCGCGCTTGTTCTTGGACTCGGCCTTGATCACGGTCCTCAGCAGGAAAGGAGCGTAAAGAGTCGTTGCTATCGACATCAGGACTATCACGGAGTACGTCGCCTGTCCTATTGTTCCCATGTTCAGGCCTATCATGGCTACGACGATTCCCACCTCGCCCCTCGGGACCATCCCAGCACCAACTATCATCGCGGTCCTCTCTCCGCGCGACGCCGCCCCCAGCGAGCAACCAATCAGCTTGCCAAGAATCGCCACGACGGTGATGACTATGGCCAGAGGGATCACGCTGGAGAAATTCGCGAAGTCCACTCTCGCGCCCATGACGACGAAGAAGAATGGAACGAGCAGCACGTTGAGGGGTTCGAACTTCTGCTCGAGCTCGTAGGTTTCCTTGGTGTCGGAGAAGATCAGGCCCGCGAAGAAAGCCCCGATTATCGCGGCGAGACCGACAAAAGAGGCCAGGGCCGAGAGGCCGAATATCACTATGAGGATTATCACAAACGGTGCCTGCCGCTGTTTCAGCTTGTCAAACCAGCTGTCTCTCTTGAACGCGTGAGTGGTGTAATGTATGGCCCAAGCACCGTTGACTGTCTTATCGGACCTGACATCCCGCTTTCCGGAAGCGTACTTCACCACGCGGGTCCCGATTATTGTGACGATTGCGACGAAGCAGACCGCCTCTGCGACAACTATCGCGACGTTGAGTACTGTCAGATCTCCGACGGCCACGCCGCTGACAAGGGTGAGCACGATCATTCCGAGAATGTCATCGATGACAGCCGCTCCCAAGATGATCTTCGCCTCAAGGGAGTTAATCATGCCCATGTCATCGAGCACCCTAGCCGTGATTCCTACGCTCGTCGCGACCAACGCCGTGGCCACGAACATCGCCTCGATGGATGATGCGAACAGGAGGATCGAGACATAGTACCCGAGGATGAACGGCGTCACCACTCCCAACAATGCCACGCTCGTCGCTATCAAGCCGACTTTCCTCAATTCCGAGATCTTGGTCTCCATGCCGACGGAGAATAGGAGGAAGGTGGCACCCAGTTGTGCCAGGACATCGAAGAAGTTGTCCTCGGAGGTTATCAGGTTCAGTAATGTCGGTCCAAGCATGACGCCGGCAATCAGCTCACCGGTGACGGCGGGTAGCCTCATCCTTTCCATGATCTCGCCGCCGAGCTTGGCCGCGAGGAAGGCGACGAATATCAGCAGGAGAGTCTTCTCAGTCTCCAAGGCATCCCATCCAAGTACTTGTATCGCTTCTTTCATATTTAATCGTGACAGGGACCGAGAATTGCAGATGGGCGGTCCGATGTAGGCTGCATGTAAGTGCAACGCTTTACACCTCACAACAGGTCCAGCCAATCGGGACAGTCATGATCGGAAGGACCGTTTTGTCCGGGAGACGAATAGTCAAGCTGTCAGCAATGCGAAGCGACCGAAGCGGACAGGTATCCTTTGCTGTGATCGCGGTGGTTCTCCTGACTGCTTCCGCCGTGACTGGCACTTACTTAGCAAAACAGCAGCTCGATCAGGTCAAGGCCGACAGGAGGGACAGGCTGCTTGAGGCGATGGAGGGCGCCATAGGAGGGGTGGTCCAAGAGCTGGAGCTCTGCGGAGCATCCAGAGCTCAGAAAGTCCTGTCGAGCTGGCAAGCGTTTCCAGTGAACGAGACGGCCATATCGGAAGCGTTCTCGAACGAGATCGCCTGCTACATCTCTTCATCGTTCCCGCGCACGGATGGTAAGTTCGCGCTCGGTGTATCGAATTGGACTGGAGGCCTTTTCTTTATCGAGAAGAAGACTATCGACTTGATATCCTCCGATAGCGTCGAGCCTGGGACGGTACAGATCGACGGGGTCCAAATGGCCTACTCGAAGCTCCCTCCGCCCTCTGTCGAGACGCTCTCGGAGCGTTCGGTGAATCCCTACTATGTCGCATTGGGCAACTTCTCGGTCAAGGTCGCGAATAATGATGTGCAAATCGTGAAGCAGACTTCATTCCAGAGGCCGATCATCTCCGCCCTTCCCTTCCTCGAGTCGAAGCTCAGGGCGTTCGAATCCGCATCTGATGGCGAACTATCGGATCTCGGTCGGCTTGTGGGCTACATGCTGAGCACCCTTTGCGAACTTAGAGTGCTCGAGGGCTACGGGAAGCCAACATACACGGGCCTGAACACCTCCGATATCCTTTCCGAACAGGATGTCTACAAAGCAGTGAATGTCGGGCTCCTGCTCGAACAGGCCAGACTCTTCAAGTCGGTTGACGCGGGCTTCGCTTCCCGGGTCGAGAACCTATGCGGAGGCAATGGACTGGGAATCGCAGCGGTCATGGGCTCGAGCGGCCGGAACCTTGATCCTGCGGAGCTATTCCTGTGGTTTCTAGGGAAGAGCCAGCCTAGGCTGGACCCTCGCATGATAGTTGCAGAAGCGGTTTTCGGAATCGCCGACCAGCTTGCTCTCAAGTTCATGGACTACCTGGGATGGCTGGGCGCTTTGGACACCGCAAAAGGGATGTTAGACGATCTTCGAAGCACACTGGATTCCGTCGCTGCTTTCTTCACGGGCGAGGACAAGGCGAAGACGGCTGTCGTCACCTGGATATCGAAGGTGCTGAACGCGGCGGGCGCAAATGTGACGACCTACTCAGAACTCTTCTCATCACAGAGCGACTTCATGCTTCTTATCGGGGAGAAGCAGTACTATGTGGAAGATGCCGCAGGGGATCTGTATCCAGTCTGGGTCGGCAACATCACGGCTCCAGTCGACGTTCCTCAGTACGACATCTTGTCGTCAGATACATGGAGGGACTTCTATCCCGTTTTCAAAGGATGTCAGGCGAGTTTCAGGACGCTCGTGATGGACAGCGTCTCCAGGCTGGCTTTTGACTTGGCGGGCATGGCTGAGCTGGAACTGCCTAATCTCACGGTGGATCCCACAGACGACTCAGACCTGTTCGACTCGCTCTCGCTGGGGGCTGGTGCTGTCAAGCTGAGCATAGACCCCGTCGCCATCTCCAAAGTCGGGAAGAATCTGCCTTTCTTCAGTTCGCAGTACGAGCTCGCGCATCAGTTGGGTGAGTTCCTCTCGTCCAAGGGTACGCAGATTGTCGACATCGCTGGAATGAAGGAATCCGTCTACGCGGACGCAGCGACATCGATCCTGGCATCCGCCCGATACTCATACATTCCGAACCTCGGCGTTCCGGTCGAGCAGCAGCTTGCTGCAATTGTGAGGAACGATGTGGAGTTCGATACGTCCTGGGGGCTCGGCTCGTCCATTTCGTGTGCTCTCGAGTCGCTCTCCAAGAAACAGTTGGAACGGATTGCGATCCTGGTGAATCAGTCCGTGGTGACATCGGAAGGCGGATTCTGCGGCCCCATTGTCGACTCGGTCGCTTCGATGATATGCCGCGGAGCCGAGGGGATGCCAGGAATCGCGGAGATGCTTGAGAAGGTTCTCACAGCGTTCTCCAAGGAAGTTCTGCGACAGAAGGAAGTAGGCGGCTACAAGCGTTCAGTCTATCTCGATATCGACCAGCCGTTCGAGTTCTGGGACGGCGAGCGGAGTTCCGCTCTTGAGAATGGAAGAATCCTGAACGAGACTCTCGCCGTCTCGGTCGAGGGAGGCATGCCCCCTCTTCGAGTAGCACCATTCGATCCCGTCATCGGATACACCTCGCTGGAGAAGCTCTTCCCGACCGACGATCTCTTGGTCCAGGTCAAAAGACCTTGGGATTTCGACCGAGGCAAGGACGAGTATCCGAACGTCCATATGACATCGATATCGAACGTCAGCGCGTGCCCGTACTCGACGCAATGGACGGTATCCGTTCTGGGTCTGCTGGATCTGAGACTGTCTTCATCCAATCTCGCCTTCCAGTCGATCCTGGGCAAGCCTGCGACCGAGTCCAGGACGACCGCCCGAATCGAGCTCTCACTGCCTATCGTGGTCCACTCTGCATGGCCTCTGCAGGGCGTCGAGTACAATCCTTCGAACACGGCCCTCAAGGACGGGCTTGCGGTCGCTCAGAAGTTTCTGGACAAGGTATGGGACAAGCTGGAACCTGTCTTCGGCTGGGTGAAGGACGGCCTAGAGCGGATATACAAGTTCGTCACACACGCCTTCGAGGTTCTGGCGAGCTTTGCCACCAAAGTGATCAAGGTGATATCATCAGCCATTCAAACGATGGTCGAGACCCTGCAGGAGTACATCCAGAAGATCGCCGACTCTGCCCTCGCGAAGGCCGTCAAGTTCATGATCGACCTCTACGGCAGGGTCGAATTCCGGGTCTCATGGCATGGCTTCACCTTAATCGTCCAGACGGATATTCCGGATCTCATCTACAAGCACGGGAGCGACCTCCTGAGAGTCATGGTCTGTACTGACCGCCTAGGTCCTGGAATAACCTTCGGAATCAGGATTGCCAGACTCAGCGACGGAAGCTATGACATACTTGCGAACGGCACGATTTCTTTGAGGAACGCTGTCGTCGAAGTCATGGTCGATCCTCTGATGCACATCTTGAGGAGGTTTGTGGAGGTCCACTGCACCGGAAAGTCATGGGCGATGGATGTGGTGATGCCAGAGGTCGAACCCTATGAGCTCCTGGGGGTCAGCACTGCGGACATACCGGGAGTGGGCGCGTTCCTGTCGAACATTCCAATCCCGGTCCTCGGATTGTCCGCATCGATAGAAGCGGGCATGCAGCTGAAGTACTCGCCTCCTTTCCCAACCGATGTTGTCGTGAACGAGTTCGAGTCAAACCCTCCTGGTGAGGATTCCGGAAGAGAATGGGTCGAGCTCTACAATCCCTTGGCAGAGCCGAGGTGCATAGACGGTTGGATGATAACGACCGTGCACGGGAAGAACAGCGCTATGCGGATCGACGGCACGATCCCGGGCAACGGTCTGATGGTGTTCACATTTCCCGAGACATCGCTTGACAACGGCGAGCCGGGGGACCCGTTCAACGACGGCGATGCGGTAGTGCTTCAAGATGCCGCGGGCGCCACTGTCGATATCACGCCGATGCTGCGAGACACTTGGAATGACGAACGGACCAATCAGAGGAGCTGGGACGGGGGCCCGAGGTGGGTATTCAAGGAGGGGAGCAGGGGGAACTCCAACGGAGTCCCCTTGCTGCTTGCCACCTCGGACTTTATAGCGAAAGCCCTGTTCGAGGCGTTCAAGGAAGCGTTCATCGAGACGCAGCTCCAGGAGGTCTCAGCTTCTCTGGACTTCGTCACACTTTTCGCCAAGCGGGTGCTGAACAACTTCATAGAGAACATGCTCGCGCTCGTGAGCGAGATCATCCACGACGTGATATTCTTCATAGAGGTCGTCATCAGCGACGCTTCAGGAGCGGCCGGCATTGGATTCAGAGCTTCGTTCATCGTGACTGGCGAGGCGATCGTGGACCTGTTGAGATGGCTCATACACTCGTTCGCGACATTCGTCGTGAACCTCGGCCGAGCGAGCACGCCGATAGCATATCCGCCATTCCCCAGGTCGTTCTTCTCAGGGATGTTCCTGAGCTTCGAGGCGCTCTTCACGGTCGGCATGCCGAAGATGGTGAGGATACTTGGGGCTGTGGGCGATCTTCAACAGAGATTCACGCTCGCCCTGTCGATCTCCCCCAACATTCCCGCGCTGGGGAAGCTGGTCGGAAGGGATTGGGGCAATTGGAGCATCGAGTTCGGAGCATGCCTGGAAGGGGTCCCCAGGGATTTCGTCAACGGGATGCTGACCACGAACTCCGGCAAGTTCGTCGATTTCTGGCTCCTCAAGGGCGTGGTACACGGCCTCTGAGGACCCGCAAAAGTGATAAATCCGTAGGATGCATGCGCGTGGCGAACATCCATGGTTCTCTCGGTGTCATCCCTGTTTGACCAGCTGCTGTCCGAGGTCTGGTTCGAGCTGACCTTCCTGCTAGTGGTCTCGCTGTTCTCCAGTTTCCTGTTCGCCCGCTTCGGCCAGCCGAAGGTGATCGGCTATATCTTGGTCGGCGTGGTCATAGGCCCGAGCCTCCTCAACATAATCAAAGCGCCGAGGATACTGGACCCTGCCAGTGGCTTGCCCACTGACGCGGTCTCAGGGCTTCCCGAGGTCGTGCTCATGCTCGCTCAGCTCGGGTCCATCATTCTGTTGTTCATGATCGGATTAGAGTGCGAGCTGAGAGAGGTCTACACGAAGAGATCAATATCGATCGCGGTTGGTGGAGTGGTCCTCCCCTGGATTGCGGGCTACATCCTTGCCGACGCAATGGGATTCGGCTCCGACGCGGTGTTCATCGGCGCCACCTTGGTCGCGACGAGCGTCGCAGTCACTGCTAGCGTGATCTCGGAGCTGGGCATCATCGGGACCCCCGTGGCCTATGCCATAGTCGGCGCCGCCGTCGTGGACGACATCCTTGGAATGATCGTGCTGGGCATATCCAAAGGCCTGTCGAGCGGGGCAGGTCTTGATTCCTCGGAGCTGGGCCTCCTAATCTTGGGAGCTATCATGTTCATAGCAGTCGGGGCTTGGGTCGGTTACAGGTTCCTCGTGCCGTTGATATTCAATGTCCAGATATCGGGCTATCGAAGGAAACTGCCCATGAGCGGCTTCGTGTTGGCTTTGGCGATCGTGTTCCTCTACGCGACCATTGCCGAGACCATCGGCATCTCGGCGATCGTCGGGGCGTTCGTCGCCGGGACCATCATGTCCAGTTCCACCCTCAAGGACGGTTTCAGGAAAGGAACGCAGTATCTTGAAGCGCTCTTCGTTCCGATATTCTTCGTTTCTTTGGGAGTCGTCGTCGACCTGAAAGAGATGTGGAACGCAATCGGGTTCGGGGTGTTGTTGACTGTCGTTGCGGTGCTCACCAAGGTCGTCGGATGCGGAGTTCCGGCGAAGCTCTCAGGCATGTCGTGGTGGGATTCCTTCTCCGTGGGCATAGGGATGGCTCCCAGGCTGGAGATAGCCCTCATCATCGCGTATTACGGTCTCTCAAAACACATCATCAATTCAGAGGTCTATTCGGTCGTCGTCTTTATGGGCCTGATGACTGCCCTGTTCACGCCGACGCTTCTTAAAAGCAGTCTACGGCGCGGAGGACACACTCTGCTCCCATCATAATATGGATGCTTCGGAGCCTATTCAATCCTGTGCCAGAATAAAGTGCTCTCTGCAAGGCCTTCCCATTGCGGACATTCTGTTCTGGGTCTGCTCGGGCCCTTTCATGCCAAGAGCGAGCAGAAACGCGCGCCCGAAAGCGATGGCTGCGTCCTTGTGACTCGCCTCGATTTCGTGCAGGAAGGCCCTTCCAACGAGCACTGCGAATTCCTTGTTCTCAGACATGCTTACCATTTCGCCACTGACTCAATTGCACCCTGAAGCATATATATAGGTCAGGGCCGGCAATCACAACTGATTCTCAAGAACGAAATGTGGCAGATGGGCTCGTCGTTCTCAACCTATGGTCTCCTGTCCTTTCATGTAGGGTCTGAGGACCTCGGGGACCGCCACCGTCCCATCTTTCTTCTGGTAGTTCTCCAGGACGGACACCATTGTCCTGGGCAGTGCTATGCCTGATCCGTTCAGAGTATGGATGTAGTCGCTCTTCAGGTGAGGTTCCCGCCTGAACTTGATCATCGCCCTTCGCGCTTGGAATTCCTTGAAGTCGCTGCAGGAGGAGACCTCGAGCCATTGATCCATCCCCGGAGCGAATGTCTCGATGTCGTATGTCTTCGAAGAGTGAAACCCCAGGCTACCGGTGCAAAGTAACCTGATCCTGTAAGGTAGCTTGAGCCCCTGGACCACAGCTTCAGCGTCGTTGAGGAGCGTTTCGAGTTCTTGCTGGGATGTCTCTGGGAGCACGAACTTCACCAACTCTACCTTGTTGAACTGGTGTACTCTGGCAATTCCCTTGGTCTCGATGTGCTTGCCAGCTTCCCGCCGGAAAGATGGGAGATACGCCGTGTGGTAGATCGGCAACTGCTTCCTGTCGAGTATCTCGTCTGCATAAAGATTCGTGACTGGGACTTCTGCGGTCGGGTTCAGATATAGGTCATCTCTCTCGATCCAGTACATGTCCTCCTGCATCTTGGGCAACTGTCCAGTGCCCACGCAGCTCTTGCGGTTGATGACCACAGGGGGGAACAGCTCTTTGTACCCCTGCGTGTGATGCAAATCGAGCATGAAGTTGATGAGCGCCCTCTCTAGTCTGGCCCCATCTCCTTTGAGGACGTAGAACCCTGTTCCCGTGACCTTCACCCCGCGCTCGAAATCGATGATGTCCAGCCTCTCACCTATCTCCCAGTGATTCAGGGGCTTGAAATCGAAATCCCTCTTGTTGCCCCAGCTCCTCATGAATTTGTCTCCTTCATCGAGCGCGCCGACGGGCACGCTTGGGTCTGGAATGTTCGGCATGTTGAGGAGCAGCTCGTCCCTGTCCACATCGATCTTCTTGGTCTCTGCCTCGATTTCTCTGATCCTGTCGGCGATTCCCTTCATCTCGCTGATCATGGTTTGCTTCTGGTCTTTGGGCAGCTTCGGGATCTGCTCGGAGACTTCGTTCCTTTTCTTTCTTAGGGAATTACCCTCTTCAGTTAGCGTTCGCCACTTCTTGTCGAGGTCGAGGAACTTGTCGAGGACGGAGAGATCATAGTTCCGATTGACGAGCGATTGTCGGACAGTCTCCGCGTTCTCCCTGATGAACTTGGCATCTAGCAACCCAAACCACGCTCACTTTTTTCTGTCAATCACATAGTCGATATTTAAAGGCTGGTCATGAGAGTCACATGACCTTATTCAGCAGCAAGCACCACAGTCCTTCCTCTGACCTCAACGAGGACTGAGGAAGTCACCTTTGCGAGTTCCGATCCGGCCTCTTTCCTATCCTTCTCGAGGGCGGGCAACAACTTGATCTTCACCAACTTCGTCTTCTTGAGCTGTTTCGTGATCTCATCGATGACTGTCTGTGTGATGCCGTCCTTGCCGATGTGGACGGTTGCCGGGAGCGTCTGGGCCTTGCCCTTAAGCTCGATGATTCGCTTCTTGTCCAAAACCCTACCTCCTCTTCTGCACGAGCGGGTACCTTGAGATATGTCCGCATGCAAGACATGTCATTGAGATGTTCCCTCTGCCCGTCCTCACGCGAACGTTTGTGGGCGGCACGAAGAAAGAGTGGCACTCGGGGCAGTAAGTCCTCTTATGTCCTGTCCTCACCTTGTGGCGCTCGCCTATTCTCAACGCAAGGGAAACATATCGCTTGGATCTTTCCGCCAATCCTTGGTGAACCTCCTGTTCTGCGAGCGCGAACAGTCCGTCTATGCGCTCTCTCGCGATGTCCTTGGCATCACGCTTTCCTAGATGTCTCCTTCCCATATCGTCGCGGTAATTGGGCTGAGCTTAGATAATGCTTGGTGGCGGAGTATGCGTAGCCAGCATCGGAACCAATAGGTCGGTCAATTCAGAGAGGTTTAAATACGACGACCATTATCTCCGCAAACCTGAGAAAGAATTCGCAACTGGTGGTTCAATGTCTCGAAAGCCCGGAAGCATGTACAGGGAGATCAAAGGGCAGGCCTACTGCCGCAGGGAGTACATGGGAGGCGTTCCTTCTAACAGGATCACTCAATTCGAACACGGGCAGAAGGGAGACTACGCAGTCCGGATGACCCTGCATGTTGTGGAACAGTGTCAGATCAGGCACATAGCTTTGGAGGCCGCTCGTATCTCGGCAAACAGGTACCTGGCGAAGAAGATACCTCAGAGCGGCTATCACCTCAAGATCAGAGTCTATCCCCACAACGTCATCAGGGAGAACAAGATTGCGACAGGTGCGGGTGCTGACCGTATCTCCGATGGCATGAGGCATGCGTTCGGCAAGCCCATCGGAACGGCGGCCAGAGTCGGCGCAGACCAGGAGATTATGACCTTGGAGACCTCGCCTGCGAACTTCACGACCGCGAAACTGGCGCTGAAGCGGGCCGCGATCAAATTGCCGTCGCCGTGCTATATCGAGATAGAGCGTGGCTCGCCTGCAGCAGCCTGATTGACTTCGGACCTGCTCTCTGGCGCATAATGTTTTTATCACCCTTCTCGTTACTACAGTCGTTCGACCCAGTACCGCATCCGGAAATGTCCGTAAGACCTCTGGTTGAAATCCCATGATGTACGATGTAGATCTCACAAGCGCAATCTCAGAGATTAAGAGGATCAAGGCTAGGATCATCGCTCTCCAAGTCCCCGAGGGCCTCAAGAAGCGTGCATACCAGTTCGCGGAGGACATCGAGAGCAAAGCTGGAGTAGAGGTTCTTGTCGTCGCGGAGCCTTGTTTTGGTGCCTGTGATGTCCCGAGATCACTCTTCGATATTGTCGATGCGATTGTCAATATCGGTCATTCGCCTATACCATCGCTGAGGTTCTCAAAGCCCATGATCTTCGTCCCCGCCCGATCCAATGTCCCACTGGGGGATCAGTTGAAGAAATCCGTAGGACTGATCCAGGAGCCTGTTGGCGTACTAGCCACTTCGCAACACCTCATGGAACTAGATGATGTCATCGAGGGCCTGGACAACATGGGAATCAAGACCAGGGTCGGAGAAGGCGACAGCAGGATCTCACATGCAGGTGAGGTGCTCGGATGTAACTACACGTCCGCTACTTCGATTGCCAAGGAAGTGAACAGCTATCTGCTGATTGGCAGCGGTACGTTCCACGCGCTGGGCGTGCATCTCGCGACGGGAAAGAAGGTTGTGATACTGGACCCCAATCTTGAGGAACCGAGGGAGATAGACCAGGCGAAGGACAAGATCCTCAGGCAGCGGCATGCGGTGATCGAGAAGGCGGAACGCGCCCGGACTTTCGGGATCATCGTCGGTGAGAAACTCGGCCAGAGGCGGATGCAGCGGGCGAAGGAGCTGAGGAAGCTCCTCAGATGGAAGAAGAAGGACGCGGCTCTGATACTCATGGACAAGTTCGACCCAGAGAAGTTGAGGTCACTTGGCTTCGATGCCTATGTGTCGACCGCCTGTCCGAGGATTGCGATTGATGATGTCGCAGCGTATGACAGACCCCTTCTCACACCACAGGAACTTGAGATCGTCCTTGGAGTTCGAAAGTGGGAGAACTACTCTTTTGACCAGATGACCGAGGACGAGCTCTGAGGAGGTCGCACACTCTTGATCGATGTCAACACCCTCTTGTCCCGCGGCGCTCGAAGCAGCGTGAAGGTGGGCATAGGTGGATCGTCTGAAATGCTGGCCGACACAAAGAGACTCATCTCCTCGTCAGGGGGTCGGATTCCGCTTGTGGGTTTTGAGGAGCCCAGAGACCTGGTCGTATCCCTGAAACAAGGCGAGATTGGGGTCGCTGTTAGAGGGGCACTGAGTTCATCCAAAGTGCTACAATGCCTGAAGGACGAATTCAGGTTGAAGGAAGTCTTGCGGGCTGCGGTCCTGGAGGATTCGCGCGGGAACCCATTCATTCTGGCCCCGGTCGGGATTGATGAGGGCATCGATTATCCCTCAAAGTTGAGGCTCGCCTCTGCGACGATACAGTACTTCTCAAGGCTGGGCTGGGACCTGAAGACTGGAGTCCTGTCGAAAGGAAGGTTGGAGGATCGGAGTCGAGGACCTCAGATTAGGATGAGCCTCGAAGAAGGCGAGATGCTGGCCAAAACTCTTAGGGAACAGGGGACGAACGCAAGGCACTATGCAATCCTGTTCGAGGACGCTGTCAAGGATTGCGATCTTGTCATTGCTCCTGATGGCGTATCTGGGAACCTGATCTTCCGATCACTACATTTCGTGGGCGCCACAAGAGCCTTTGGCGCTCCCGTGGTGAATCTCGACAAGATCTTTCTTGATACATCCAGGGGCAAGGCAGATTTCTCGGATTCCGTGCTTTTCGCTGCAGGTCTGGCGGAATCGATGTCAAAACCCATGAAGCAGGCCTGAAACTATTTTCGATGGTCGAAAATGGGGGCTTAAACACTCATCTCTCCAGGCGTGATGCCTGTCTGCTCGAGCCACGCAGACGGATCGCCTCGGCCCGGGTCGCGAACTCCATCGTGCCGATCTGTCCCATCAGGTACTCGAGCATGAGGGCCACCGCATCAGGAGGCACTCCATCCTCTAGCTCGAGCGCTCCATGTCCGAGGACGCCTAGAGGACCATGGGGCAGCTTCTCCGCCTGCTCCGTAAGGACGTCCTCGACCGGGGGATTGTCGTACCAATCTCGCATGGCGCCTCCCTGTGTCGGATCGTGCCCCATGAGATAGGCGGATGCCTGCTTCGATAGATCTGCGCGGCGGCACGCTCCGGCCACCCAATGGCGCACGTCGACAGGGCGAAGAGGCGGAAGGTTCCATCGTTTCTGAAGGCGCTTCCAGTGTCTCATGACGGCCGCTTTCCCCTGATTCCTCGAGTAGCCAGTTCTTCCTGGATCGTGTCTCCGTAGGAAGATGGGCCGCTCCGGTAGAGGCTCGGGTGTGCTCTTCTTCCAGGCACCCAGCGCTTCCGCGACATCGGGGGCGAGCCTCGCTGCGATCGGCGAGCTCGTCTTGAAGCCCTCCTGCGAGCCGTCTGCAACTATGGCGACAGGCCTGCCCGCCTCGTCATACCGGACGTTCCGCCACTTGAGCCGCATTACGTGCGATGGGCGCCATCCATGCTGCGCGATAAGGAGCCATGCCAGCTTGAGATGGGGATCCGGCTCGTGAGAGAGCGCCTCCTTCCACGCGGTCACAGTCGCATCGGATGGACTCTCTCGTCGCCTCGTCCTCGGAAGCTTCCCGAGGTCCCTCTTGGCATCTATCGGCCACGGGAGATTCAGCCCGAAGGTCCACACGGCCTTTAGCTTGGCGACATGACACCGCCATGAAGGGCGCGGGATCTGCTCGAGGTGCGCAATCACCAGGGCTCGTCCCTTCGGGCCGGCCAACCGCCGGCGTGTGAAACCGTCCAAACCAGCATCCTCCGCGAACCGACAAAAGGCCCAGGCATAGTCTCTCTGAGTCTCGGGCCTGAGTCGCGCTCTCGTTTGCTCGACAAAGCGCTCGACGATAGCGGAGACCTTCAATGGGGCGTCGGCCTCATTGACATCTCCACTTGCCCCGTCCTTGCCCGCTCCCAGCTGGGTGTATGGCTGGATTTCATGCTGCTCTCCCGGCGGTGAGTTTGCCCCATCCTCTCCGCCGGGCTCGACATGGCCGAGCGGGGACATAAGGACTGTGCCACAATTCTCATTTAGCTTCACGAAGACCCCCTTTTCCGTCTTCTGGCTCGGAGCGCATCCCGTGCAGCGAGGCCTTTTTGGACCAATCTTCTAGCGCTTGTCCGTGGCAGACCGTACTTGTGTCCTATCTGCCCCCAACTTGCGCCGCTGTCCCGTGCCAAAACGATCTCCGCGATTGTTGTACGGCTGTGGGCGGGAGGCCTTCCGATCCTGCGCCCCTCCGCCTTCGCCCGTGCGAGTCCCTCACTGATTCGTGTACTCCTCGCAACGCGCTCGAGGGCCTCTGCCGTCCATGCGAACCGCCTCGCCCTGTTCGCTGGAACAGGTCCATCGAGCTCGAGCGGTCCGTCCACGACGGAGGAGCTCGCCGATGCGAGAGCTTCGAGCTGTAGCAGCACGGCCTCGGCCCTGGTCCCGGACGTGGGCACGAAGACGAGGAGGAGCTTGGTCATGACGGAGGACCTCCTTCATCACTGTGGTCCTCAGCAGCCCGCTTGATGACATCCCTCACCTCTGCCATCACCTGCTCGAGATCCACGTCGTGCTCGTGCTTCCGGAGTTCGTCAGCGATGCGGGCCGCCATCTCCTCGAGCGGCTTCTCCGGCGATCGTAGGTGCTCGAGGACCACCAAGTCTCGGATGCCCCTCTTGAACCGCTCCTCTTTTCCAGCAGGCCCTTCCGCTCGGTCTGCTGAGATCTCCTCGGTAGCGGCAGGAAAAATCCGAGGCGATGTGCCTATAGACAGGGAGCCGGGTGGGACAGCGCGGACAGGTGGGACAAAACCCCCCTCGGAGGCCTGATTTGTCCCACCTGTCCCACCTGTCCCGGCAGCACACATGTCTATAGGGGATTTCCCCCCAAAATCTTCGAGAGGGGTAGGCGGGGGACATTTCGGGAAGCGACCCGAGATAGACAGAGCGTCGACCACGAACTTCTGGAACTCCCGGTCTAGGCGGTCCGGGTCCTTGATGAGGATGATTCCGCTATACCTGCGCTCCTCAATTCGGTCCCGTGCCTTCGTGGCCTGTCCAAGGCCGCGCCAGTACCGCGCAATCTCCATGGAACTAAAGGTTTTCCCGAGGCTCTCGACGACGTTCCCGAGCGTCAGGGGTTCCTTCCCCACGATCTGCTTATCGCCTTCCTTCTGCATCTGGTGCTCTCGCACGAGGCGGTAGGCCACCCCATCCTTCTCGACGGAATAGTGCTCATCTTGGAGACAGCCATATACCACATTCAGGATAAGCCCCGAGGGGCTTGCAGCTCGCTCGACGATGAGCCTCCGCTCAACCTCTTTCGCCACCTCGGCCATGTCCTTGAGGAGTCCCGGCTCCTTCTTCTCGAGGGCTGCCATAACCAAGAAAGCCTCTCGGACCCGGAAGGATCGGACGCCTTCGATATCCAGGCGAGTAGGCACCTTGAGCTCCTTGGCCCGGATCTCGCCGATGCGATGCAATCGCCAGAGAAGGAGCTTGTTGTGGAGGATCCTAGCCCTCTCGAGCCATTCCGGGGACGGGTGGAGATCGATATCGTTTCGGGTTGTGGCCTCCGCGCTGAGGAAGATGGATCGGGAGTTCACCCCATCATCCGAGTATGGCTTCCGCGTGGCCACGATCGTGTGTCCGAAGCTCCCGAAGAAGCGCATTTCATTGGACTCCGCATCGTACCGAGGTATCACGGAGTCCACGGCCCGCGCATTGAGGTACTGGATGAACTCTGCGGACTCCGATGACTTAGATACGTCCGCCTCGTCCAGGATGAGCGTGCCGTGCCAGGGCTCCATCGTACGGAAGAGGCTTGGGACGCGCACCGTCTTGAGGAAGTACAAGGGGCGATAGAAGAGAAATCGGGAGACAGTCAGCAGCCGCCCCTTGCCCGATTCACTTGGGCCTGTAGTGCGGCAGATACTTGCGAACTTCTCGACGTAACCCGCAAAGAGTGGGTCGACGATCCAGGAGGAGAGGCCGACCCGGATCCACATGTTGAAGAGGGGCTTCTCTTTCATGGGGTCGAACACCTCCAGGCCGAGGGATTCCATCTCTTTGAGGAGCGCTTCGGTCGAGCCGTATTCCTCGACCCCGTCCGCCAGGGTGAGCTTGTCCCGCAGCATTTTGGGAATGGGCAGCGGGCGCACCTTCGTACCAGCGACCTCGACCTCGGGGACAATGACCAAGGTGTCCGTCTTCGGATCGTAGACGACGAACTGCTCTCCGTCTAGGCCCGCAATCTCCTCGACGATCCGCCCATCGGGGAGCTCGAGGTACGTCTCATATCGTATGTCCTCCTCGCCGGCGGCAGCTCGCCTTCCCTTCCTCCGAGATGCGGGCTTTGGCATAAGCTCCTGGAGGGTTGCATAGAGTCCTTCGCCAAGCCAGCTCTGTGCGGCTGTCCCCTCCGCCCCTTTCGTGAATGTGTCCCGGACTGCATGGATGCGATCCTCGACCTCTGAATCCTCCGCAGCTACACATAGGCGACGGACGACGGCCTCAACACGGTCCTCGCTGAAGCGGCGCTGATAGCGCAGGATCTTCGCGAGGCCCAGGGCCAGATTGTGGCGGTTCCCCTCTTTCCACGCATCCAGGACCGCCTCCACAAAGGGCCACTCTTCAGCCCTCTGGTCAAGCTTCTCGCGCAAGCTCGGCTCCGACACCTCCATGATGTCGGAGGCCTCTCCGAGGAAGCGGTACGGCTTTCCGCTTGGGTGCACGCTCGGCGGCGCGACGACGTATCCGCCTTCTCCTTTGATGTCGAGGGGCAGCCACGTGAGCCCCTTTCCCGTGCGGCGGTAGGTTCTGCCCTTCGGAGTGCCTCCACCTTTGAGCCGGGCATAGACGTGCACGCCCTTGCCCGTCTCCGCGACGAGCGTTTGGGAGGCGAGCTCCTTCCGGTCGAGGTACGTGTAGCGGAATGCGCGGGGGTCGTCGAAGTCCAGGACCACAAGGCCGCCGCTGACTGCGCCGCATACGATCCCGATGTTCCGCGTCCGGGTGAACCAGCCATCGAGCTCCTCGTCTTTCGGGCGACGCTTCTGGTATTGCTCCCACTTCGACAGGTCCGGGACCTTACTCCCAGCTTTCACCGGAATCATGGAGAGCCCGAGATCTGCATATGTCTGGGCCATGGTCCTGAGCGCCTGTGCCTTCGCCGCGCCCGCGTCCTTATCCGAGCTTGCGCCCTTACCCTTCCCAGCACTCACGATCTCCGCCTCCGAGAGCGGGGAGCGAGGGACATGGGGAAACGTCTCGTCTCCCGGCAGTTGCGACAGATCCGCACGGCCATGCCCTCGCGCTCTCCGACGACGAGCAGCTCTGTAGGCCTTCGACCGCAGCGCTCGCAGATGCGCCTTGGGGGACGAGGCGAGCCTTCATAAGTACGAGATGCAATAGAGAATCCGACCCCGCTGGTCTTGTCCGGTTCGCCCCACCTGGTACGTGGGGCCCGGGTTCTTTTGTCCATCACCCGACTGCCTCCTTCTTCTCGTCCTTCGCGCTCTTGCGGAGGGGACGCACGAGGAGCTCGCCATTACTGAAAACCTCTACCCGCGGGTCCCTGTCCAGGCCGTGCTCGCGCACGAACGGGATTGGGACCACAAGATGATACGACCCACTGCTGTAGTGAATCCTCTTCTCCTCCCTTCGTACCATTATGATTCCTGCCTTCGCCCCCGTTTGCCGAGGGCTGGTCGGAACCTTTAAAGGACGAAGAGCCGTTTGTATACTTAGGGACACCAACGAGAGAATCCACGCCCGAGTACAGTCGGCTAATCATCAATATCCTGCAACATCACCCCAACGGACGTAGCTGGGCGGAGCTCCTAGAGGACATTAAGCAAGAAAGTGAGCCCAGGCGCCAACTCTCCCGGCACTTGAATCGTCTCGTGCGCGAGGGGAGAATCCGGAAGGTGCCTGTAACTGGAGAGAAGCGGGTGCGAGCACGCTATGTCTACGTCCCCGATTCGGAGAAGGAAGCGCGTCATGCATTCGGGACGGCGAGAGACGAGATCCTCAGCGTGGTAGCGGAGAAGCTGCCGCCCATCGATGCTCCCCTCAAGAAGCAGGCATCGGAGCTTACGGTCCTCCTGGATGCGCTTCTTTGGTGCCGCAAGAAGCTCCTCGCGGACCTCCTTCGCGACGCCCTCCGTCAACCCAAGGACGAGGACGCGATCCATTACTTCATCGGGCGCACGAGCTACATTACCGAGTGCGCGGATGATCACATGCTCCTCGCGCTCCTCGATCGGAGAGATGCCGCGCCCAGGGCACTGGATATCTGGCTCGGGCACTGTCCTCCCGAGGAGGGGAAGAGTTCCCGCGCGCCAGGCGCCCGTCACAAACGCCCCCGGAAATCGGCCCGAGCGAGGGACCGAGGGACCAGCTTATCGTCAGATGGCCCGTTGGGAGAGACGGGCCCAGGAGGCAGGACATGGCTCGAATGAAGTCGCCCGGGGCAGGCGAGGCGGAAATGAGCCCGAGAGGAGGAGGAGTGCCAGTCGTGGCCGTCTGCTACTACTGTGGACGCAATGCGGAGACGCGAGAGATCCGGGTCCGGACTGACCCGCAGATCCGACGGTGCTGCGAGGGTTGCTGGGGGCGGATCTTCGTCCTCGGCTCCTTCGACCCGGCGGCCGGTGGCGGATTGGTGAGCTCTGACGAGGAGGAGGAGCACTATGGCCGAGAAGACTGAGCTCGAGGAGATGACCTGGAGAGACGACTTCGAG